>PPYE01071996.1_pt1 | contig 38622 bp, 27 predicted proteins | sample 1559881 | NCBI WGS metagenome assembly PPYE01 (sample SAMN08240022, study PRJNA423297) | Human gut metagenome, whole genome shotgun sequencing project. | reverse complement strand
TATCTTTTTAGTTCGCCAAATCTGTTTCATTGCGTACCACAGCGTTCCAAGGCGTTCCAGGTTGTCCACCATCTGGCAGGCAGTAAACCCGACTTTGGGCTTGTGAGGTACACAGGAGGTACAAAAAATGGCGTAAAAAGGCTTAGCAACGATTATCAACGATACTTGAGCAACAAAAAAGGCGCCCGTAAAGAGCGCCATATTAATCGATTGTAATCAATTTAACTATTTGATAATCAGATACTTATTTTCCGATGCATTAACTGTATATGAATCCATACGCCCTACAAAACTTTATAGCCGTAGCTATGATCCTTATACAGATTCTTCAGTTATAGAATTTGGAACAAACCTGAAAATGGCAAAGAAAAATCAGGATACCATAGCAGGAAACACAATAAATAACTGCAGTGTGCTTGCTGCTTTTGGAAACTGCAATGTAGGGAAGACCAAGCTAAATGATGTCTATGACTATTTTGCAAAGCAAGTAAAAGATGTTCTTGCTCCTGGAATGCTTTTGTCGGGATATGTGAAACGTCATTTGGATAAGGACAAGGATGGAAATCTGAAGAAATTTATTTTGAACTTTTTAAAGGATTCGGATTTTAATATTGAAGATGTTACTCTTCATGAAGAAGAAGAACTTATAACGCCTGAACTAGAACAACTGATTCAGAAAGCTCCAATTGCTGATGATGCAAAATCAGAAATGTTGAAAAAAGGTAAAATAACAAATACGGAATTGACATTCACTCATAGGACAGGGAATAGTTTATATGAATTATCTGAAGAGTATGAATCAAACGGTACTATGAGATTTTTAGGAATGGCCATAATACTGAATTTCCTTCTGAAAAATAACCAGTTTGTACCCATAGATGAAGTTGAAACAAGCATTCATTATGAATTGCTATCCTATTTTATAAAAGTATTCTTGGCTAATAGCAATCAGACTTCACAAATGCTATTGACTACTCACGACATTAACCTATTAAATGAGGAGTTTATACGACGTGATACAATATGGTTTACGGATAAAGATGAACAGGGAGAAACAAATGTGGTTCGTCTTTCAGCTTTAGGGCTACATAAGAATCTCTCGCCTTATAATGCATATAAACAAGGTAAATTAGTGAAACTGCCATTCTTGGGTAGCCAGTATTTTGATTTAAATGATTGATGCAAAGGAACGAACGGTAACAAAAAGTTTATAGATAGAACATTAAAATGATTAATTTACAATTATCCAATTGGAAGAGCATACTACAGGATATTTATTGTCCTGTAATAGGCTCTATATGGGTTGCTCCTAATGGTATTTGGGATAATCATTTTGCTCACAACAAGGACAAAGATGATTTTCATCCGTCTGTTGTTGGAAGAGTATTTGATGAAAACAAAAAATGCTAGATAATTCCAGGAACGTCCAAAGACTATAATAAGGGCACAAATGTCTTTAGGGTAAAGATCAATCCAAATGATCCCGATTGTCCTTACTCTTACTTCTTGATAAAACTTAGAATGACATATAATTCTAAGGATTTAACTAATTTGCAACGAGGTTGGAATGGAATAGACTCCTTAAGTGACAGCCAAATAGAAGAACTCAAATTACAAATCAAATTTAGCCTAGGAATCAATGTTTAAGGAAGAATATCTATTAGAGTTGCTCTCTGGAAAACTAACATCCAGAGGCTACGCAAACATACTTGGTACGATTACTTCGATGGTGAGGAAATACCAGTGGAAGAAAAGTATCATAGTATCGGATCATAATGACAATGATTGGCAAAGTGATGATATTAAGGAATTGAGTCACCAGTTCTTTGAGTGGATTATATCCAAAAATAAGATTAAGTATTTGTCAAAAGTGCCATTTGAATATTTGTCTTATTATTTTACACAAATGTTCATTTCTTTTGTTTCAAACAGAATTAAGGAAGAACAACAAAAGGTCGGTCTGAGTTTTCAAAAGTGTCAGGAACTTGTTCAAGAAATATGCCAAGAAGACTATGATGAAGAAACTCACGAACATAGTGCTTATGTTAAAAGTTCAATGTCCGATGGTAATAATTGGATAGATAAGTTAGATGATGTCGTTAAGTATCTTGCTCATTATCCAATAAATGAAGATACTAAACATTTTAAGCCAATTGTTAAACTGGCAATAGAAGATATTCTTTTGTCGGCTGATGGTTATGTATCGGTTTCTTCTTTGGCTAAAGCTGTCTTTGAATTATTAGATCAGTCAGTCTTCAAGACAAATATGTCAGAAAATCAAATTGTTTATAATCAACTTGACGATGAGCAAACCAAAGCAATAAAGACAATAATCGAAGACGTAGGTCAAGTAGATTCACGTATATTCTTAGAGTACATATTTCAGAATACAGGTGGTATATCATTATCATCCATCGCTGATAAGTATAACCTTCCGAAAAGCTCTGTCCATCGCAAGATAGAAGATTTTAAGAAAAAAAATTTCTCTACTTATGTGCCTAATAATGAAGAGGAAGGTATTTCTTTCTTGCAAAATATTGCTTTAGCTTTGGACAAAATATCAGAAACGGGAGTATTACCATTATGACAAACGTAGAATATATGAACATCATAAATGATTTCCTCAAGAACCCGATAATTCCTGAGGTGAAAGAAGACATTATAGTATCAGATAAAGAATTGGCCAGCATTAACGACTTATTCGCTTCGAATGATGTGCCTGTCAATTATTTGCATCTACGTCCTAAAATCAAAGAGAATCAGATATGGACAATTAAAAGAAGTTATATGGATTACGAAGGAATACTCCAGTCGGCTGCTGCTCCTATTATGGTTTTATTGGTTTCTCAAGAAGAAATGATAGGAGAAGATGGAATGTTTGTTAGAGTATGTCCTATATCTCCATTTGTTGAAATGGCTTCTGAGAATGATCAAATTTGTGAAGAGGAATCAATAACAGGTTTTCCTTTCTTTATAGAGAGATGGAATGAGCAGCCAATTCTTACTGAAATTCTGGATAAATACGTAGGTGATTATTATTTGGATAGCTCTTCCAAAGACTGTAAGTTGACAAATGATCAAGAAGAATTCAGAGAAATAGAAATATCAAATGCTCGATTCTTAAACCATTCTGTGATTGCGTTTATGAATAATCTTGAAAGGTCTGAGAATTTTTCATTCTCTGTAGATGTTAACTATGAGGATTATTCTAAGACAAAACACATGCCTCAAATGAATGTCCTTAAGCCAAGATTGATTCCTCTTAATGGACATGAAGAATATGCGATGGCTGCCAGAACCAATAATATTGTTTCTGAGAATGATTGCATTGAGTTCAATTATGAGCATATGCCTTTCTTTATTGAGGTCAGGAAAAAGAAAGCAGAGTTCATTTTAACTATTATTCCAAAAGTAGAAGTAGTACTGCGGAATCTAGAAAACAAACAAATAGAAGGTACCTCAAATTCTGAGAGAATAGTATATGGAGGTTTGCGAAAAGGTTTATACCAAATAGAATCTCCACTTCTGAATAAAACGATAACAATTAGATTAAAGTAATAATATGGCAGGAACTTACATCCCACTCATAAAAAGAACTAAATGGGTTGATCTTAGTAACGAACATAAAAAACTAAGAGAAACTGTAGAGTCTGATCTAAAAGAAGGCTGTAACAAAGGCAATATCCAACCAATAATGTTACAGGGGGCTTTTGGTATTGGTAAATCAACAACATTATACTATCTATTCCATTATGGTTGGGAAGTGCTAAAAACGCCTACCTTCTACATGCCTTTGGCTAAGATTGTTGATGCTGTAAAGAAGGAAGCAGAGTCATTGGAATCTGGTAAGGTTCAAAATAACCAACTTAGCAGAATTATCAATAGTATCATTAAAGAGCAGATCGACAAATTGAGAAACTCTAATTGGAATGATATAAGCGATATTGATTTCCCTGATTTTAAGTCTGGTGATGATTCTGAGAATCCAAGCTTAAACCAGTATTTGGAAGATTTCATTCCTGTCACATTGGATTCAAATAATACCAAAGAATCAGAAATTAGCAAACTTGTTTTTTCCGAAGAAGTTATCCGCCAAGCATTAGAAAGCACTACACCTCCTATACTCCTTGTGGATGAATTTGAGTCAAAATTCTATGAACTCAAACGTTATGTTGAATCATCTGGGGGTGGTATCCTTCGTGAATTGTTTGATCAAGTTGTTCAGACAAAACCTTTCTTATTAGTTATTGGCAATGGACCAGCTTCTGGCTATGAAGTAGTAAAAGAAAAGGGAACAGATGGAAATAATGATAGCGAAACAGCTGCTAATAGAAGACTGAAGACAATTCAGATTCCATTTCCAACGGTAGCCTTACTTAAACGTAAGTTTATGAAGGAGTGCGCTAATGGATATGTGAATTTTATATGGTGGATGTCTCGTTGTCGTCCAGGTCATATACAGAAATTGTGGGATGCCATTGATTATAGTATTTATAAGGAATATGATGCAACAGAATTCCTTGTAAAGGACATTTTCAATGAGCCAATAGATGAAAGTGGTGAAGAAGTAAAATACCTAAAGGTTTCTTATTTCAATCAAATGAATAGTTACATTCGTCCGATTGTTGGTAGACTTTTACTAGATTTTGAACCACAATCCATTAAGATTGAGGATTCATACAGAGAGGCAATGAAGGATAGTGCAGAAGATTTCTTCTGTACAGATGAGTTAGTATCTGTAGTAAAAGAACTCAATCCTGCAATTAGTGATGATTTTTCTGCATATCTTGAAAAGTGTAAAGAACAAGGGAAATACACAAGCGTTGATTATATAAGAAATGTTGGTAAGTATTTTAGCTATATTCTCTCTGCTTGTTCTAATTCTGACGGTAAAATTGCTTTTTCAACTGCATGCAGAAATAACAAAGAGAAAGCACTTGCTACAACTTTCTTGATTCCATTACTAGAGTTAACATACGACTTTATTAGTCAGTATGAGGATAATGAGGACCAAGTAACACGAGAGACAAAAGATTTTATCTTAGATTCTATCAAATTTATTGAATCTTCTGTCGAAGAGGAAACAATTGATGATAACTTTGAGAATCTTAATAGTATTTTTGAAACTTGCAAAATTAAATCAGGAAATGAGATTTATATGCAGTATTCATTACGTGCCATTAGGGAAATCATTGAACAGCCTATTGGCTCTCCGAAGTTGAAATATAAGGATATGAGTTTGGATAAAAAACTTGAATCCTCAAATTTCAGACAGAGTGTCCTTTTGACTTCTCGTAGTAGTGACAATACAATTATCTTTGTACCTATTTTAGAGGATGAACCTTTAAAAAAGTATATCCTCAGGCTTAAAGACTATATCAAATCACAAAAGAATGACTTGCATACCAATGCAAGTAAAACTATTAGAATAGTATATCTCCAAGAACATGAATATATAAGCCAACTGAAAGAAGAAGTATGTAAGGATGGTTCAGGTAACCTTCTGCCAATCTGTAAAATGAAAAAGTTGGTTTTTGAGGATTACAATCACTATCAGTTCAATTTTGGGGGACAAATAGCAGATTTTATTGACTCTGTGGCAAAAATTGTCATAGTAGCTGGATCTTGCAATGATATTGTTTTGATTGACGACAATCGTACATACGACTTCCATACAGCCATTGACGTTATTAAAAATAGAGAATGGACAAAGCAAAAGGAGGCTATTAGAACAATTGAACACTATTCCAGACTTGTATTGGAAGGGGATAGTTGTGTTATTAACACAATTTCTCTTGCGCAGAAAAAAGACCATGAGTCAGCAATGGAAAACCTAATCTGCGAAAAGAGGGATTATGAAGACAATATTCTTTGGGATTTTACCAGTCTTGAATCTGCAGATATAACTGATACAAAAAGTAAGTATCTTGCAATGTACTATATATTGGAGAATGCAAAGAAGCCTACATCAAGTTATCAATCATTATTAAAGATCCTTCAAGAAGTAGGAAACTTTAGAAATGCTTTGTATCTGCCCCCAATTGAAGATAGGATTAACGAATCCTTATTCTTTGATCAAATATTAAATATTTTATCAAGAGAAACTGCCAGTAAATTGATGAGTTCTTATGATAATGAAGACTACATCATTAAACATCTGTGTTCTTTCACAGCTATGATGAATAATGAGAGATCTGTAAGTAAGTTGGACGAACTGCTGACTTTTATGAAGGATTCTCTAAATGATCATTGGATAGCTTCATATAATAATGATATGTCTTATGGATTTAGCAAGGGGCGTACATTGATAAAATTGCTATATCTTAAAGCGTATATCGAAAAGATTGATTTCTCTTTGTTGCGTAGTCAGTTGAATACAAGAATTGAAGAAAAGCAAACAGAGCTTGTTTCAACAATATCGAATTCAACTCAACACATAGCAGCTATAACAGATTTGTTGTATTCTAAGAATTATGCGAAAGCGAATCCAGAGAAAATGCCTTTCCAAGGATATGTATCTGAATTACAATTGGTATCTAGATTACTGTCAAACTGTAAGAGAATCGTATTAGAAGACAAGGATGGTGTATCAATATTTGCAATAATTTCATCAATCGTATGGAGAATCTCAAATATAGTTTCACAAGCCAAAGTTGTTGAACATCAAATTAATGGTATTTTGATATCCTTAAAGAATAAGAAGGAACTTATCGAGAAAGAATATCAGTTACCTATCAATACAATATATCAGGATTCATTGACATCAAAACTTATTAACCTTTCTGATCTTAAGCCTAATGGTCAGCCACAAAGATATGATGGTGATTGGTGTTGGACACAGTATGCTAGATATTTGACGCCAAGATCAGAAGTTCAAAATGTCATTGATGCAAAATTGCATCCTGCAAAAGAAACTTCAATTGACGAGTCTGATATTCATAAGTTCAAGGCCTTTCTTCAAACAAGTTTGACTAATTCTACATATAAAGTTCGAATGGACGAAACCTTAAAGTTCTGTAGAGATTGTCAGGCAGAAGCATTGAGTTATACCAAGGTTTATGAATATATCAAAGATTTATTAAAAGAGTAACCATATGAATATTGATAAAATTACAAAGCAATACAATAAGGCTCTTGAGATAAAAAAAGGTGATAAATATGCCGAAACTCTTAAATTAGAGCTTAGCAAGCAAGAGTGGCAAGATGAGCTTAACGCAATTGAGGAAAGGATTTCAAACATCCTTACCAAAAAAGATTTTGAAAAATGCACAAAGCAACTTGAACAGTTATTTGATTCTTTGTATGAAAAAATGACAGCTCCAGGGTTAGATGCATTTGTGTCATGGGTTGAGGAACATACAAAGAATAACGAAAATAATATTGCTAAATTGCGAGATTTCCTAAAAGGTAATTATGAAACATATTCTTCTAGAATTGATTCAATATTAAGTACACTTGAAAACATTTCTTTTGATGATGACAAGTGTATATTTAATAAAATCATCTCTGAATTTAATAAAAAGTTGAAATCAGATGTCTCAGCATTTGTTAATAAGCCAGATGAATTTGAGAATAATATTGATGGATTCTTGACAGATTTAGAGGATGAATTTGTTGGTTTAGCAGACATTTCTGAATTGGCTTATACAAAGGTAGAAGATCTATATACGGAAGAACAAAAGAATGATGAGACAATATCATTCTATTCCGAAATAATTAAGCAGTCTATAAAAAATGGACAGAATCTTACAGCACTTAATGAGTCCGAAAATAAGTCAAAACTATACTTGCGAGTAAGAAACAGAATCGCGTCTATTAAGAAAGTAATAACCATACTTTCTGATACTGGCATCTCAAGTAATTCGGATGATACACTTAAGCAACTTTTCAAGAAGTTCGATGACACCATGTTGGCAACAAAAGGAGATGTAGCTGAATGCTTGAATAATTTTATTAAGAATACTTGGAATGATATTGAAGCCAAGTACATTGACATAAAAGAATTCTATGCAGAAGATGAATTGTCGTTTAATAAAACTTGGGATGGATTCGAAAAAGAAGGTGAGATAGATCTGCTCATAAAGAATTACAAGACAGTAAGAAACGCTAATGTACTACCACAGATACTTACTGTGAAATTTGAGGAAATCGTTCCAAAACTAAACAAATGTCATAATGAAATTGCAAAGCTCCATAGTTCAGAAATAAAGATTTTTGACGAAGTAAAAGACTGCTTTGATGAATTCTTGGCAAACTATAACAAGACCAAAAAAGCTATGTTGGAAAAGATTGCAAAAACTCATCCAGAATTACAAAATGATATTGACTCAATATATGATTCTGAAAATGGAACTCTGGCAACAATTGTGAATGGTTTAGGGCCACTCTCTGATTTTATGAATTCTATTTCTGATGAAACTTTAGATACAATGCTTGAGGATAAGAATAAAACTCAGCAGATATTTGAAGACATCATGAAAAAATCTGGATTGGAAACAGAGATAAACTGGCTTCAACAAAAAGAGTCTTTAGAGTTAACGCCATCTGATTTAGATCATGACTATCTCCGAAAACTATTGGAGAGTGGACTTATTAAATTATCATATACAAAAGAATACTAATAATGACAAATATTGATATAATTCAGGCATTGGATAACATACGAATAAACAATTTGTATGTGCACAATTCAGAACTTGAAGGTGCAAAGTTCTCGAACGAGAAGTTGAAAGATCGAAAAGTGTATTTGGTAGAAACGCTTGCTGTAATCAATGCACTTGTTGAGCGTGGCACAATGATGTTGTATGGAGGACATGGCGGAGGAAAAACCACCTTGTCTAAGTATTTAGGTCAGTTGTTTTGCCATCTTACCAAGGAAAAGATTGAAGATTGTATATTGAGAGGACATCCACAATTGACAGAAGAAAAAATCCTTGGTAGTTTAGATTTTGCTCAAATGACAGGAAACAAACCACTTGATAATGGTAAGTTGTCAGTGGTCTGGAACGAATTTGTCACATCAAGATGGAAAATCATTGATGAGATAAATCGTTTATCTCCATACGCACAAAATATTCTATTGTCATTGCTCGCAGAAGGGTCAGTAAAATATCATGATCAGAGTATGATTGTTCCTGCTTTCACCCTGTTTGCAACCTTGAACCCAAAGGACAATGCGAACACAGAATTGTCTTTGCCATTCAAGGATAGATTTGCTCTTGCACTTCCGATAACCATGCCTGATTATGACAGTTTCAGTACTATTGGAAAACGAGATAAATCATCTTATAATGATCGTATTGAGGAATATCTTCAGGATGTTAATCTAGAAGAACTTCAAGAAATTGTTAAGAATATTCCATATACAGAAGAAGCCGAATTGTTTATCAACTACATAATTGCTTCATATCGCCTATGTGAAAGAGCCTTTAAGGAGTCTAATGATAACTTGTCTGTTGACAAGATTCTTTGTGAGAATTGTCATATGTGTGCACCAGAAAAAGTGTGCTCAAAAATCAAGTTACCACTAAGCGTCAGAGTAAAAGAAGACCTGTACAGATATGGAAAAGCTCTTGCATGGTTCCTTGGAAACAGAGAAGTCAATGTAAATCATATTGAGGTTTTAGCCCCATATATGATTTGGCATAGAGCTGTTCTGAGCAAAAAGTATGTGTCAACTTTAACTGAACATTGGAAAAATACAAATTCAGGGAAGCAAACATCCATTTTTGTAACAAATATTGATTTAGATGGAACTCGAAATATCATACAAATGATCAAAAATGAGTTTGATGGTATTAAAGATCTTCTTATGGGTTTTGAAAGAGTTAAGACAGGAACACTTTCAGTTCCAGAATTCAATGAGTATCTTAAAGAAATAAGAAACTCATCATATAATTCTCTTGTAATATCTGCAGAGATTGTTCCAGTCTTAAATGAAAAATATGCTCCAGTTTATGATAAGATTGTGTCCTATAACAACCAGATAGATAACTCAAAAGGTGACATTTCGAAGCTTAAGGCTATAAAATCAGAATTAGCATTTAGATATGATATTCCCAATCGACAGTACATTTCAGAGCGAGTTAACCGTTCTATCAAAAAGATAGAAATAAAGGAATATACATTTAAGCTCGAAAAAGATTCAATAATATCGAATCCTCAACTGTCATCTCTTATTCAAGCGGTTATTCCTGGTACCGATCTTGCAAATGGTGACATACAAAAAGTAAAACCATTTAAGTTGTTGGATATTACACGAGATGCATGCGACTTGTCAGTTAAGAGATTGAAAAAATATATCTTTACCTACCAAGGGGACGAAGATTCTGAATTATTCAAATACTTACAAGCAAACAATGTCAATTGATATTGAAACATATAGATTGAAAGCCCAAGAAGCAATTGAGTATGTATTCGTCAAGGAGTATCACAATTCCTTGGGGATTCCTATGCCTATTGTCAAAATGCTTTTGCCGGATGATGCTAATTATTCAACTGGGCAATACTATATTACTATAGATAAGACTTGGCAGATTCATCTTAATTTCGGAAAACTTCCTATAAGTTATCATGAGTTTCAGAATAAAGTAAAAGTACTTACAAGACATGAAATAGAGCACTATATGTGTTGCCCATTTGATGTAATTACTCATTTTAGAATGCTAAAAAGAATTAGAGATGTTTATTATAAGCATTTCTCTCATCTTGGTATAAATATCGAGTATGCGTGTGGAGCAATTTCAAATCAAGCAGCTGATATTATTGTTGATACAAAAAACTATTATAGACATAGTAAAGAAACTTTAAAGAGTGAAATCGATTGGATAAAAATAGGTGCAAATATCAGTGCTTGTCCAAGGCATTGCAAATTAATGTTTCTAACAAAAGAGGCAATTTGGAAAGAAGATCTTGGTATAAATGAAACTGATCCTGAATTTTTAAAAATTGTCCATCAATTAGCTGATTCATTCACGAAAAACGGCATAGAAGATAAATCGTCATTTTTAGATAAAGTTGAAGAATATGCAGAAATATTCTTTAAACTATATGTTGAAGACCAAAAGAATCCCCAGCAGAGTAGTCAACAAGGATCTCAGCAACAGAGCGGTCAGCAGGGACCTCAGCAACAGAACGGTCAACAGGGATCACAGCAACAGAGCGGTCAGCAGGGACCTCAGCAACAGAGCGGTCAGCAAGGATCACAGCAACAGAGCGGTCAATGGGGTGTTGGTAGACCTAAAGATGGCGATGAACACGGAAATGCTTTTGTTTTTGCGGATCCTGATAAAGTCAAAGAAGCAATAGAAGTACTCGCAGAAGAAACCTCTGTAGAAGAGTTCATCGACCTATTAGCAATTGCTGGTATTATAGGTATGTCTGATAAGCAGAAGGGAGTTCTTTGGTTTAATGTTCAAAGTGCTAATATCATACCAATTGTTGAATTTTCGAATACAGGAAACAAGTCTTCATATACATATCCCTCTGTATGGAGAATTGGTGACCCAATAGAGGAGCTGGATTTAATGTTAACATATATGACATCTCCACGACTTATTCCTGGAATGACTACAAAAAAGTGGGGATATGTATCTAATGATGATAATGGTACTGAAAGCAAACAAATGGATTTGTTGTTGGTCGTTGATACATCCGGTAGTATGGGGTCTGCGATGAAGGAATCTGCTAATATGCATCAGGCTGTTCTTGCATCATATGGTATTTTATCATACTTTGAATCAACAAAAAGCAAGGTTGCATTTATAGGATTTAGTGATAAAATTGATGCATACGTTGATTGGAGTGATAAATATGATGACGTAAGGGAGCGTCTATTAACAAATGGTCACGGTGGAACTAAGTTTCCAATTTCAAGAATTAAATCAACGTTAGACGTAAGATCTAGAGATCTAGTTACCGTGTTGATTACAAATGGTGACTTAGGCAATATCAATGAATCTGTAAGCTATTTCCGTGATTATTTGAATGATGATAATAAGTTATATATATTTTTACTTGGTGGTTCAAAATCTCTACATAGCTATGAACCATTAAAGAATATTGGCGCTAAAATTTATAATGCAAATAATGCAAACGAATTTTGCGATATGGTTTTAACCGATATGGAATAAGAGGTAAGTATATGAAACAGATAGAACTCGTCGTTGGTGGCATAACCAAGCTGGCAGTTGATGCAATCGTTAATGCAGCTAACCGCTCGTTGTTAGATGGTGGAGGAGTGGATGGTGCTATTCATCGTGCTGCAGGTCGCGAACTCTTGAAGGAGTGCATGACTCTTGCGGTTGCGAGACTGGTCAGAGTAAGATAACAGGGGCATATAACTTGCCTTGCAAGTATGTAATCCATACCGTCGGACCTGTTTTTATGGTAATGGTGACGAGTCTCAGTTGCTGGTTTCATGCTATAAGACTGCACTTGACATTGCTAAGGAAAAGAGCATTTATCGCTTTCCCTTGTATTAGTACTGGTGTGTATGGCTATCCAAAGGCAGAGGCTGCTTAGATTGCGTTGAAGGCAATTCATGAGAGTGACTTTGATGGTAAAGTAATCATCTGTTGTTTCTGTGAGTCAGATGCTACATATTATAAAATATAAAGGGGAATCGTTATGTTCGATAGAACTCTAAACATTTAAATAAATAGTAGGTCAATACGTTATATATAAAATGGAAGTACTAGACATTCACCAACTGATAGGCGGGGTAACAAAATATGATAAGAAGGGGGCTCTGGAGGTGAAGAAACCGAAAAGTTGGTGCAAGAGTGTGAGCACCTTTGCCAATGGTATTGGTGGCAGACTCATTTGGGGTATTGCTAATGATAAAACTATCGGTCGGTCTTGATGACGTAAAAGATGATGCGGAGAAGATCAGCAAAGCTATCAAGTCTCACATTGATCCAATACCTGATTCAACCTCTCGTTCGCAAAGGCTGAAGACAAGGAGTTCGTTGTACTCACAGTGATGCCTGGTGCTCAGATATCTTATTATAACATAGATGATGGACCGATGTAGGCATTTGTTCGTGTTGGTAACTAGAGTGTAGTAGCTAGTATCTTGAAGCACAAAGAACTGGTGCTGAAGGGTAGTAACATGTCGTATGAGCCTTGTGTATTGTTGGAAGTTCGTGGATATGGTATTTACCGTGCTTCGTGCCACATACTTTAAGCGCACTAAACGTTTGTTTGAGAATAGCGACTATGAATCATTCGGCATTATCAACGAGAAGTGTGAACTGATTAATACTGGTGCTCTGCTCGCAGACTATCCTCCTGTTCGCCACTCACATTTGTTCTGTACTCGCTGGAATGAACTTGACAAGGCTAATGGTATGGTGGTTAATTTTTGAATAAAATTATCATTGAAAGATATTTTACCAAAATAAATTGAACAATATTAGCTTTTCACATTGAATTTTGATATATTTGCATTAAACTACAAATTATTTCAATTATGAAGCAATTGAATAGGATTAAAATAGTCCTTGTTGAAAAGAATAAAACGGCTAAATGGCTCTCTGAGCAAGTTGGTAGGAATGTGACATCTGTTTCTCGTTGGTGTACTAATGCTTCACAACCAGATTTGGAAACATTATTTCGCATAGCGGAACTTTTGGATGTTGATGTAAGAGAATTGCTTCATGTAGAAAAGGATAAATCTAAATAAGTATATCAAGATGGCTATTCCGGTAAACATAGAAGACTTGCTTCATAAGCGTAAAATAGAATCCACCCGTATTGAGTTTAAAACAGGATGGAATCCAGATAAAATTTATCGCACCATTTGTGCTTTCGCTAATGATTTTGATAACATTGGCGGAGGATACATCATCGTAGGTGTTCAAGAAGAAGAAAACACAGGTATCGCAAAACGGCCAGTGACAGGTATTCCTATAGAGGAACTTGATAAGATACAACGTGATATGGTTGGGTTCAATCATAAGATTGAGCCATTCTATTTGCCACGAATCGACATGCAGGAGATTGACGGGAAATACGTTTTGCTTATTTGGGTGCCAGCTGGAGTGAACCGTCCTTATAATGTACGTGAACGAGTTACAGCAAGTAATCAGTCGCCATGTAAGTGGTATGTTCGTAGTGGAACCAATACTATTGAGGCGAGAGGTGAAGTCTTAGATGAATTGCGTGAGATGGCGAATCGTACTCCATTTGATGAAAGGGGTAATGAGAGTATAGAGATAACAGATATTTCAAGAGCCTTGGTTCTGGATTACTTGCAAACAGTCAACAGTCGTTTGGTTGCTGATTTCGAAAAGCTGTCCCTGTTCGAGTTGTTGTCGCAAATGGACCTGCTGGTAGGGCCCGTTGAACGTCAACTAGTCAAGAATGTGGCCGTTATGATGTTCTGTAAGAATCCTGCCAAATTTTTCCCGACAACACAAGTAGATATTGTTATCTTTCCCGAGGGCTGCATTAAGAATCCCAATAACATGATTGAGGTTCCAAAGATTGTTGGCCCTGTTCCCGATATGATAAAACAGGCATTGGACTATATCAAAACGAATGTTATCAAGAAACGTATCATTAAGCAGAAAGACAAGGCTGAATCTATAATCTTCTTCAACTATCCTTATCAAGCAATTGAAGAGGCAGTCGTTAATGCTTTGTATCATAGAGATTATCAAGAACGAGAACCGGTTGAGATTACGATTGAGCCAGAAAAGATTTCCATTCTTAGTTATGCCGGTCCGGACCGTTCCATCAGCATTGATGCTATCCAAAAGGCTGAACGTCTGAAGTCACGCCGCTACCGTAATCGTCGTTTGGGCGATTATCTCAAAGAGCTTCAGTTGTCCGAAGGTAGAGGAACCGGTATCCCAACCATACAAGACGAATTAAGAAGAAATGGCTCTGCTCCTGCTGTGATTGAGACAAATGAAGAGAGAAGTTATTTCTTGATTGAGATTCCTTGTAGAGAAGGTTTTGGTGATAGAGTCTTGATTGGGGATGATTTTATTTCCTCAGATGGTGATAAGATAAATGATAAGATAAATGATAAGATAAAAAGTGTCCTGTTAAAGATTTCAGAACTAGGAATAGCTAAAAGAAAAGACTTGCATGATGCAATAAAAATATCAATGCCTACTATTGATAGAATCCTTAAGCAACTTATTTCAGAAGATCTTAATTTGATTGAGTATCAAGGTTCGCGTAAAACAGGCGGTTATGTATTGACAGAGAAAGGCAAAGCCTTTATAAAATCAATGAATGAATAATATGTCAAAAAAACAAGAAATAATAGGACTAATTGATGCGGATCTACTTGATAATGGTACGCGTCACCCAAATCTTGTATTACTAAAATTGGCAGGATTTTTCCAAGATAATGGAATTCCATTTGAATTAATTCTTGATCCTCAGGCAAATACTTTACATTATACAAGAATATATTTGTCTTGTGTCTTTACGTTTACCAAATTACCAGAACTATATATACGATCAAAAGGAACACCGGAAGAAAAGAAGTTTAAATGTGGAGGAACTGGATTTTATGCCAATGAAGTAAGTGTAATGGAATATCGTAGAAAACGTGAACAAGATATGAACCAATTAGAACATGATGAATTCCTAAATACTCTTAGAAACTTTCATGGAGGTAAAGAGTATGGGATTAGCATGTCTCGTCAGATGCCTTACTATCATTTATATGATCAATTTATTAATCAACAAGTTAAGAAAGGTTTTAAACGAGAAAAATTTAAAGATTATCAAAAATATTCAATAGGTTTTTTAACCCGTGGTTGTGTAAGACATTGTCCATTCTGTGTTAATAAACTAGAGAATTGTATATTACCATATTCTAAATTACAATGGTTCTTGGATGATGAGAAAGATAAAAACGGAAAACTTGTTCGGCCATATATCTATTTATGGGATGACAATTTTCTTGCTTCTGACCCATCTATTTGGAGACCACTACTGAAGCAACTTATAGAGACTAAACGCCCATTTCAATTCCGGCAAGGTCTTGATGAACGCATGTTAGCAGAAAGTCCTTATGGCGAAGAAATGGCAGAAATGTTATCACGGTCGCGTTATCATGGTGATTTTATTTTTGCTTTTGATAATTGGAAAGATCATGATATAATTGAAAAATCACTTAAAATCTGGAAACGTTACAATCCAAAGAAAGGTACAAAGTTCTATTTGTTTTGTGGTTTTAAACAGTCTCCAACAAAAGTAGATATATTTTATAAAGACATTTGGGAATTATTTCAAAGAATTAAAATACTCATGCAATATGGATGTGTTGGATATGTGATGAGGCATGAAGACTATCATAATGCCCCAGTATCAAATTTTTATGTACAAATTGCCAGATGGTGTAACCAGCAGCAGTTTTACAAAAAAATGTCTTTTTGGCAATTTTGTTATAGAAATCAATCTTATTGGGAAGAAAAGACATTAAAAATAACTACACGGCCAAAGCTAAAAACATTCGATGAATTTGAACAAGATATAAGAGATGGATATTACGATAGAGTCAAAATGTGTTTATCATTAAAGTCTCTAATAAAAGTTCTAGAAATGTTTCCTAATCATAGGGCAGAATTGATAGACATGTTTAACTATTCAATGTCCGAACTTGTAGACGAAAATCTTTGGAAGTAATCAAATTATAAATAACTCACAACAATATGGCAATCATTATTAAATCTCATAAAGATACTCTTCTAATTGACTCTACTATTGGTATTAATTACAATAGTGGTAATGTACTTCAGGGAGAAAAAGATATGTATGAACGTATTGTACGAGATTGTGAAGCAAGTTCTTTGACATGGTATATGTGGTATGATAAAACTTTCAACATACCATATGGAGGTCAAAATGAAATACAGATTGATTTTCTCCTTATATGCCAAGAAGGTGCAATTATTGTTGAAGTTAAAGGTGGTATAATTGAGTTGATAAGGGGGTTCTTTTATTATAGCTATAAAGGGGTCTTAAGGGAAATGAGTAGAACACCATTTAAGCAAGCTCATGATTATAAATGGGCATTGTTAAATAATGGGATATTAAATAAGGATCAAATATTTGTTGATTATGTATGTGCTTTCCCTCATAGTACTCTTGACATATCACGTGACTCTTCTCAAATCAACCTTTCTCATAAACTTTGGAATAAGTTAGATCAAGATAGTGATAATTCTTTTGCAGACTTCTGTTTAAGTGTAATTCGTAAAAATAAACGTTCTAAACGTATAATATCAAAGACAGAATTACAGTCTATTGTAAACTCACTTGCTCCATCAATTGAAGATCGTTATAAATATTCACTAACTTCGCTTCGCGAAGTTTTGGATTGGTTACAGATTGACAATCTAAGTATTCTAGAAGGTTTGAGAAAAAATCCTAGAATATTAATTGAGGGTGGACCAGGAACAGGAAAAACCACTATGGCTAAAGCATTTATTAAAAGACATAGTGGTCTTAAGGGGTTATATCTATGTTGGACAGGACTGCTAGCAAGTAAGGTTCGGCTTGATTTAGATAAAGAACGATTAAGTTCATGTACTGTCAAAACATTCAATAATTATATCAAGGAAATAACAAATATAGAACTTAATATTAAAAGTGATAATAGTCAATATGATGTTTACAAACTTTTAAGCAAAGAACTCAGTAAAATTACTAAGGTAGATTATGACTATATTATTATTGATGAAGCACAAGATGTCATTGATAAAGGTGTTGATATTGTGCTCAATGAACTATTAAGTTCACAACACAATGGTCTTAAACAAGGACGATATCTAGTATTTTATGATCTTGAACAAGGATATAATAATGTTAGTCGAAATTTGAATGAAAATATTAATAAAATAGCAAAATACGCAGCATGCTTCATACTTGATGAGAACAAACGTGTTCCTACAAATAAACTTATTGTAGAATATGCCAATAAAGTATTGTCAGTTGAACATTGCCAGGAAGCTTTTGAGTTATATTTAGATTCTCTTAAAGGAAATGATATAGCAGGACTTACAATATCTTTCCATGATAATGTAAGAGAAGTAAAAAAAACTATTAAAGAACACACCAAACATCTATTTCAATATTGCGGAGAAATTTCTTCTACAACATTGCTGATACATTCTGATTTTAAATATAAAGAAAATGAAGATGATGATTCAGTATATGATATAATAGCAGAAATGGAGTCATTTCTTGAAGTTTTATCTGAAAAAACTATAGAAAGGAAGTCTAAGGAATTGTTAGCCTTTACAACGATACTTAAATATAAGGGTTTAGAGGATAACAATATAATACTTGTCATCCCAGCTTCAAAGATCAAGAGTTCATGGGATAATTTTCTATTCGAAATTTATGTCGGTATGACACGGGCAATCATGAATTTGGACATTATTATTCTTAAATCTAATTAATATGTTACACGACAACTTTATAAAAACAGCAAAACAGGAAAGCCATGAATTCAAGGCTCTTTTGAATATACTATCTTCTCTTAATTTACATACTAAAGAAGGTAGAAAGTTGTTGTGTGTTCTGAATAATATTATTGATTATTACATTAACAGAGAAGTGGAATATAGTGATGATGTCAAAATGCCTATAGTATATTTCCCATTATGTGAAGATTGGGCTCAGATGTTATGTGAGGAATTTGTTGCATTAAAGATGTCGTTACTTTGGGGTAAAAGCACTCGTACAAATATACTTTCCTCATATAAGTCAAAGCCATTTATATATTTGCCAGAAAAAGTTAATAAAAAGGAGCGTGAAGCATGTTCTAAACATTTTAGATTTAAACGGGATGTTGCAAAATACTTAACAGATGACATTTTAGATATGCCTTCCAACGCAAATGAGAAATGTTTCTTTTATAGTCGTACTTTATCTGATGAATATAATCTCTCATTAAAGACTAAAGGACATTATCATTTTATTCAAGATGTAGTTGGAGATTCTTTTTCAACAGAAAAATCTCTAATCATTTTAAATGGAGATGAGGATGAAGTATATAAAAAAATAGAACAAAATGATGGGAGGTTTAAAATCCCCCATATATTCCTTTTTCTTCAGAAAAATATTGATGGGCGTAACATTCAATTATGTATGAAAATGCAACGCTCAACAATTAAAGAATATAATGAAGACTATGATGCTGGTATTCATAATGTTATAGCATTTTTATTTTCGCAAAAACCTTATAGACTACAGAGGATATACGAAAATAAACACAGTTTAGTAGAACGCTGGCAACGTGAAAAATTTGCTGAAACGCGTGATTTTATATCATTCACAAAAGCAGAAATGGATTACTTATTTGAACGTCAAGAACCATGTATTGATTTCTATGAATTAGGATGTGAAATAAATGCAGAAGAATACCAAATAAAGAATACATTTGATTTTATGATTCAAGATATTGCTCATGAAGTAAAACTACGGAATGAATTGGCGATTTGTTTTACAGATCAAAGTTTATCAAAGATAAAAGAGGAGATTCTAAACCTTAATTCTGAGGTAAATGAAGAGTATACAGATTATTTTTTACAACTTATTCATAATAAATACAAAACAGAACTTACAGAAATCTTATATAACTGGATAAAATTCCATGAGATTGCAGTAGTTTTGGATTACAACATAGATGTGTATTATAAAAAACAATTAAAATTCTTCTTACAGTCTAAATGTGGTGCATCTTCGGTTAATTTTTATACATTTAAGAATTTTAAAGCTCATAAAGATGGCTTAGTTTTCTTAAATTCAATACATGAACAAAAGATCCTTGTTCTATCAATGCTTAATCATTGTACGGGACGGAGTTGGGCAATATATCCAAACTCTTTTGATCAGTATCATCTTAATCCTGGACAAAGTGTTCTACAAATAAATAATAAGATTGTATTTGATCCTCGTTATAGTTGGTATTCTTATCGCTATGAAGAACAATTAAGATTACTTCTAAATTCAAACTATCGTGTTAGATACGTGAAAAACGGTATACAGCTTCCTGATAAACCGATAAAAATAGGTATTGAGCCCAAAGAAGATGAAGATGAACAAAATGTTCGTGACAGGCAATCAGGAGTTGAACAAAACAGAGTGAAAGTTTCATTTGGACCACGTCAGCATAAAGTGTTAGATGAATATGATTTTGTTTTATGTAAATATATGGATGAAATTTCAATTTGTACAATTCTAGATGTTTTACGTGATTTTGAAGACCCAACAGTTATTTCAATTCAACCATTGACAGATTTTTATCAACCACTTGAAGATCTTCTTGATAATGAGGAGCGTAGAGCAGGTGAAGGTGAATTAATGATACGAAATAATCCAAAGTATTGCTTAACTGATGAAGAGAAACTATCAAGCCGAGAAATGTGGAAGATCCTTTTAGGGCATCGAGTAGCACAATATGGAGAACAAGTTGTTTATAATGATATAATGAAACCACTTCTTCCAGCTGAAAGGATACAATTTATTTCATTTAAACGATGGTTAGACACATCTGAAAATTCAGTACTTCCTCGTAGTAGACGTATGCAAAAGAGAGTGATTGAAGAATATCTTCAAATAGAGGGATTATATACTCGAATGTTAAGACATAGAAAGTCAAGAATAAGTACAAATACTGAAGGTAAAAATATAATTTTCAGGACATTTTTAATTCACTGTTTACTTGAAACAGACATGAAGAAAGCCTATAAAGAGTTAAGTAATGAAGTTCTTGATTATCTTAATATTGGTAGTGAAAATGATATTAAGATTATTTTAGATCTTATAAAAGACGGCACTATAAATTTTAGACTAATTAAATCCATAAGTTATGATCAAAGATAAAAGAAATTCATTGGAATCTTTCATTAAGGAACAGTTAATAGGTCCAGGTGGTTGCGGAAATAATTTTGGAGTATATGTTTCTAATGAAAATGAGAAAGAACTTGTATGTGAAGTACTTAATACAACGCCAGGCTCTATTTATAGTACAGGCATTCTTTTCCCACGAAAAGATAATCAGTCATTATTTATGTCTGATCTAAAATACGAAATGAACGACGATGAAAATATTGGTGATGAAAATTTATCAGATGAGGATTCGGACGAACAAGGAGATGACATGAGGGATTTAGGAAATCAAGAAGAGGATGAAGATATTAATTCGCTAAGTCGTAGATTCCCTGATAGAATAGGTATATCTTGTTGTGTTAAAAACATTAAATCTTTAACTTCGAGTACTAAAATAACAATTCCAGGACGTTATTATAAAAAATTATCTGAGAAAACACGTTTATATGTAAATATAGAAGATTATGATTTTTTTGAGAAAGTATATTCTATAGAAAAATGTAAAGATTTATTTTCTCAGTATTTCAGATACCAAGACAAAAAACTAAGTTTGTTAAAAGTTATAAATAAAGCACAGGACTTGAAGGATTTTCGCGATAAAATGCGAGAACTTAATAAATATTTTTGTTCAATTATAGCTAAAAATCCTAATGGAGAATATGATTCAATTTATACAGATAGCTCTTTCCAAGATAAAAACAAATTTTTAAGTGCATATAAAGAACGACTATTTAAATCCCTAAAATACGTAAACAGAGAAGGTGAATATTTGAGTCCGGATAAGGTTGCAGAACATAAAGTTCGTATTGCAAAAATAGAACAATATGAAACTTTTTTATCTTATTTTGAAGATATACTATCCATATGTGATTCTAAAGGATTCGGGTTCTGGGTAGGAACAAACTTTTGTAAAGAAATTGATTTATCAGCATTTGCTTTTGATTTTGAATCAGGGAAGAGAAAGATCATAATCCCCCCTAAAGAAGGTGTTACAAAAGGAATAGTAAAGTATACTCTTACTCCTGAAGTCGAAGCTTCTTTGTCCATATGGTTACAGATTTATAAGGGAATCAATGGTAAGACATATTTAAAAGTAATGCTTGCTAATGACTCTACTAAGGTTAAGGTTGATACTAAGCATTACTATTCTATTGTTGCAGAGAAGATTAATGAGTTAACATTTTTTGGAGTTAAAATTGACGTCTCAAGTTCTGAAATTATACCATATAGAAACGAAATAAATCCAGAACTTGATGATTGTGAAGTAAGCAGTTTGCAGTATCTTTATCGTAATATTGAAGATTATGCTATTGGCCACATCTGTTCTGCAAATTGGTACTATGATAATAATGGAATTATACACGTTTGTTCAGAGTTTATGCCGTCTGTTGAAACACCTGATGTAGAACCAGAACCACGAGATAAGACTAAACACATTTTTGATGAAAAGACTAACAAATTCTTACCAAAGAAATATGTAGAAGATAATCAATATCTTCAATTTAAGTGGCTTTCTGTCCTTTCTTCTAATACAGATACTGAGATTGTTGAAGGCCTTCGTAAATTTGCTGATTCATATCAAATATGGATAAAGCAATTAGATGCTGCTGGCAACTCGATTGGACGAGAGAATATTACTAAATGTGAGAAGGACTATCAGAGAATAAAGAATAATATTGATGAATTCTTGACAAATCCTGATAAGATGAAGATTTTTCGATTAATGAATACTGCTATGTTTATGCAGCTTTGGCATAGTAAAAGTAATAATCAAGAACAAGTCTTAAAGGATGAAAAAATTTTAAGTTTTGAATATTATAAAGATAAAGCGCTAGATACTACAATTTTTCCTGGAGTTGTAGCTGCATGGCGACCTTTCCAGCTTGCGTTTATTTTGCTTAATCTTGATGGAATTTTCCAAAGTAAGTGTGATCCAAAATGGGAAAAACGCAATGAATTAGTAGATCTTGTATGGTTTCCAACCGGTGGAGGTAAGACTGAGTCTTATTTGGGTATAATTGCATTAGTCATAATAAATCGTAGATTGTTGCTTAAAAATGGAGCTGGCGATGGCGTTGCTGCAATAATGCGTTATACATTACGCTTACTTACAACTCAACAATTTCAACGTGCGTTACGACTTATTCTTGCATTAGAACAGATTAGGAAATGGGATAAATACAATTTAGGAGATAAAGAAATTTCTATTGGCCTATTTGTTGGAGAAAGTTCATTGCCTAATCATTATAAAAATCTAGCTGAAGAAATTCGAAAAAACTGGGTTTCTGATGGAGGACATGGACAAATACCACTAGATCGTTGTCCTTGGTGTGGTTCTTTGCTTAGAGATAAAGAAGTATCTGTTGATCATTATTATTTTGGATGTAGTAACAAAAAATGTACATATGGAAAACGAAACTATCTGCCTATCAGACTTTGTGATGACCATGTATATGAAGAGCCGCCAACATTACTATTTGGGACTGTAGATAAATTTGCTCAACTTGCACGCCGAGTTAATGTAAATGAAGCGTGTGCAGATTCTAGACGTTTATTTGGAAATGGTACAGGATGCAATCCACCAGATTTGATTATTCAAGATGAATTACATTTGTTATTAGGTCCATTGGGTTCTGCAGTAAGTTTGTTTGAAGCAGCTATTGATCAGTTGTGTTCATACAAAAGGCAGGATGGGCTTGTGATTCGTCCTAAGATTATATCATCAACAGCTACCACACGTAATACCAGTTTTCAAGTGCGAGCTCTATATGATCGGGATATTTGTATCTTTCCTAAAAATGGAACAGATTATGATGACTCGTTTTTTGCTTTCTATAAAAGGGATAAACAAGGAGAAAATGATAATTGGTCGTACGTTTCTAAACGCAAATATATTGGTATAATGCCTACTGGACGTACTCAGATGACTACTCAAATGCGTTTAGCTGCAATTTTATTTGTACATCGAGCACTGTATGAACGTAAAAATAAAGCATTGTTAGAGATTAATGATAAGTCATTTATAGAGGCTGCAGACTATTATTATTCGATAATTTCTTATTTCAACTCATTAAAAGAGGTAGGAAAAACTGATGCTCAATTCTATCTTGAATTTACTAAGTATACTCGTCGTTTATTTAAACGAGTACTTCGATTTACTGATATGTTGGAATGTTTTTATGCATATAACGAAATATTCTCTAAGACTGAGTTGACTGGTCGTTTATCTGGTGGTGATGCAGTAAAAGAATTAACAAAAGTACAAACAATAAAATGGGATCCTAATAAACGATTGCCATATTTAAAAGAAGGTGAAACAAATATATATAATAGTGCAATTCTTCCAGCTGATTATATTTTAGCAACAAATATGATATCAGTGGGACTTGATGTAAGCCGTTTTAATACAATCATAATTAATTCTATGCCTAGAAATATCGCTGAGTACATTCAAGCAAGCTCTCGTGTCGCACGTGATAAAGAAGGATTAGTCTTAACGTTACATAATCCTTTTCGTTCTCGAGATATGTCTCATTTTGAAAGGTTTAGAGAATTTCATGAAAAGTTATATTATTATGTTGAGCCAATCTCCATTACTCCTTTTTCACCAAAGGCTGTAGAAAAGTATATGCCTTTATATATGGCTACTATAATTAGACATTTATACAAGAATCTTGCTGATCGCAAAGATGCAAATAAAATGTCCATTCCAATCGCAACAGAATTAAAATCTGAGCTGAAAAAGTATTTTGAGAATCGTTACGCAAGGACTCAGGCTCTTGATTCTACATTACATGCACTAGAGCGCGAAATCATAACAAAAGAGCAATTATCTTACATATATGAATGGATAGATGTAAGTCTTGACCAATGGGTAAATAAAGCAGAACAATATGGTGATTCTCTAGTCTATTATGCAGCTGGGCGAAAAGGTGCTGAAGAGGTATCTTTGTTAGTTTCTACAGATGATTATTCGGAGCAAAAAGCTGCTAGCAAGTGGATAGTACCATCCGCATTAAGATTAGTTGAACCTGAAGCTGTCCTTCACATTTTAAATAAATAATATTATGGATATACGTAAAGAGAATCAATATAATCAATCTATGGGCAAGTATAAAATCTTGTCTACTGCTGCAGGTGTAGGATCTATTATTACTACCAAGTGGGGTGGTTTTATTATGCCATTAAGTATTAATAACTGGAAATTTGTGGAGGTGGTATCAAATAAAATAAAGGAGATACAATCACAAACATTAAATATCCCAAAAATTCAAGAAGAATGTGGTGTTGAATTGATTGAAGATCCGCGTTTTGTGGATTTTTTAAATGTGAAAAAAAGGTTTACCCAATTAAAATGTTTTGTTGCAATACCTCATATTCTACTGAATTCATTTAATCAAATACAACGTAAAGGTAATCCACTTTATGAATCTATTAAAGCGCGATTTGGAACTGAATTAGGCGAAGATATGTTTTATATCCCTGCTATTAATTTTCCTCAGTGGTTTATTTCTGCTAATTCTGAAATCAAACCTCTTAATGAGTGGCGTAAAGAATGGCAAATTCGTAAATGTAATGATGGGAAAATGACATATTTTGTTCCTCCACGCGATCCTAATAAGAAAACTTATAGAAAAATAAAGGCTGAAGTTTTACATGATGATGTAGAATATGGTCTATTAAAACCAGTTCCACTTATTCTTATTTGCCCAAATGGTCATATATCAGATATCCCATGGTATAAGTTCTTCTGTGCGTCTCTTAAACATGAGAAAATGGATGATGATGCAGGTTTCGAATTGTTTGGTTACGACTGTGAAGATTGTAGTTGTGGAGGTAAGCATAATATTAAATGGCTTAATTCTCGTAACCAAGCAGAATCGTGGGGCACACTAAAATGTTCAAAATGCGGTTATTCTGTTTCATTAGCTGGTATAATGAATATTAAACCTTATTGTCGAGGTGAACGTCCATGGGTTAACAAAGATAATGCATATGAACGATGCTTGTCTACTGGCCAAAAGACTAAGATGCAAGTAGCAATGGTAACTAGTAATAGCATATACTATGCAAGTGGTTTTAGTAGTTTATATATTCCTAAAGATTTTATTCCATTAAAGCCTGGGCAGTTGAATGATCAGGCTCGTATGGTGTTAAGTAAAGTAACTGAGAAATATAATACAATGGTTACTAGAAGGCCAGAAATGACTCAAGAAGAATTTTGGAAAAAAAAGTATAATGATTGTGATGAATTTATTGAGGATGCAAATCTTAACTGGCAGTGTAGTCTGACAGATTTTGATTATGAAAATATCAAAAATATGTTTCTTGGATTAATTGTAGAAGACGAAGATAATGATCCTGTTGCAACATATCGATTAACAGAATTTGAAGTTCTCACTGATATTCATGAACCCAATCGAAAATCTAAAGGATTAGAGTTTAATGAAATTATTATTCCTAACTCTTTACAGCCATATTTTAAAACAATTAAACAAGTGAATACAGTTTCTCTTACAAATACACAGTTAGGCTTTGGTCGAGTAAACATGCCAACATCTAAACTTGATGATAGTGGGAAGATTGTGGCACCAGGTGATGAGATGAAGCCCATTTTTGATGGAATACCGTCTGACATATATGTATTACCTGCTAATCAAATATATGGTGAAGGCTTGTTTTTTGCATTTGATATGGCTACTATTGAAAGGTGGGCTGAAGAAAATGATTTAAATGATCATTATAAATGTCAACTTGATAATGGGGCATTAGGAGAATTTTTATATCAGGAGATTTCTCTTTACGGAAGAGCTAAATTTTATCTACTTCATACATTTAGCCATGTGTTAATGAAAGAACTTGAATTTACTTGTGGTTACCCTACTGCAAGTTTGAGTGAGCGGCTATATTACTCAGACAAAATGTGTGGCGTGCTTATTTATACAGCAGATGGAGCAGAAGGCAGTATGGGAGGCCTTGTATGGCAAGGACAGCCTCGACTTATTAGTAGTATTATTGAATCTGCAATGAAACGTGCAGTAAATTGTTCTTCAGATCCTTTATGTTGGGAAAATGAAGATAGCTTAAATAGAGCATCATGTTTTGGTTGTACCATGGTTTCTGAGACTTCGTGTGAATATCAGAATATGGGACTAGACAGACGAGCTCTAGTAGATGAAGAATACGGATTCTTTAAGAATCTAGTAGGACTAGATAGTATATAATAATGATTTATTAAAATGCTTTATTGGCTATATTATATAAAAACGGATAGTGCAGTAAGGGTATTATAAGTAAAAATATTAATAAAATCCTACAAGTGTATATTGTTTGAGTAGTAGAATGTTCTAAATGAAATTTAACGGCTATAGATACAGAGAAAAGAATTAATAATGATTGAAACATGAAACTCTTGATGTTGGCTAAAACACAAGTTGAAAATTTATGTAGTCCAACTCGTGAGTAATGCTTGCGAGTTGAACTCTATGATACCAGATAGTAAGAAAAAGTAGGATATCTTATGATAAGGAATATATTCAAACTTTATACTACTTTTGGGGATTAGAATAGCCACTAAATATTTATTATGAAGGTATAAAATAAAGAACTCCATCTATATAATTAACGATCACAAAATATTCATTAAAATCTGTGATTACCTATACAATTATTAGCATAATAATTTAATAAAAGGTTTAGAGGAAGTACTGCTTATGCATCAGAAAGGTTTACTAACATACGCATTAAACTTAATTGGTAATCTTGTCTATATAGACGAAGTTGACACAGGGCAGCTTTGCAATTGTTATTGTCCATCATGTAAGGAAAAATTGGTAGCGAAAAATGGTGGAATGAAACGTGTCCATCATTTTGCTCATGCTTCTGGAGTAGATTGTGAAAATGCATATGAGACTATGTTGCATCAGTTGGCAAAATTAAGAGTTCAAGAGGCATTTCTATCTAAAGAAGTATTTAATGTTGGTTTTGAGTATCGTTCATATTGCCCACATGTAAAGACATGTGCATTCGTTAGATATGGAAATTGTTATATATCAACTCATAAAAGATTCAATTTAAAAGAGTTTTATGACTCATGTGAACAAGAAATACAGTATGATTCAATTAACAGACGCTCTGATTTGAAAATATTTTCGTCTAAGAAGCCTCAATTGGCGCCTATATATATTGAATTTTTTGTTACTCATGCAAGTGATGTATCTAAATTGCATAATGGTGGTAAAATTATTGAAGTTAAGATTGAATCTGAAAATGACATTCAAAGAATTGTCGATGATGGTTTCATTGAATCCTCTAAATGTGATAGCAGGCTCCTAGAAGGAATAGAATCTGAAAATATAAGTGAAACAACGTTTTGGGGATTCAAGTCGGAGGACTATGATGCTAAAAATATTACACAAGAGATAGAATTTTCTCGTTATATTCTATATGCATCCGGTAAGTCACAATGTTATCAAGACACATCTTTGTGTAAGAATATAGCTAAAGTTAGGAAACAATCTCTTTTGGAAATATGCATTCATACACCTGTTGCTTTTGGAGTATATGAAATGGTTAAATATCAAGGATATAAAAGATTTGGTATTAAGAATTGTTTATACTGTAAAAATTTTGTTGACAGCTATGACGGCTCAGGAAAACTATGCCGCTTGTATAAATATTTAGGAATAGACCGGTTTGAGCAACATGATACTGCAAGAGCAAAATCTTGTCCTTCTTTCTTGATAAATCAAGATGAAATGAATAGGGAACTTGAACATTTTGATTCTTTGAATAATAGGGAATATACCGAGCTTGAATAATTTCCAACCACATAATATTATCTGCAAGTCAAAACTTTTCTTTTCCCGCTAATTTGAGTTTTTCGTGTAGGATTTAGTTCATTATAATTCTAATGTAGGCATAAAGTATTTATAATTAATAAAGTACTCGATTTGAAATTTTGTTAATGCTTGCTATGCTTGAAATGAAGAGTTAAAAATAAATAATAAATAAAATGTGTGACAAGAGTTACAGCTTGAAAACTATAATTCTTGTCACATTTTTTTAGAACAGAAAGCTATTGTTTAATATTTTTTCATCAGGTTTTATTTCCAAGTAACTTATGAACTACTATCACCATCGTAATTCCCAAGATCGCTATAAGCCCACATGCAGCAACCATCCTCCAAATTAACCAGGAATGCAAAAATTCTACATTCGCCACGATCATACAGATCAAAAAAGAGGATAGGGTAATTAGAATGACAATCAAAATATAAAATGCCTTATATGATAAATAAATGCGATTATCCATTTGAGCAATCCTTTGTTCTGCCTCAGTGCATTTGATCTCAATTTGGTCAATAAACCGGCCAAGAACGGTATTACCAAATTTAACAGCCTGATCTTGCGTATCCTGAGTAATAGACAGTTTGTATTTTCCTAATAAATCTACCAATGCGGTAAGATCCGTCCTCAATCCATACACATTGTCATTCAACTCGGCAAGTTCTTTTACGTTTATACCAAGCAGACGTTTTTCCTCCTCAAGATATTCATTTTGAGGAGTACTTTTGGTAACCTGCACTTCCTTCATTTCAGCGGTAAAATCAAATTTCTTTTTCATAAGCTCATCGTTTTAATCCAGTTTTCGGTTTCTTTCCTAAGGTACGAATGGCAGCACGGGCACATCTTTTTGCCCATAAGAGATCATCCTCGTCCTTATCTCTCCATGGTAATTCGCTTTGTGAACCACCGCCACCTCCGGTTGGTGCATTGGGGACTTCCAGCAATCCGACAAATATTACTACTGCCATATCGGTTAACTCCTGTGAATTGGAAACGAAACGATAATCAAATTCATCGTTAAAATGGTTGAGTACCTTTTCTGGAATGTAGAACCGATGTTCCTGACCTTCGTGACTCAATGTATAGGGAACCGTATTCGGATTGTAGATCTTATATTTGGTATAGTCAGCGGATGCCGATGGCTTCTGAATCTGTCTCGAATCAGTATCTTTAGGTTTGTTATTCGCTGCAATACCTGACCTATAATGAAGTTTCTCCCATGTGACAGGAAGTTTTGAAACCATCAAGTTTCTACCAATACCCAGATCGGAAGCTTTGTATTTCGTCCTTCCTTTCATGATTGCATATCCGTGAAGAATACCATCATCGTCCTTTCGCTCATGTATGGTGTATCCTTTCTTTGTCAATGCTGCTTTGTATTCATCCCATGACCATGATGACATGGATTTAAGGACATTCATACAATCCCGTGTAACCAATGTCATGTTGACATTTCTTACCTGTTTTGCTGTTATCCATCCACGTTTCTTTGCTACTCTTTCTGCTGCCCACTGGGCACGAAGGTGTATATTGTGGTCGTTGTTAATCTTTCCATCTTCATCCATCCTGCAGACAGCAGCATGAAGATGAGGAACTCCGCTATTGGATTCCATATGGAGCCAGACTGTGTATTTGCTGTTGGCCAGATTGGTCGGACTGTTTCGTACTTTCCCGTCCTTGTCTTTGAACGCCTGTTTGTCAAACTATTTAGCGAAATCCTGCCAAAGTTTTTGCCAGTCTTCAATGGTAAAGTCCTTGGTATGTTCGGGTGACGGATTAAGTTCAATTCTGATGACTGAGTTCTTCACCGGGCGGAAGCGGGAAAGAGTAAGTTGCATTGAATTCCAAACACCCATTGCATCTGGCTCCGATGGCATCATATTGTCCAATATCCGGTAGATTTTTTCCGGATGTTTTTTATTATGTGATTCGCCGGTTATATAACGGATGTCGTTTATGCCATGCGGTATTGCTTTAGCCTTTGCGATCATGATTCTTCAGTTTTATTATTGGTTGGAATACTGTTCGGCTCTTTTACGGAATTTAGGAACTGGCAGACATTTTCTGCCACATAGCCAAGCTCCTTCAGCCAGTTCACCATAAATGGAATCTGGTTGAACATCATGTGCCGTTGGCTTGCACTCATTCCATGAAGGGCTGATGTGTATTTCACCAGGTCAGCACGGCAGTTGTCCAGATTCTGCAGAAGTGCAACTTCCTCTTTGGTGAGTCTTGCCTTTGGCTTATAATTATATGCCCGCGCAAGCAGATAATCGCTTACGGTCATTCCGCATTGTTCGGCCAGTGACTTGATATGTTCTTTCTGTCGGGGGCTGACTTTGGCCCCGATAAATACGGTTCTCCTGTTGTCCGGAGTCTCGTTCTGTTCTGTTTGTTTTATTATTTCTTTTTCCATGAAAATCTAATATTATAACGGGTTAAGGTGCGAGCCTGCGAGTACCGCACCGGCGAAGTGGCAAAGCCGGCGAGAGCGCCAATGTACAACCATAACGGAGTGGAGGTTATACCTTGGCATATCTCGCAACAGATACCTGTTGAAACTGCACGGCAAGCCGTGTCGTATATACAAATGAAATTGGCATTTCGACTGCTACCATAAGCGATATAAGTATTCTGGTTATCTAATAAAAGGGGAGAAGATGAATATTCCCTATAACGTCTTTATGACTTTGCTTTATTCTAATATGTACACCCTGCCAATAAAGTAAAGCCGGATTCAATAATGGCTGTCCGGGTTGATTTTATATTCCTTTCCCTCTTTTATGACCATCCTTTTGTTACTGAGGAAGGTGGCAACTTTAACTGCTTTGTTATGTCCCAGCTTAATGTCCTGCAGTGCATATCCTTCCTTCAGCCGTTCCAGATAATCGTCATAACTGGTAATACAGACGTTTGTAAAAGCTGCGTCCAGAGCTGCCCGATGCACGCTCTCGGAAATTTCCTTGTACGGATCAAACGGTTCTTTTGCAGGTCTTCCGATTTTCTTTTCCTGGGGTTGATAGGAATCCAGCAGTTCAGGTAAGACTTCATCGTTTATACGGAAAGCAAACGGTTCAAATGCCCGGTCACGGATATGAATGGCTTCTACTACGCTCACTGTTCTGTCCATTTTGTCCACTTCTACCTGCATGACTGTTTCTGCCTTGTTATTCAGTTCCGTGCCGATGTGACCACGGGCATTCTCGTCATTCTTGTTCTGATGGAGAATGGTATGAATGTGAATCTGGCGGTCATCCGTCCATTGCATGAATCTGGAAATAATATCGGTCGCTTCACTGGGGGAATTGATATCATAAAGAAAGTCTCGGATGCCATCTATAATCACCAGTCCGAGATCGGGGATTGTGCCGATAGCCTGTTCGACTATAGCCAGACGTATCGGAGGGGCATACTTGCGCAAAGCCAGCATAATCAAATTATCTGGATTCTTGTCCTCCGGGAGTCCGGCAAGGCGCAGGATTCTTTTCAATACCTTCTGGCAATGATGGCGTCCCTGTTCTGTATCAATGTACAGAACAGTTCGCTTATCCTCTGGAAATGATGAACGGTATTTCAGCACTGTTCCGTTTTTCAATGCTGACGCTGCAATGGCTGTAACGTTAAAAGTTTTCTTACTTTTGGCTTTGCCTATAGAGGCACTGAAGTTCCCCAGTGTACCGATTGCGGCATCATCTACCATCAATACAACCGGTGACTGTTCATAAGCTCCGTTTGCACTTACAGCAGACTTCTCCATATAAGCGGTCAATTCCTCGTCAGTAGGAATTCTAATGTCTGTCTTGTCCATAGGCTTTACACGTTTTTAGGGTTAGCCTTACGACGGGTGGCAGCAAGCATCTTTGCCTGTTCTTCTTCAAAAGTCAGTGGAACCTGTACCTTTCTTCCGGTCTCAAGCCATTTATCCAGTTCATCACGATAAACAAAAAGATGTTTGCCTTGTTTGATTACAGGAATGCCACCATGCTTGACCTTATAATAAAATGAGGATTTGGATATGCCAAGGTAGGTACATACTTCATCCACTGTCATAGGAACGTGATGGTTCTCTTTGACTTTGTTTTGGACTGCCAGACTGTTTTTCAATACAGTTTCCAAACTTTCAATTCTCTTACATAATTCACCTACAACTGTAGGTAAATCGTTAAAGGTTAAATTTCTGAAATGCATAATGTCTTTATTTGTTGTGTTTGAATATGCCACAAACTAAATCAATGACATTATGCAGAGAAATAGGAGAAGAGAATCATTTTCCGGTCTGTATTAATTCATTTTTTCTCACACTGCGCTTTGTTTATAAGAGTATAATCAAATTTAAAATCATCATATTTTGGACTGTCAATAGGAATCTGACTGTGTATGGTATCTTTGAGATTCTTGACAAGGTATCCCAAGGTTGCATTTTTTAATTCATTAGGAAATATGGTTTTTATGAAATTGGCTCTTTCTGATAATGATATGCCTAACCGTTCGCCTATATTCCAGACAAAATGTCGTAATGAAGGTGATGTAAGAGGAGTTTCCATTTTTGAACGAATGGGTTTATACAAATCTGATTGCCCACTTGCCAAATGGTCTATGTTTTCATGTAGTATAAGCAGATTCTCTTTGGTAAGAAATTTTGCGGTAGAATAGGTGGTATATTCATGAATAGCATTTATAATCATTATTTTTCTCTCTAATTCTTTCTTCTGAATTTCTTCCATACGGCTTTCGAATCCCTGGAGATATGAAAAAGCTTCGGGTTTAACTTCTGAGGTAGGTTGTTGCTCCAAAACTTTTATTTCTTTCGAATCATCATGCTGCTCTGATATTGTAATGGATGTAACGATTTCAGAGCTGACGGCTTTATTTTCTGTCGTATCAGTATTTTTTGTCTTTTCCGGTAACTCAATCATTGAAATAACTTCTGTTGTATTGCTAACTTCAATCATTTCTATATCTGAAACTTCTACAGTTGGTTCACTGCATTCTTCAATCATCATATCTGGTTTGGGAATAACCTTGTCAGGTATAGAATTTCTTTGATTATCAGAAAAGATCTGCGGACATTCATCCGTAAGGAATATATAGAATACACGTTATAATCCTCCGCACGTTATGATTATTACAAAGGTTCCTAATATTATAGGTGTTGTATACCTGGTCAGATCTATCTGGTGATTAATGTACAGATATGTTGCAATTACTGAAAAAAGGATACAACTTACTGCAAGTATGAAACTTGTCTTTCGTGCCGATAATTTAATATTGTTTGTCATGTTCTGTAATTATATGTATTAGTTTTTATGGCAAATATATTTTCTATTTCCAAATAGTTGTAATTAGTGACAGATAATCGTTGAGATTTTAAGAAAAATAAGCCTAAAGTACGAAAATCATACTTTAGGCATATTATTTATATAGGCTACAGACTGCTATTCTTTCCTTTTTAGGGTAATCTTATTGCTCGCTTCACGCTTGTTGCTGTCCACTACTTTCATGTATCTTTGAGTCGTGGTTATGCTCTTGTGAGCCATCATACTTTGTATGGTACGGATATCGGTTCCTGCAGCTCCCTGCAGGGTTGCGAATGTTCTACGATACGAATGGAATGTTATATTCTTTGTGATTCCGGCAGAACGAATCCATTCCTTCATGGGAACCTGGGTCCAGCACCTTTTCAAACCTTTGAATACCAAACCCTTCTTCTCAGGTGAGTATTCTATCAGCTTCAGGGCTTCATCACTAATGGGGATGATGTCTTCCGTCTTTGTTTTCTGTGTGATGGTGTGTACACATTTTCCTCCTGCTGCAAAATCAACGATTTCCTCCCAGCAGAGAGTAAGTATGTCACTGAGTCTCAAACTAGTCAGGCACGAAAAGAGGGAAGCGGTTTTTAGAACTGGTATCTTGCATGGTGTTTCGGCCAGACAGTACAATTCCTCTACACTCAAATAGTCCTTTACCACATCTTCCGGTTCAATCTTTTCCAGAAAATCATTTATGTTTGCCTTGATCAGCCGATTGCGATAGAGAATTTTCAGGAATCCTCTGAATGTGGACCAGTAGCCGGACGCAGAGTTTCGTGTAATATATCCATCCCGTTTTAGCTGTCTGGCATTGAGCAGATATTCACGAAACTTGTTGCACAGCTCCACATCAATTTCTTCGAAAGTACATTTGCCATGTACGAAGTTATAGAAGTGCTGATAAACGAATTCCCATTTCTGGTCGTGCTTGGGAAGTTGCTTACGGTAGTATTCCAGAAAATCTGCCTTATATTTCCTCTTGTCGAAGAAATCATATCGTTCGTTTACGATAGCTTCAAAGCGACGGCATCGGATGGCTTCTGCTTTCTCTGACATGGTTGCATTGAAGTCACGTTCCCGCTGATTCTTCGGATTTGCATAGATATAAATGTTCAAACCTTCGTGACGGATAGTCTTCATCGTTTCCTGGTCACGGTAGCCCGGATAATAGTCCAGATAGAAGGAAAGCATACCATTTTTTAACGGGCGGGTTCTCAAAGTTACAGTTTTACATTCTGACATAGTTACAAATGTTATTAGTTGACTTAAATTTTGCGGTGAAGATGCACAATGACTTTATGCAGACCGCATTCAGCATAAAATCATTTTCCAGTCTGTATATCTGTCTGTACAGATTCATTATCTGGCGCCCATAATGTGATCAAATTCCACTTTCAGGAATCTCACAAAGCGTCCTTTCTTCTCCCGTTTTATTTCGTGGAATTGCAGAATGCCGTAAACAGAATCCCGTGTGAGACTATACTTCTTCATGGCTTCCTGCACGGTATAGTATTCTGAAGAATCATCTTCGGTTGTCTTCTTGGACAGATCGAAGTGAAGTTTTGAGTAGAATATCTGGCCGTGCTCTTTCTTTGAAGGGATGTTGTTGCGGTAAACATGTGAACGGATGGCTACACGTGTCATCCCATAGTTTTTCTCGATTTCTTCCGGAGTGTACCATTCGGTCAAGGCGTCATCCGTCTTATATTTGGCAAATGCCGCATCTATGTGCTTTTTACTGTAATAATTGAACTGGCGGATTCTGACTTTGGGAACATTGTTTTGCCGGGTATAGGTCCACACCCATTTGGCGTTGACTTTGTACTTTTCCGCAATCTGTTCAGCGGTATAATACTCGGTAACGTCAAATTCATCTTTTGGTCTGAGAACTTCATAAGGTTTGGTTTTCAGCATAAATTCGATGTCGGTTCTTCTGATGAGCGACATTCTTGAACTCAGCCTTGATGCACGAAGTTTGTCCTCCTTTACCAGTTTATAGACATACTGGCGAGAAACGCCCATTAGTCTGGCTGCTTGAGAAAAGGTAAAGTATTCCTGACTCTCCAGTTTGTTTTTTACCTCCATCATTTCCTGAAATTCGCGCATTTCCATTCTACGTTCCTTCATCCGGTGTTTATAACCTCTTTTGGAACATTGCGGACTACAATAATTAGTAGTGGTCTTTTTTGCCATGAAAGGCTTGCCGCACCACTGGCAGATTCTTTTTACTTCCATTTTTGTTATTCTCCATATTTTAGTGAAACATGAGCTTTTTACAGCTCGGATAATTTCCCTTTTTGTCTACTCACGTAAACCATTGTCAACACACGTCAACAAATGCGTCAGTGTGACATCGGGCAAAAGCCCTTAATTGTTCCGCGGTAGAAATACGGTAGAAAAATATGGTTTGCCGATGCAAAAGTTTTGAAATATATTTTGCAATGTTTCTTCCGAGGTTATACCTCCTTCTGCAACAATCTCACTTAGTTCGTGGATACATTGTCTTAAATCCTCACTTACCAAATCTCCTGATAATTCCAATTGCAATCCTTCCTGTACTCTATGAATAGAATCCAATGCTCGTGTTAATGCTTCGTAATGGCGTACATTTGTAATGATAATATCGTTTTGGTTGACTTCCGGTAAGGCAGCTGCCTGTACTAACTTCTTTTCCAGAATCGTTATATTTTCCCTTTTCTTTGCTGAGATAAATAGTTTTTCCACTTTCATGTCAGCAAATATGGCTGACAACTCTTCTTTTTGTGTTGCTAGTAACAGATCTGACTTATTAAATAAAATAATCATCTTTTTCCCTTCGCAGTGTGGAAGAATGTCGGCTTTTAATTCTTCGAACCGCCTTTGGGCATCTGTAGAGTCTATCATCCATAAAATGACATATGCTTGGTCCATCTTTTGGAAAGTACGTTCTATCCCTAGATTTTCTATTGTATCGTTCGTTTGGCGGATTCCAGCTGTATCAATAAATCGGAATGTGACACCTTGTAAATTGATCGTATCCTCTATTACGTCACGGGTCGTTCCATGGATATCACTGACAATGGCTTTTTCTTCATTCAGCAACGCATTCAGTAAGGTAGATTTTCCGGCATTTGTTTCTCCGATAATTGCTACAGGAATGCCATTCTTGATTGCGTTTCCTACACTGAAAGAATGAGCTAGCCGGGCAATAACTTGTTCGATATGGGTAGCTAGACTGCTCAGTTCGTCACGATTGGCGAATTCTAGTTCTTCATGATCACTGAAATCCAGTTCTAATTCCATTAACGAAGTGAAATGAAGTAATTGGTTACGCAGGTTAGAAAGTTCTTTACTGAATCCTCCGCGCATCTGGCTCATGGCTAGGCGATGGGTGGAGGCAGACGATGAGGCTATCAGATCGGCAACAGCTTCGGCTTGGCTCAAGTCCATTTTTCCGTTTAGAAAAGCACGTTGGGTGTATTCACCTGGTAGAGCGGCACGACATCCATTATAGATCAGGAGTTGTATAACTTGCTGCAGGATATAAGATGAACCGTAAAGTAAGAGTATATGGTGCTCGTTCTGTCAGTGGCTTGCCTGTGGCGGGTGTAAATATGCGTGACGTTATTTCAATCGCTTTTGGGCCAGATACACGAATTATTCCGATGGCTCCTCCCTGGGCGGTGGCAATGGCACAGATTGTATCTTGGTTTATCATTTTCATTTGGTTAATAATATAATGTTTTAGCTACAATGGCTGTTACTTCTTCTAAATAACGGCGGTCTGTTTCATTAAAAAAGTTTAATAGATTACTGTCAATATCCAATACTCCCTTTACTTGTCCATTAGCAAGAATAGGAACAACAATTTCGGAGCGGGAAAGAGAACTGCAGGCTATATGTCCGGGGAATTGTTCTACATTGGGCACTATCAAGGTTCGAGCTTCTGCCCATGAGGTTCCACATACTCCCTTTCCTTTATGGATGCGATAACAGGCGGTGCTTCCCTGAAAAGGTCCTAAAATAAGTTGGTCGTCTTTAACCAGATAGAAACCTACCCAAAAAAAGCCGAAGGCTTCCCGAAGAGCAGCAGCAGTATTGGCCAAAACACTTATTTCTTCTTTTTCATCTGATATTAAAAGTTCAAACTGAGGGAGGAAAAGACGGTAACGTTCTACTTTATTACTAGTTGTTTGTTTGAAACTGGTTTCCATATTTTTATTTGTTTTATGAGGGGACATCTTGTTGTTTTTTTACAAAAAATGGTCTTCTATGAAGCGATGTCCCCTGTTAGGTAAAAAGAGTTGGCTTATTCTGTAAAAAATCTGTTTATGCCAATCTTCTTCTGGATAATAATAAGAATAAGTCTTGATAGATGATCCGGTGAATCTTATCCATATTATATAGACAACTAAATTGGGAATTATATTCTTTCCAAGACTTTTTCTATCAAACCATCAATAGAGTTTTTATAGCCGGTATTGGCTTTCTTTATTAGTCGGTTGGCAATCACCATACATACAGTCATGGCTTTGTGTCCCATCAAGCGTGCTAATCCGGCAAGGGCGGAACTTTCCATTTCAAAGTTAGTGATGCGATAGTCATTGTATTCAAATTTCTCAAT
>PPYE01207790.1_pt1 | contig 38629 bp, 38 predicted proteins | sample 1559881 | NCBI WGS metagenome assembly PPYE01 (sample SAMN08240022, study PRJNA423297) | Human gut metagenome, whole genome shotgun sequencing project. | reverse complement strand
TCTTAGAGTTCCAACGGGCGTAGTTTACTGCAATTTCATTGTTATTGTATTCTACATTCATTTTGAAGTAAGGAACCCAGGCTTCTTTTACGCTGTCCCACTTGGAAGCTTCCTTGCTGGCTACGCGGTTTTCGTTATCGTAAGTATACGTGTAACGGAGGTGGCGGAACAGGCGACCGTCTTCGTTCTTAAAGATAGTCTTCGCGGTCATCAACTCACCGGTCATCTCTTCGTTCTTTACGTACTGGGTAGGATTGCTTGCACTTGCAGAGAAGTTCATTACGCTTGCCATTACTACTACCATCATTACCACTGCTTTAGAAATTAAGTTCGTTTTCATAATCGTTATTTTTTTATTGTTATTACTTCTTGGTTTTTGAAGGGAAGTCTTTGTCAACCGCCTTCGACAATATATAGTCAATTGCCGTGCCAAAACAATAAAGCATTGATTATCAATAACTATTCATTTTCAGAGAGTGTTCATAAACGGACAAGTGTCCGCACAAAAGCGAACAGAACAAGAATAAAAAGCGCAAGAAGAACAGGATAAAACAAATTAGCTACATTCGCAAACTCAATACCTTAGAATATGCAACCTGACTTAAAGGAAATCGTAGAACAATATGGTGTCATGGTATCTTCCATAGCACACCGCATGATACAAAACAAGGAAATCGCTAAAGAAGCGGCTCAGGAAGTCTGGTACGAAATCATCAAAAGCATAGACTCGTTCAACGGGGAATCCGGGTTATCGACATGGATATACACCCTATGCAAACGCACCATACTGCGATATGCCCGGAACGAAAGAATAGCCACAATGAATGAGTTGAGAGAATTCCGCGAACTTCCTGCCATTGATTATAACGGACAGGACCGGGATGAACAGGAATGGATAAAAGCATGCTGCGACTGGTGTCTGACAGCCCAGAACCATTGCCTGACGAACGATGCCCGGCTGATATTCATATTCAAAATAAACCTCAACCTGCCGTATAAGCAAATCAGTGAAATCATGGGCATAACGGAAGAGAGCGTCCGTCAGATTTCCTCCCGTTCCATCCGCAAGATTACTCACTTCATGAATGACACCTGTCCGCTATACAACCCGCAGGGGACCTGCAAATATCGGATATGCAAGCAAGTCACCTCGCTCAATCTGGAGAAAGAATATACCGCCATCAAGAAGATTATCCGCCTCGTCGACGTTTACCAACGGCTCGAAAAGGAACTTCCAAGAAAGAACTACTGGGAAAAATTTATTCCCTGAGCTGTCACAGAATGGAAAGCTTGCTCACTAACTACTATGTATAACTTAAATAAACTAATTATGAGCAAGATTGATTTTTTAAAAGAACAGATTATTGAATCGCGGAATTTTGTGAATCGTTTAGTATCAGAAATTCCGGAAAACCAGTGGTACACCATCCCCGAAGGCACTGACTCCAACTTCGCATGGCAAATCGGACATCTGATTATCAGTCAGAACTTTCATGCCATTACCTGCATCACCGGGAGGAATGAAGCCGTCAGCAAACTTATTCCGATGGTCGATTACGTAAAGGTTTTCAATGGAATGGGTACATTGCACCGCTCCACCGAAAAGAATTTAATTCCTGTGGCAGAGCTAAAAAAACAACTGGACGCTGTTCATGAGATATGTATCAGTAACCTGTCCCGCCTGGACGACCGTATTTTATCAGAAGATTTAGAGCCTATTCCCTTCAAACATCCGGTTGCCAATAATAAGTATGAAGCCCTTGCCTGGTGCTTCAAGCATGAAATGTGGCACAGTGCCGAGATGGAAGCGATAAAACGGGCATTGGGGCATCCTATCAAATGGATGTAATGGCATCAGCCTCAAGAGCCAGTTTTTCTTTTGGATAAATCAATAGAATACCTGAAAGGAAACTGTTGTACACTGGGGTTACGGAGACTTTTGACATCCTCTTGAAAGTAAAAAAAGAAAGCTTTATAGGAAAAATAAAAGAGTAAGAAGCTTTTTAATTCAAGAATTTACTATATTTGTGCTGCTGTTAATCGGCAAGGGGTATCCCTTCTGTTCTTTGAAATAAAATATCGAAGCGTTCAGCTTTTTTGCGTTCTAGAAAACTACCAATTTTCGTTGTGCCTTTGGCATAACATACAACACGTGAAAAATGACTGAACGCCTGCGTCTCTATAGGCGTGGGCGTTCCTTTCATTTGTGTTGTTGGGATTGGTAGTTCCTTCTAGAACATTTGAAAGTGTGACGTTCCACGCTTTTTTTGTATCCTTTTGGCAGCAAATTAGCATCAATATATAAAAAATAAAATACTCAAAGGTGAGTCAAATCGGGCCATGTGGAAGCCGGACGGCCGAAAAGTCGCAAACGCAACGCAATTGCATTGCTACTCACCTTTGACTATTTAAATTAGACCTGAAAACTTCAGCTCTGGTATACCTGCAAGCAAGGTAGACGGGAGGATGTGTTTTTACAGACACATCCTCCTTCTTCTGAGTCCCAGGACAAATAAAACATCTCCGCAAAATTGGTATAACAAATCTGTATACAATACTGCAATTCAAATCCCCATATATTTGCAACAAACCAAACAAACTATATAAGTATGAAGAACTTGGTATCTATTTGCACGGATTTGAATTAGTTGACGAGGAGACGAGTTAACAAGGGAACGAGGCTGTCTTTTTACTTTAAAAGTTATACAGCAGTTCTTCCAACGTAACACCACTATCCGCCCCCATCTTCTCCATACGGATACGTTTCAGACGTTTCTTCACAGAATCCCGCTCCAAATGCATCACCTGCGCCATGCCCGACTGGGATAATTGCATTTTCACCATACAACAATAACGCAAATCATCTTTATTCAGACTCGGATAGGTCTGTTGCAGGCGTTTCGTGAAGTTATTGAAGATGATGTCGGCATTCTGCACAATATCGTCCCAGTCTTCATCGGAAAGAATCACATTTCCCCCTCTTTCAATTTCCTGCACCACCTTCTGGCTGAGTCTCCTGAAAAAAGTTTCTTTCAGCTTAGCTTCCTTCTGCTCCAGCTCCACCATGCGCCGGAGGTTTTCGGAAGTGATCTCACGTTGCTGCGCCAATTCTTTTTCCTTTTTTACAAGCTGATGCTGCTGCGCCATCAGATGGTTGCGGTTACGGCGATAGATGAAATATACCGCACTTGCCACCCAAACCAGCAACAGAGAGATTGTAGTCATCCAATACACATTACGCTGCCTTTCCGCAGCCCGGGTACGCCAATACAGGTTTTCTACCGAAAGCTGTTCGTGTTTATAAAGCTCTTGCAATGCAATGGCTTCCTCAGTATGACGATACTTGCGTATGGTATCGGACAACTCAATGAAGCGCTGTAGCATAGGATAGGCATCTGAAGCACGGCCCATCTTATGATATATTTTCGCCATATTATTATAGGCGTCAGCCACCGAAGAAGGATTTGGGCTGGAGATAACTTTCTGAAAATAGTGATATGCCGAATCATATTGTCCCAGTTTCCCAAACAACTCCAACTTTGCCCCATAGAGCGAAAGAATTCTCACAGTATCCTTAGCCGGACGAAGAGCTATTGATTTATTTATATAATCCAGTGCTTTGGCAGGCTCTCCTTGCTGGGAATAGATACTACCCAGATTTGTATAGATGAAAGGAAGCTGCCGAGGAACAGAATCGGCTAAAGCCGCCTCATAGGCCGCCTGAGCATAATAAAGGGCGCTATCCAATTGATTCAGAAACAAATATCCGGTAGAAATATCGCACAAGGCCATATTCTTATAGAACATATTTCCCAAATCCAAAGCCGCTTTCAAGGCTTCTTTGGAATAACGCACCTTGCCGGAATATTCTTCCTGATTCAGGCAGACAACTCCCAACCAGGTATTCACCCGGTAGAGCTGCTCATGATTACCACTATTTTGCAGGAAAAGCAGAGCTTTCAGAAAAGATTGCATGGCATCGCTCATCCGGTTAAGCCGTCTGTCCAGATGTGCTTTGCAGTAAAGAGCCCGTTCGGCATAAAGAGAATCGCCCGATTGGCTGAAATATTTAATTGCAGGTAGCAGCAGGGTATCTGTAGTTGCATTCAACTGTTGCTTCCTGTGGACAGCCTCGGACATCAGTAAGGCATAAAGTGCATAATCGCGTTTCGATAAGTTATGCAACGGTTCTTTAATCTCATTCATCACTACTATGGCACTGTCTGTCTCCTTTTCCGCCATCAGCTTCTCCGCCAAGACCACGCGATTATCAGGTCCACAAGAAACCAACATACCGCCCCACAGGATTATTCCTATCAAACTCTTCAATCTCATCTTCAATATCGTGTTATTCGTACGAATCCATCATCACTTCTCCAGTCTCTCCATGAATCAATATCACTCTGGCCATATCCGGCTGAATGGAATCGCGTATATCAATCTCCCATACCGGAATACCTTTTTGCCCGTCTATATACTGATTTACACTGACGTGGGTAGTATCTGATAAATTAATATTCCTCAGTTTGGCAAAGATATGAATATCCCTCCATGTATACTTAAAAGCTTTTTCACTATTTTCGTGCAAACAAGAATCAGACGCCTGTGCCTGCTCATCTTCAGGAAAACGAACTTCTACTTTTTCCGACACTTTTGTTGCAGTCACCAAGTTAATCTTCCGTATTACTCCCCATCCCAGCCAGCCGTCCTCCAACTCTATTTTAAGATAGATGCCTCGTTCACCACTGAGCCGATATGCAGAGTCAATGGGCAAGTAGATGCGAGTGTAACGGTCACCTTGTATAAATATCTCCCCGTAAGAAAATGTATTCAGTAACCATGCAGCAGAACGTGGATTGTGACTCTTACGCGTCCGGTCGTGGGGAGCGATATTGACAATTATATACTCACGGGTCTGTACCCCGGAAGTAAAGCAACTGTTCAGCCAGAACAGAAAAACCACCAGTATATTGGTACACAACCCTACTACGGCAGCTCCACACATAAAAGCATAGACAAAGTTTCTCCAATGATACCATTTCCCTGTACTTCTCTTACGGGTATACGCCATCCAACTGCACATCGTTATCGCCATAAGCACAGCAACAATCTTCTGGTTCAGCCCTAAATAACCACCGGAAGAAAATGCGGTATGCATCAACATCTCTTCTTCCGTATGCCACACCCTGCAATGTAGAAGGAAAAGAAAGACGAAAACAGGCACTATGATTTTCCATAGCGCCACTTTTTTCTGCGTATCAATCGTTTTCCGCATCTTTAAGCATCTGCCTAATTACATCCGCATGATCGAGATAATCGTTTCCTGATAAGGTCAGGACATTGGTCAGACCGATAATATTGCTGTCAGAATCGTAAGAAGTCAGTAAGCAATACATCTCCTGCCCTAATTTATCCTCTTCCACATGAATCTGAACCGGTGCGCTGTATGCTCCGGGCAACTCTGCCAAATACTCAAAGTCTTTTCTGAGAAACGCTTCCAGGATTCTGTTTATATCGGTTTCATCGCGCTTGAACTTCTTCAAACCCACCTCTTTGATCTTACCCCCACTCTCGCTATTATAATAATCGAAATTGCTCAAATACGCTGCAAGCAGGCATATTAATACAGCAATTACTCCGACCGTCCGAACCAACCAACCCGCTACAGGGATAAAACCAGGAAAAATAACAATAATAACAGCGACTACAGCCAATCCATAATAAAGCATCGGCTTAACATTGTTCTTTCTTTTTTCAAATTTCACCGGGTTTGCTGCATAGAATTCACCCATATAGCTTGGGTAGAGTTTTGTTTGATTTTCCATAAATATTACTTTTTATAATGATTAATAATAGTTCCATCTTTCCTGGTTATCGTATGAAAACAAAAGTAAAAAGTAACCTGTAAATAATGAAACAATCGTGGGGGATAAATGAAGGGGACAACCCACAAACTAAACAACTGTTTTTCAAATAATAACTCGATAGAAAGGATAGACAAATAAGGGGACATTTGCATAAAGGAACTGATTCCATCAATAGCTTTTCATAAAGAACCAATGAAGGAGCAACATTACCTGCTACCAGACATATACTTTCTTGCTTGTCCCCATATTTTTATAATTACTACTATCTGATTCACTTTCCCGAACCGGATAACATCTTTTTCAGGAATCAGATATTTTCTCCGATTCATCTGCAAGAAAAGCAACTTCCTTTATAACTTGTATTCCAAAAAAAACGGGATAATGAAATTTATATCTCATTATCCCGGTATTTACATTCTTAATTACTAATGTTTCATTCTTCCAGCATCAGCCCCACACCTTTCACCGTTTTAATGCTGACTGATGAATCTTCAGCTATCAACTTACGAAGTTTTGTGACGAATACATCCAGGCTGCGGGAAGCAAAATAATCATCTTCCGTATTCCAGAACTTATCAAGAATGGCTTCACGACGTACTACATCCCCTCTGTTCTCACAAAGCATTTGCAACAGTCCTGCTTCACGGGCGGTCAATGTTTTGTTTTCACCGGATGAATGTTTCAATATGGCGTGCGTAGCATCAAGCACATATTCCTTTCCAATCTTGTAACATTCGCTTTCGTCCTTACTCTTTTCACCTTTGGAGAGTTTCAACAAAGCATGAATATGGGCATCCAGTTCTTCGGGAATGAAAGGTTTCTTGATATAATTGTTGGCTCCCAACTCATAGCCTTTCAATACATTTTTGGGAGAAACCAAACCGGAAGAAAAGATTATAGGCGTCTCTTTATCCACCTCACGGATACGCTTCACCATCTCATAACCATCCATGATGGGCATTTCTATATCCGAAAGAATGACATCGGGACGATGCTCCCTCCACATTGCCAATCCTTCTTCACCATTGGCAGCTGCCAACACCTCATAGCCCTCTATGATATCTTCCAATCCGCTCTGAACGATGTAACGCAGGCTGGGATCGTCCTCAACTAACAATAACTTTATTGTATCCATGTCTTTGATATGAATTGTATTAACTTCCGGTTGTATGCCACAAAAGTAATAAATTATTCGTTAACCCGAAGATAACATTGCGATATCATTCATTCTTATTGCTCCTACCCTGTCTTTACAACATCAAAAATCAGGATCGTATGGTCATGCCAAAAAGAATCATTACTTTTGGGCACCAAACTAAAAGTAATTACGATGAATAAAATCATTCTTATTCTGATTACCGCAAGCATGCTCTTCACAAAAGGATATGCCCAACAGGCAGAAGTCCTTACGTTGGGAGTCTTCCACTTCGAATTTCCCAATCTGGATGTGCAACAAATATCCGAAGAAGACCAGATAGATGTACTATCTCCTCAATATCAAAAAGAGATAGAGTTAATATCCAAGAAACTGGCACAATTCAAACCGGATGCCATTGTCATTGAATGGCCTTTATACAAACAGTCAGAGATAGACTCTCTCTATAACTCATACCTTACCGGCAAGCATGAGCTGAACAGAAATGAAATTCAGCAGTTAGGTTTCAGAATAGCCCGAATGTGCAATGCCAAGATATACTGTGCAGATGCTTGGGGAGCACACACTACCCACATAGAGAAACTGCTGGATGATGATGAAAGTAATGAATATCTGGCTTTTGAAGAAAGCTTCTCAAACTCTCCCGACTCTGCTTTGTACTATGAAGATGAACCCATATTCAAGCAGCAAGGGATACTTGCACAACTGATACATCTCAACGATCCGGTACATATCAAGAAAGATTTAGGAAACTATCTTATCAAGCATTTCAAGTATGAATCCGTCAAAGGCGATTATACCGGAACAGACTTTGAATCCGGAAGATGGTTCAACCGGAATCTAAGGATACTCAGGAATATCCAGCGGATTCCCGATACCGCCGGCAAACGGATACTGGTTATTTTCGGCGCAGCGCACATGAACATCCTGAACTATCTGTTTGAATGTTCTCCCGAATACAAACTACTGAATATAAACGATTACCTGAAGTAAATATCTACTTCTTCTATTTTATCGGAAATGAGAACTTTGGCGGCCTAATCGTAGGGCCGCCACCAAAGTCACCGCCGCCACGATTATCAAACACCGCGCTACGCAGAATCTCGTATATTATTCCACCTACATCCAACCCCAGCTTAAACTTCTCGAAGCGATAATAGGGTATCACAACGGGAACCGTCTGCCAACCTCCACGCATGGCATCGTAATAGCGCTGGGCACCGACCTCCATACCAAAACGCTCGGACATATCAAGAGATATCGTAGCACCATAACTATTAGTGCTCATCCCGTAAGAATTACCGATATCATACGAACCGAAGACATTGAAGGCAACCCGGTCGGAAGCACGATAAGTCAGCCTGCCCGCAGTACTGAAGGCTTGCCCGGTGATATGAGACATATTTATCTTCATGGCATTGGCACGAAGTTGCAACGATAGCCGATCGTTAAAGATATGCTGATATCCTAAGGAAGCATTATTGAAACGCCCGATGCCCGGAAGACTGGTCTGGCTCCCGGAACCGAATACCGCTCCATGAGGAAATTGCCTTAATACACCTCCTGTGCTATAATCGCCCCGGAATAGTGGAGAAGGATTTATATGATAGGGGATACGGAGTTCCTCTTTCAAGGAGAAAGAAGGTAAATCACCTAACTGTATAGGATTAATCAAAGGATATACAGTCTTTTCGGGAAGCAGGTTGACGGATGGAAGCTGAAATGCAGCTTTCGGCTTTATCAACATGCTATCAAGAGTGAAACGTGCACCATCTTCCTGTGCAGAAAGCAACTGCAAACCAGAAATGAACAGAAAAAATAATCCCCAACGAATTGGGAGCCAAGATATGCCAACCCTGCGTGTCATAATCTACCTCCTTTGTTTTTTACGGACTCTGTATACAAAAATAGTAAAAGCCTATCTGAATAACAAATAGTTGAGCACATTTCATCTTTGCCAGCAGGCTTTTTTAACGCAAGGGGAATTGTAGCGTAAATTCACTGTAACTCCCTTCCATACTTTCTACCTTCACCATACCGCCGTGGGCACTCACCACCTGCAACACATAATTCAATCCTAACCCGAAACCTGATGCACCCGTCTTACGACTGCCGGAAGCAATCCTCTCGAACTTATTGAATATCTTATGCTGTTCGCTCAAAGGAATACCAATACCGTTATCATGCACTCTAACAATGGTTTCATCCTCTGTCTTTTTACCTGAAAGAATAATCAGAACCTCTTCATTAGAGTACTTGACAGCATTGTCCACCAGATTGGAAAGTATCTCACGCAGACAGAAAGCATCCGCATAAACACTACATCCTTCTTCACAATCGATATCAAAATGAACCGTCTTCACCGCTTTCAACTGATACTTTTCCGCTATATCCCGCAGCAACGGTCTTAGGGCAATTTCTTCTTTATGTAGTTCCAGTTCTCCACGGTCTATCTCTGTCAGCATTACTACACGATTGGAAAGTGTCAGCAGATGTTCGCACTCATCTCCCATCACTTGCCTGTAGCGGACCAGCTTCTCCGGCTTATCCGCCAACTTACCACCTGCCAGGATATGCGCTCCCATCATAACAGACTGCAACGGTGACTTCATATCATGTATCATGGAGTAAGTAAAGTCCTTCTGAAACTGTTCCAACCGACGCTGTACCCGCAACATACGTATCTGAAAGAAAACACAGAGAGATACGAAAAGGAAAGCAATAAGCAGCGGCACCTGCATATACCAAGTGGCACTCATTATAGTACGTTGTGGTGAACGAACCACAGCAAAGATGCAGCTCGTACTATCCTTATCCAACGGAAACAACCGGGTAGTGATATCCCCGAAGTCAACAGCCGGACTACCTGTATAAAGTATCAACTCCCGGGACGGATATCTGATCCAATGGATATCCGCCCTATCCGGAAAACCTGTTTCCAAAAGCTGTTTTCTGAACACACTGTCGGCAAACTGCAAGGAAAACGGAATAGGCACACGGCTACGCAGACTGATCGTATCCTGTATATCATAAGCCATCTTCATACGGAAGCCTTCATCAAACTTATTGTAAAGATGCCGAATGGTAAGCAACTGTATCCGGTAGCGATAACCTTTCTCCAGATATACCTTATAAAGCTCGTCCATCATACGCAGCGGATAAGGGAGAAATTCTCCCGGCGAGCTATCCCAATTAAAATCAGGGTTAGCCTTAGTGAAAAGCGGATATCTATGTAAGTCTGCCTCCCGGTAGAAAGCCTCTTCCAATTGCTCCTCCGCCTGATACCGTATCTTTTGAGAGGTCGTGTAATACAAATATCCCGACCAGACAGCCAGCAACAGGAATACTCCCGCCAAGCTGACCATAGAAATTGCTTTAAGAGAAATAGGCCTGCCCGTACTTCTTTGCCGGATTTCTGCTTTGGCATGTGTCAGAGTAGCATTGGTTCTCTCAAAGAGTACGTTGCTTTGTGCCTCTATCTCTTGCCAGTTTTCTGTGGTTATCAAGTTCTTCATCCGGCTGACGGGATGTTTCATTTCTTCGGCCAACGTATAGAAGTCCTGTTGTTGTTTCTGCAAGTCATGCCGTTGGCGGAATACCGACTTCATCTGTACAATCAAGGCATAGACAGCCGTACCCAGCAATAGCCATGTAATGAATGACAGTAACAGAAGTCTCTTCTCCATCTCCTTGGCAGGGAAAGAAAGAATGGCACGGACAGCCTCCCCACGGGATTTAAAGGTGAAAGCTGTTTCGGAAGTAACAGCGGCAAAGTTACGGTTACTTACCTGAGGATTGGTAGTTGCCAGCACCTCATTTGTATTTACATTAATGCGCTCCACGGTCAGCGTCCCATCCATGTCTAACTTCCGCAACTTATTGTGCAACACGCTATCTATGGTGGCCAACGGAATTTCTTTTATTCCATACACCCGTTGCAAAGCCTGTGCCGCCTGTTGGGAAGTGCGCTTATTCCTTTCATCCCCATCTATCCGCTTGTATTTAGGATTGGGTGCATACGCTATGATAGCTATTGAATTATCAGGATAAGGAAGGTTGTTCACCAGATTATCCACTGTCTCCGTGAAAGACATCCAGAAGCACTTGTTCAGTGATTTCTCCGCTTCCTGCATCTGTGCATGAAAAGCATAAAGCATTCCGCCCAACTGTATCAACACAACAGCAATCAGACTCACCAGTGAAAGAGAGATGACAGTACGTAATTTCATCTTATCCGTTTATATTCGCCTGCAAAAATAGCAAATAACTATGGATCACGAAGTAATGCACTACTTTTTATATCGGACGAGAATGCGTTCTTTCCAGCCAATGGCAAGGCATGAGGAAAAGAAACGAACGGAAATCAGCATCTTACTGATTAAAAGAGGAATACAAAAATACATACAACTCTAAAAAAACAAGAGAGTTCTCCAGAGTCGTAAAAGTGTCGTTAACCTAATGATAACATTACGATAACATTCATCCTCATGCCCCTGCCCTATCTTTGCAACATCAAAAGTAACGAAATGTATAACTTAAAAAATAAAATCATTATGAAAGCTTTAGTATTATCAGTAGTATTCGCATTGACATCAGTAGTAAACGCAGTAAGTGGTAACAATGTAAAAGACTTCGCCTACAACAGTGAGAAACAGGAAAACGGGGTAGAAACCCAGACAGTCTATAAAATAAGGCAGTTATATACGACTCAACACCTAGCCTTGTCGTAATAACTATGGGTTATAAAAAGTGCGCCAAATAAGGCTAATTATTTGGCGCACATGTTTTCTAAATCGACTGCTAAAATAGGTATTATTTCTCTAATTTCCAAATGTATTGGATTCATTTTAGAATACTTGGTAATATAATTCCTATCTGAGGGAATCAAAATTGCTCATAAATAACTCTAATTCTTGAGATATATTACAATTAAAATTGTATTTGTTCAATTCTGGCATCCCTAATGCTCTACTGGTTACAGACTTAGCATCCTTAGCAGAAGCATACATAATAAGTATAGCACCAGTTTTATCATTTATCTGTATCATTACAGCTATTTCCATGTCTATACTGGTAAGTAATACTTGATTCTTATTCTTGTCTACAGATACGACTATATATCTTTCAGCCAAAAATTTGGAAGTTTCTTGTCCTTTAAATATATCGGTAGCAAGGATAACGGCATATAATCCGTTATTTTTAAACATATAATCATAGTAATCAATAACGTTTTTGCCATTATATACTAAGTTATTAGCATCTGTTTTTGATGATAGTGTATATCCTGACATTGCATTTTTTACTTCATTCATAGAAGCACCAAACTTTAGATATGGTTCTTCGTATGTAGTATAGTTAGGATTTACAGTCACTTTGCATATATCTCCGTTAGCTTTAATGTTAGTAATCCCAACCCTATTTGCTGTAACTTTGCCGTTGTTATCTACTTCGGCTATTAATGGCTGATCGGAATTCCAAGTACATTCGCCACCTCCATAAGACAGTGTCATTGATTGCCCTACTTTTAAGGAAACTTCTTTTTCAGATAATCCACTATTGCCTTCATCATCTTTAGAACATGCGGAGAACGTTAAAAACATTGCTGTAAGTAACAGCGTCATACTCAGAAACTTTTTCATAACTACATTTTTTTATGGTTAATACTAAAATAACTCATCTTATCCAGCAGTAACCATACGCATAGACACAAAAAAAGCGTAGAACCACTGCCTAACGCCATCGGAGACTACCACATCTCACCTACTAATAGACAGTGCTCTACGCCAATGCTGGCGTATAAACGCAATCCACCCATTAGTAGGTTTAGAATAGCCTTATTTGCTGTCAATGTGGTAGTTCGATGGCGGTTAGGCTATAATATGTAAAAAGCGTACCATCTATTCAATGATACGCTGCAAATATAAGAATAACTTCATAAAGTTCAAACCATTAATTATCTTTCTTTTCTTCCTCTTCTTTTGAATTGTCTTTAGGTGGTGGTACATCTTTAGTTTCAAGATGCGCCATCTTTCGGAGCAATTCATCGAACTGTTCTTTAGGGACAGAAAAATCAAATTCAAATCTTATTGATTTAATGTCTTTTATATCTATTTCTTTCTCTTTTTTCTTTTTTCCCATAACTAAGCTACATTGCGCAAAAGTAAATTAAATCTTTGAGAATCGCTAAAATTCCGGGTGTTAAACCGGAAAATATATTCATCAATATACCTCTGCATATATTTCTTGCTTACATGATAGTATATTCCAAATATCATCCTCTTGAAGTGCGACCAAACGTTTTCGATTCCGTTGGTACTTACAACTATAATTTCTCCTTCATCGGTGGCGTATGTTGTGCCATAAAAGTGTTTACTATGATCTACATCCCTTTGTTCATAATCAATATTAATTCCCGGATAGCCCGCCCCATCTGTGTAGACAACACTCCCTTCCGTCACATATTCATTTACAATAGAAAGTAATGTAGCTCCATAAATATTGGGAACGACCTTAGCTATCACTTTACCACCTCTCTCCAATATGCCAAATACGGGAACTTTGTCTTTATAAGCTCTACCTTGACATCTCTCCACTTTCTTATCCTTATGCCTATTTTTGTTCTTTCCACCCACAAATGCTTCATCAATTTCGACTTCACCAGATAAAGTTTGATTATTCTCCATTTCCATATACTGTCTAATCTTATGGAGCATATTCCACGCTGTCTTTTGAGTTATACCTAAATCTCTTGCTAATTGGCATGATGAAACGCCTCTCTTATGTGATAAGAATAACATCATTGTATAAAACCAAGCTCTCATCGGTATTTTAGTATTGGCAAACGCAGTTCCGGTCTTAACATCAAAGTATCGTCCGGTATTCTTGCACTTATACTTGCCATTGGAACATTTGTACACCTTAGAAGTAGGGTCATACGGTGAAACGACTTTACCATCCCATCGCATCTTCTCAAAATACTTGATGCAACTTTCTTCATCTGGGAAATTCTCAGATAGAGTTAAAAGAGTAAATGTTGTCTTCATAATGTCTATCTTTTAGTCTGCCTAAATATACTAATTTTCAATCATATATCCAAGCAAAATGAAAGATATTTTCAGAAGTAATTCTACAAGGATGCTAAAGAACATCCTTGTAGAACATACACTATCCACTTACACCTATAAACTATAAACCGTACATTTGCCAGAAGTATTAACCCTTAATAATATAGTAATATGTCTCAACCAAAATGTCCGAAATGTGGAGGAACAGCTTTCCTTTCAGCACCAGCACCGATTCTTGACCCAAGAAATGTTTATTTCATCTATTGTATTTCATGCGGATGCATAGTTGGAACTGTATCTAAATAATTTTTAGCAGCATCCTTTGTAAGTTGTTTTTGGAGATGTTTCTCAAAATCTTCATTTTTTAAAGGAAGCATCTCCAACATTCCGTTGAAACCAAATCTATGTTCTCTCATATACAATTCTATACCTTTACATACGCACTTCGCTAGGAAGTTTTCAATTTTCTTTTTCATAATCTTTGTTTTTAATTGTTACTATTACTTTTAGTTATGACCCGGGACTTGGTGTCGGGTCGTATATAAGTGCCTAAAATAAAAGAAGGCAAGTACCTGGAACGCCACCTGCAATACAACTACACACATGATGAAAAAGGACGTGTATCAGCAAAGGAAATCCTGAAATGGAACCAGGACAACAGCCGCTTCGAAAAACAGTATTGCCTCAACTTCAGCTACACCGATAATGAAGTAGGCGTGGAATATGTAGCATGGAACAGCAAAGACGGTGACTACACGAATGTGAAATCCAAAGCCGTTTATCAGATGAACGAGAATGGCATGAACTACATGGCTTACAACTGGAATGAGAAAAACAACTCCTGGAATCTGGTAACAGAACACAATGCAACAAATTGGAACAACGCTTTGCTGGCAAACAGATAATTACTCTAACAAGAATTCTCTCTTACAGTTTCCAATGAAAAAACGCGGCTGCCAAAAGATAATCGATAATCTTTATAGGCAGCCGCGTTTTGCAATTATTACTTAAAGTCAGTCTTCGTGTTTAGAATATTCAGAGAATTCGCAACCAAACTCTTCTACCATCATATTATCCATCTCATCGGCTTTCAATGCCAGATTCACCAGATTAGTCAGGATTTCATCTTCCGATGCATCCGTAATGTCAGACAGATGTACACGATATGCTATGTAGATCTGGCGTCCTTCAATACCCAGTTTGTAAGGACTGAAATCTTCACCCAGGATATAATCGAGCACCCTTTCCACCTCTTTCTTTGGTAACAGATTGATAGGAGAAACAGCAAACAGATAAGTATTTTCATAAACAAAGATACGCACTTCGGAACTGCCTTTATGGAATGTCCAGGAGTCATAACCGTCACGCGCAAGGATCGGATTAACTCCCATCTCACGGATGGCACGTTCGCAGAAGGTACTCAATGAAGACGGTTCACGTTCTTCAAAGATACCCTCGGGCAGCTTTTCACCGCATGAAGGGCAGAATTCTTCCTCTTCCGATATCAGCTCGTCACAACTGTCGCACTGCACCTGAAAAGCTGTACGGTCCACAGCCTCCACAAATTCAAGCAGCTTCCGTAATGCTTCCACACGGATGCCGAAACCCATATTGTCGGCATTACTCAGCTTACTCACCGTTACACCTACCACTTCGTTCTTTTCATTGAAGATAGGACCGCCGGAGTTACCGGGATTCACTGCCGCATCAGTCTGTATATAGTACTTTCCATCCACCAGCTGTTTGGGCGAAGACACAGAGCCTTCGGTCACCGTAAAAGGCATGCCATAAGGATAACCGGCCACACAAACCTTTCCACCGATGGACAAGGAATTATCTCCTGCCAGATTCAGGGAAGGCAGAGCCGAGAAATCACCGTCTACGGACAGCAGGGCTATGTCCAATGAAGGGTTCACCAGTACCACCTTAGCCAGATAAGGATTCCGGTCATTATCATGTACCGCCACTGCATGAAAGCCTTTCACCACATGGTAGTTCGTCACAAAAAGATCATAGTCTTTCAGATAGAAACAGCTGCCTGATCCACCTGCATGGGTTACTTTGAAAACCAACTGATATATATTGTTCTGTTCCATTGATTCATTGTTTTTAATCTGTTATTGTTGTCCGCCAAGTGCCTGTTGCATCATCTTCTGTTGAAGTTCCTGCGCCAGACGCATATACTCGGCCATATCTCCCCTCATCATGGCAGCCTGCATATCGGCCTGCGCCTTCATGATTTCCTCTTGCAGAGATGCTGCCATACCCTGCATTTGTTCGATGGCTTCTGCCGATATCTCTTCCAGGTCATCTTCATCCGGTTCCAGGTCACCTTCCATTATTTTATCCATCGCATTGTAAAGGATTTCAGATGCATCCTCCATCGACTTGCCGCTTGCTTTTTCAAGCGCATGCGAAAGAATTACGTTAATGTCATCCTGCACATCATTATAGAAGTAAGCTTCATAGAAAATATAGAGCAGACGTACCGCACTCCGCTCATAGTTTTCCGTCTGAATGGCTTCAGTAGCTTCTTTATAGACACTTATAAAGTTTTCCTGCATATTCTTCAGAGACGAACGGCGCTTGGTAGACACCAATGTATCTACGAAATAAAGATCAGCCGCCAGTTCCTCCTTAGGCATGGCGAGCAATTTCTCAAGAAAAGCCTTTCCTTTCGCTACCACCTCGGCAGTAGGCAGTTCGGCATCCATATCGTCCACCGCTTTATCAAGATCATTCAATAACTGGCCTTGCGGACGGGCAAAGTAGGAAATCTGATAGAAAGTTGTATCGAGCACATTCCAGGAGTAGCCATATTTCCGGTCGGCATCATACTCTTTCACAGCTTCCAGTGTTTCGCGGCCCAAGATTTGCAAACCTTCATAAATGCGGTCTATCTCTTGCTGCGGATAAGAGGTGACCTGCGGCTCATAGCACCGTGTAGCACCGAACTTCGTACAGAACTCGTCATCATATTTATCGCCGATGTGGCAGATATTCTGTAACACGAAGTACATCTTATGGGGATGGCTCTGCGAGAGAGAACACGTGTACTCCATTCTCAACTTATCGTTGTCCTTCACAAAGCGAGGCAACAGCAACTTGTTCAGATTCAGGTCTGCAATCTGTCGAAGCATGGCTACACGCCCTTTCTCGGGCAAGTTCAGGAAGTCGGCACTGATACGGTAAAATCCGTCTTTTACAGAAATATGCACCAGGATAGAACCGTGGGGAATATGAAATTCAGTACCATCCGCATTACCATACTTCGTCCGGAAGTCCGCATTCAGGTAATCCAGCAAACTGTGGAAAGCTTGCAGGTACTCGCCTTGGTTATACAAGTCCACGCTCTTTTCGTAAGCCTCCGTATGAATGGAACTTTGCGTGGAGTCCACTACGGGAGGAATAAATGTAAGTGTTTGTTTCATGTTATAATATGGTTTTAAAGAATATCTGTCACCTGACAGGCAAGGTTTATATCATTGTATATCTCTTCAAGCAGATGTTCATTGTCCAGTGCCCGCTTGCGAAGGCAGAGGAAACCGTCGGGCATCACTCCTGCATAATAAAAAGTACCTTTGTTGAAAGAGAGCATCATATCGTGCCCGAATGTTTCGCGCAGACGGGTAATCCGGCGCATGACCGCCGGTGTCAGTATCATACGGGCGGTTACTTCATCATCGGCATAAACCACGAAATACTTTTCGAAATCCGGGTCTTCCAGATGAACGAAGCGGGCATTATAGCGTCTCTTCAAGCCCTGGATATTCTTTGCCAGATAGCCGGCCTTTTGTTCCAAATGGTCGGGCAGGATAATCGTGCTGCCCTTAAAACTACGCTCCAGACGGCACCAGCCAAACATCCCGCGGAAGTTATGCGCACTACTTTCGTACCTGGAGGCGAACAGCGGACGGAGTACATAGCGGTAAAGCATCACCAAATAGCCTGTTACAGAATTCAGTTCCAACTTATTCATCAGTCCATAGGAAACCCCTATATCGACTATATAAAGGGTACGATCTCCCCACGGCACTTCCAGATAAGCATAGGTGGTAGCCGCCAGTGCCGGATCGGAGAAAGAAGAATTAAAGAGCCTGCTACCGGATAATATACGCTGGTCCAGTTGCGAAGAGAAGGAGAAAAGAACGGATGGAAACATAGCAGACATAATGCTGCGCATGATATCATTTTCCTGCCCTTGGAATTTCATAAGAGAGCGGCTGAATGCGAAGTTCAGCACAATAAATCCCATAAAGACCGGGAAAATGTATTGCGTAACCACACTGTAGTTCTCTAAGCCGATATATCCAACAAGATAGCCCCCAAACAGGACGAACATCATCCAGCAAAACACAAAGAGATAGACTATGATGCTCAGAATACGAACAATCTTCTGCCAGAAATATACACGGGAAAGTTCGGTACGAAGCCTTTCGGAAAGGCTTCTGAAGTCAATTGATTCCATATTACGTCTACTACTTTAAAAGTGCACTGACATCCACATTCCGCTGTTCCTGTTCGGGAATATCAATCAGTTCTTCCTGATGATGATTCTGCCGGCCGGCTACGATGGAAGAGGGAAACATCTCAATGGAGTTATTATAGTCGGTGACCGCAGCATTATAGGTGCGGCGTATGGCTTGCAGTTGTAATTCCATATCTTCAATGCTCCTTTGCAGTCGGGTGAACTGCTCGCTTGCCTTCAGTTCCGGGTAATCTTCTACGGATAATTGAAGTTTGGAGATTAAAGAAGAAAGCTCATTACCGGTTCTTATCTTTTCAGTCTCCTGTGAAGGCTGAAAAGTTCGTAAGCGAAGTTCTGCGATACGGGTTAGCGTCTCATTCTCATGCCCCATATAGGACTTTACGGCAGCTACCAAATTCGGTATCATATCGTTCCGCTGCTTCAATGCCACACAAATGCCGCTACGGCATTGCTTTACCCGATTCCGTTTTGCAATCAGATTATTGGCAGTCCAGATATACCAAAGTACCAATAAGATGATAAGGGCTATTCCGATATAAAGAAGTATTCCCTGGTTTTCCATAATTTTACTTTCTGATATAGATTAATAATAGTTATATCGTATCTACTTACGAGAACGGAACAAAAATAAGAAGATAGACATAAAACAGGAAAGAAACAGGGGGGACAAATAGAAAGTAACATTTTCACTATAAACCTATGTTTTTCAACTGATTATTATCATCAGGCAGAGAAGAGGCAAGGGGATATTTTCAATGCAACGGTTAGCCTTTTCCATCCGAACGTTTATTCTTTCCACCGTGGAGTTTCTTTCTTTCCACCATGGTGGAAAGAAAGAAACTCCACGGTGGAAAGCAACTTTCTCCATGGTGGAAAGAATAAGTACCTACTACAATTTTACTTAACCGTCGCAACAAAAAGAGATAAAAGTGGCAATGCGGCGGCTTAACCTTTGAAACTTATATTATTCATGCGAATCAGGAGGGGAAAGTATGTTCATATCCCGTCAGAAAGGATTTATTCAGCCAGCAAGTTTTATTAGCTCTTTATACCTTACTAAACTTGCATGCCGACTTATAATCGTTAACCTAAAGATAACATTGCGATAACATTCCTTCTCTGCTCACCGCCTTACCTTTGCAACACCGAAATAAACCCAATGTATCACTTAAATAATAAACAAATCATGAAGAAATTTCAGAAAATAGGAATCGTACAGGCAAAAGGCATTGCAATCGTTTTGGCAGTTCACGTATCAATGGTTGTAGTCAATCCTATATATACAGGACTGAAACACGCTATTGGAAATATATTCTTCAATTAATAAAAAGAACAGATGATGAAAGCGGATATCTCAATTGTACAAAGCAAGAAAGGAACCGAAATCATGGTTTCGGGAAATAAGATCAATAAGTATGGAATGCTGGCTGCAATCCTTTTTACAGTACCCATACTGCTCTTATTCCGATGGATACATGGAGAAAATATGGCTCATGTATCATTGCTGATATTCTGGTTGTGCGCTCTGGCAGGTTTTGGAGTAAATCTATTGCTTCATGCACTTTTCTTCGGAATCTTTTCGTCCAAAGGTTTCCGGTCTATCTCTTTCGTAAAGCATAAGGGAGGCATACGCTTCTGCCACTGCAACGAACCCATCAGAATGTGGCAATATCGCACAACTTGCTTCTTACCTATTCTGTTGTTAGGCATCCTTCCGCTTTTGTACGGCATGGCAACAGGGAGCTATTATTTCACATTATTCGGAACATTCTTACTTATCGGTAGCATAGACGACATCTGCATCCTCTGGAAACTGCGTTCATTCGGCAAAGATGCATTTATCAACGACTGTTCACAGGAGTTGCGTTTCCATATATGGTAATGTCAGGATCGTACCGGAAAATAAAGAGTAAACTCACTGAAACGGCCTTCTTCACTCTCCACTTCTACCCTGCCCTCATGTGCCAGCATCACTTGCTGCACATAGTTCAAACCTAAGCCAAAGCCTGTGGCTCCCCCTTTACTACTGCGTACTGCCGCCGCAGAGCGTTCAAAGCGATTGAAGATACGCGACTGGTCTTTCAAGGAGATACCCAACCCGTTATCGCATACTTTAATTTTGCAGACTCCCCTCTCCGACTCACAGATTATATCTATTTTCACCTCTTCACAAGAATACTTGATCGCATTGTCCAATAAGTTTCCCAGCACTTCACGCAGGCAGAAAGCATCCGCATAGACCGTCTCACAGCGATGATAAACCGTATTGAATTCCACCCTCTTACCGGCTTTCAGAGAAATCTTCGCAACCAGATCATCGAGCAAGGGGCGCAGGGCGACTTCTTCCTTATGCAACTCTAAATGCCCTTCGTCCAATTGTGTCAGCATCAATACCCTGTTCGATAAAGCCAGTAGATGCTCGCTTTCTTCCGTCATCACCCGTCGGTATTTCTCTTCTTTTTCAGGCTTATCCGCCAGTTTCCCCCCTGCCAGCACATGTGCCGCCATCAGTATGGAGTTCAACGGAGACTTCATATCATGAATCATAGCGTAAGTAAAGTCTTTCTGAAACTGCTCCAGGCGATGTTGCATCCGAAGCACTTTCACCTGACCGAAGATACAATCGAGCATCACCAGGAATGTAATCCATAGGGGCAACAAAAGATACCAGATAGAAGTCGCCACATAACGATAAGGGTTCTTCACAACTCCCTGCACGCAAAGCGTACTGTCTTCCTTCAACGGTATAAACCGGGAAGTATAGTCACCGTACTTCACAGAAGTATATCCTACCTGTGCAACCGTACTGTCCGAAGGATAGCGGAACTGACGGATTCCACTGCGTGATTTCATTCCCAACCGGCTGAGATATCCGGCAAAGGCAGAATCCAGATACTGGAAATTCATCTCTACTCCTTCCAAGTGTTTCTGCATAATCAAAGCTGCACGAAGACGGTAATTTTGATCAATCGTATTGTGCGTATGCACCACATACAATATATTTATAGTATACTCTGCCTCTTTTCCTTTTAAATATTCTCTTTGCTCTTCGGCAAAAGGCGACTCGCTCCTTTTTATCCGTTCTTCAGATTCTCTGTTTTCTCCGAGTTGCGAGCGGAACAAAGGATAACGGTTATACATCACTTCATCATAAAAAGCAGCCTCAAAACAGTCATTCACCTGATAAACCGTCTCACGGGCAGCCGTACGATACAAATAAACGAACCAGGCCACCATCAACAAACAGCTGGCCAGCAGACTGATTATAAAGAATATCTTGAAAGAGTGCTGCTTATGCGCCTGCCTTTTCCATTCTTCTTCTTTGGCAGCGGAGAGTGTTTCTTCCGTCATATCCAGAATATGCTTACCCGATGTTTCTATCTCTTCCCACCGTTGTTCGGGAATCCGGCTACGCACTTCACCTATCGGCTGTCTCATTTTCTCCGCCAAAGTATAGAAGGCAGAACGTTGTTCTTCAATGCCCCGCCGTTGGCTGATGATATACTTCATCTGTTGCGCCCAACTATAAATAAGAAAAGCGGTCAGCAACAAAGTAGGAAGAAACAAGAAGAATACATCTTTTACAAGCGGAAGGAAAGGGGCGATAATAGCCGCTTCTATAGCTTCCCCTTTCTTTTCATTTAGCCATGCAGTATCGGAGACCACTGTCTTGAAACGCCTGTAGGCAGAATACTGGCTATGGTCTTCAGCCGCATCAATCCACACGGTCCGGTCTATATTCTTCCATTTCAGTTTCTTTTCCAACGTCCTTTCCATCTCATCCAGAGGTATCGTCACCTGATAAACATCTTGCAGGAAAGAAGCGGCCTGTTGATATCCCAGAAAAACTTCATTATCCATAGGTCTATTCTCATCTTTAGGTATGTACGAATAGAAAGGAATGGTATAGTCGGGAAAGGGCAGGTTGTTGATTTGATTATCTACCGTCTCTATAAAAGCCTGCCGGAAACATTCGTCCAGTGTACGTTTGGCTTCTTTCTTATAACTGTCATAGGCATACATCATCCCTCCCAATTGTATCACTACAACGAGAAACAGTCCAACAATAGAAAGGATGTAAAGGGAACGGAGCTTCATCTTATCATTATTTTGGGGACAAAGATAGCGTTTTCAGCATCCATTTCCATACAGGAAGAACACGAATCGTATATTCACCCGCATTTATTTCTTCCTCTTCATAAAGACAGTTTATTTAATTTCTTTCTTTCCGGAAAAGATAAAAATACAAAATACTTTCTTTTTGAAAAAGAAACATCTGATAAATTATGAAAAAAGCCTATTATCCTATCATTTCAGCACCTTCCCCCGGGTACGGATTTGGTAAGATACAAAGCCATATTTGCAGTTAATACAATCACCGGAATTTCTGTGTTAACCTAATGATAACATTGCGATAACATTCCATCCCGCACCCTTGCCCTATCTTTGCAACATCGAATGAAACAAAAATGTATAACTTAAAAAATAAAATCATTATGAAAGCTTTAGTAGTATCAGTAGTATTCGCATTGACATCAGTAGTAAACGCAGTAAGCGGGAACAATGTAAAGGATTTCGCCTATAACACGGAAATGAACGAAGGTCTCGTAAAGACGGAAACCGTATTTAAAGTAGAGAACCGGAAGTATCTGCATAATCATTTGCAGTATAACTATGCGTACAATGCCGAAGGACGAGTATCAGCCAAAGAGGTATTGAAATGGAATAAGGAAAACCAACGTTTCGAAAAGCAATATTGCCTGAATTTCTCTTATGACGGAACGGATATAAACGTGGAATATGTAGCATGGAACAGCAAAACGAACGCTTATGCCGATGTAAAAGCCAAAGCTGTTTACCAGATAAACGCAATGGGTACGAGTTACCAAAGCTATAAATGGAACAAGAAAGATAATTCCTGGAACCTGACGGCAGAACACAGCACGCAAGCGGAAGAAATTATGTTGTTTGCTGAAAATAATCCATCGATTATTTTCTTCCTGCAATATATACCCCACCCATAATGCAGCCTGCACCAATCAGCGCAATGATCGTCAGATGTTCATCCAACAGGACAGCCGATCCTACCAAAGTGAACAACGGATTGAGATAAATATAATTGGAAGCACGCACCGTACCGAGATTTTTCAGCACCACATTCCATACCGCAAAGCAAACCAATGAAGCAAGCACGCCCAAGAATAACAGGTTCAACAGGACAGAAGGCTCCATAAGCAAAGAAAGATCTGCCTGCCAAGGCTGGAACAGAAAAACAGGAAGTATGGTCAATATCCCATAAAAGAATATCTTGCGGGTAATGAAGATTGTATTATACCTCCCTGTCATCTTCTTCATTATCAAACTATAAAATGCCCAGGAAAGAGCGGCAAGCAAAGTAAGAAAATCGCCCAACGGAGAGATTTTCAAAACAAAACTACCATTATAAACCACCATTGCCACTCCCACCAATGCCATCAGTGAACCGCCTATCAAAGTACGGGTAGCCTTTTCCTTCTTATAAATCATCAGTGAAAAGATAGTGGTGAGCAACGGAGCCGTACAAACAATAAACGCCACATTGGTAGCCAATGTAATGCCTAAAGCCATATTCTCCGTCAGAAAATAGACAGAACCGCCTGTAATACCACCCAATAACAACCAAAGTTCATCTTTCCAGTTATTTGCAAACAGCTTGCGGGGAGATATAAACCAGATACCAATATAAGCAATCAGAAAACGAAGCAGAAAGATTTCTTTCGGAGAAAGTCCATTGGCTATTAAAACTTTGGTGGAGATAAAAGTTAATCCCCACACTCCTACGGTGAAGATAGCTATCAGATGATAGGTGTAATTTTTCTTCTCATTCATACGTTCCCGATAAATTGGAGGCAAAGATATACTATTTCTACTTTTTGTACAATAAAACAAGGGATTTAATAGACACCGGAAACGTTTTTAATAAATAAGGGTGACGTTTTTTAAAAACTTTACCCACGTTTATTAACAACATGATTAGAGTGCTTTTTAGCAATCTGGCAGAAAAATAAACAAAAAGGGATGTAATCTTCTCAGACTTCATCCCTTGAAATATCCTAAAAACACTTTTGTGTAAAATCCTATTGAATTAACTTAGCCATTTTTTGTATTACATTACTTGAATTAGTTTTAATAAGCACTTCACAAATATAAGCAATAAAAATTACTTTGTCAAGTATTTATTTATATTTTTTCTACCTTTTCTGCTACTTTATCATTAAACAGGAAAAAATATATATTTTCAAATGTTCCGCTACCTGTCTGAAACGTATCCGAACCGTACTTGCTCCGTACATTCTCCGGTCAAAAGTACTTCTACACGGAGAAAGTACGGCTTTGGTACGGAGCAAGTGTATCCCTGGTATGGTACAGACAAATACTTTTTTATTGTACTAAGCTATGAATCTGAAAATAAACCCGTAAATTTGCACCGTTTAATAAAGTATATAACTAAGTATCAACCATAAAATAACGAAAGAAAACCATTATGGAGTACAATTTCAGGGAGATTGAAAAGAAGTGGCAGAAAAGGTGGGTGGAAGAGAAAACCTACCAAGTGAAGGAAGATGAGACGAAGCAGAAGTACTATGTACTAAACATGTTCCCCTACCCCTCCGGTGCGGGCCTACACGTAGGACACCCGCTGGGATACATTGCTTCGGACATTTATGCCCGTTACAAACGACTGCAGGGCTTCAATGTACTAAATCCCATGGGATATGATGCTTACGGACTTCCCGCCGAACAATATGCTATACAAACGGGACAACATCCTGCAATTACTACGATCAACAATATCGACCGTTACCGTGAGCAGTTGGATAAGATAGGTTTCTGTTTCGACTGGAGCCGCGAAATACGTACGTGCGAACCGGAATATTATCATTGGACGCAATGGGCATTCCAGAAGATGTTCAACAGCTATTATTGCAATGATGAACAACAGGCCCGCCCTATCGAAGAGCTGATACAGGCTTTCGAGCAAGTAGGTACCAACGGTATGAATGTGGCTTGTGGCGAAGAACTCAGCTTCACTGCCGAAGAATGGAAAGCCAAGAGCGAGAAAGAGAAACAGGAAATCCTGATGAACTATCGCATCGCCTATCTGGGTGAAACGATGGTAAACTGGTGTGCCCAATTGGGTACGGTTCTGGCCAACGATGAAGTGATAGACGGTGTATCCGAACGTGGAGGTTTCCCCGTAGTTCAGAAGAAGATGCGTCAATGGTGTCTTCGCGTTTCTGCTTATGCACAACGCCTGCTGGACGGTCTGGATACCATCGACTGGACAGATTCTCTGAAAGAAACTCAAAGGAACTGGATCGGCCGTAGCGAAGGTGCCGAAGTACAATTCAAGGTAAAAGACAGCGATCTGGAATTTACTATCTTCACGACTCGTGCAGATACGATGTTCGGTGTTACTTTCATGGTGTTGGCACCGGAAAGCGAATTGGTAGCCCAGCTGACTACTCCTGAGCAAAAGGACGAAGTTAACGCTTATCTGGAACGTACAAAGAAACGTACTGAACGCGATCGCATCGCTGACCGCAGCGTGACGGGTGTATTCTCCGGAAGTTATGCCATTAATCCTTTCACTGGTGAGGCAGTGCCCATCTGGATTAGTGACTATGTACTTGCCGGTTATGGTACAGGTGCCATCATGGCTGTACCTGCACACGATAGTCGTGACTATGCTTTCGCCAAACATTTCGGATTGGAAATCCGTCCGTTGGTAGAAGGTTGTGATGTCAGTGAAGAAAGCTTTGATGCCAAAGAAGGTATCGTTTGCAACTCTCCGAGACCTGATGTAACTCCTTATTGTGATCTTACATTGAACGGACTGACCATTAAAGAAGCTATCGAAAAGACCAAGAGCTATGTAAAAGAACATAATCTGGGACGCGTAAAAGTGAATTATCGTCTTCGTGACGCTATCTTCTCCCGCCAGCGCTACTGGGGTGAACCGTTCCCGGTTTACTACAAGGATGGAATGCCTTATATGATCGATGAAAGCTGTCTGCCGCTTGAATTGCCGGAAGTTGCCAAATTCCTTCCTACCGAAACCGGAGAACCACCGTTGGGACATGCTACCAAATGGGCTTGGGACACCGTAAACAAATGTGTGGTAGAGAATGAAAAAATAGATAACGTTACTGTATTCCCTCTTGAACTGAATACCATGCCGGGCTTTGCAGGTTCCAGCGCATATTATCTGCGTTATATGGACCCGCACAACAACAAAGCATTGGTTGATAAGAAAATAGATGAATACTGGAAAAGCGTCGACCTTTATGTAGGTGGTACGGAACATGCTACAGGGCACTTGATTTATTCACGTTTCTGGAATAAATTTCTGTACGACGTAGGAGTGTCTATCGTAGAAGAACCGTTCCGGAAATTGGTGAACCAAGGTATGATACAGGGACGGAGTAACTTTGTTTACCGTATCAAAGACAGCAACAAGTTCGTTTCTCTGAATCTGAAGAATCAATACGACACCACTCCACTCCATGTGGATGTAAATATCGTATCCAATGATATTCTGGATCTCGAAGCTTTCAAGGCATGGCGTCCTGAATTTGCCAACGCTGAATTTATCCTGGAAGATGGTAAATACATCTGCGGCTGGGCTGTGGAGAAGATGAGTAAATCCATGTTCAACGTCGTTAATCCCGATATGATTGTTGAGAAATACGGTGCGGATACATTGCGTATGTACGAGATGTTCCTCGGTCCGGTAGAGCAATCCAAGCCTTGGGATACGAACGGTATCGACGGTGTGTACCGCTTCATCAAAAAGTTCTGGTCACTGTTCTACGACCGTAACGGAAACTATATGGTGACGGATGAGCCTGCAACCAAGGAAGAACTGAAATCTTTGCATAAACTGATTAAGAAAGTAACGAGTGATATTGAACAGTTCTCTTACAATACTTCCGTCAGTGCTTTCATGATTTGTGTAAACGAGTTATTCAGCCTGAAATGCAGCAAGAAAGAGATATTGAATCAACTGATTATCGTATTGGCTCCTTTCGCTCCGCACGTATGTGAAGAGTTGTGGGATACACTGGGCCATACAGATTCAGTTTGCGATGCCAAGTGGCCTACTTACAACGAAGAATACCTGGTGGAAGATACAATCAACTACACCATATCTTTCAATGGCAAGGCACGCTTCAATATGGAATTCCCTGCTGACGAAACATCAGAAGTCATTCAAAGCACCGTATTGGCAGATGAACGTTCAGCTAAATGGATGGAAGGCAAATCAGTAGTGAAGGTAATTGTCGTTCCGAAGAAGATCGTAAACATTGTTATTAAATAAATTAGTTACGAGCTACGGGGTACAAGCTACAAGTAGAGAAGGAAAAGGCAACTTGACTCACTCCCTTGTAGCTCGTAACTTATAGCTCGTAGCTAATATCTTGTAACTGATTAATATGCAAATTACAAAACCAACCAAAGCCGAAATGATGAGAGAGTTACGGGACTATATCTTCATCACTGTCGGTCTTATCAGTTATGCCTTGGGATGGGCGTTGTTTCTGATTCCTTATCAGATAACGACAGGAGGAACTACGGGTATCGGTGCAATTATCTATTACGCCACGGGGTTTCCTATCCAATGGTCATACTTCATCATCAATGCTGTCTTAATGACATTTGCCATTAAAATACTGGGTCCTAAATTCAGTATTAAAACTACGTTTGCCATCTTCGGGCTGACATTCTTTTTATGGTTTTTCCAAATGCTTGTAAATGGTCCAGACAATACACCACCACTTATACTGGGACCGGGACAGGACTTCATGGCTTGTATGATAGGTGCCGTGATGTGCGGTGCAGGTCTTGGAGTCGTATTCAATTGCAACGGAAGCACGGGAGGAACGGATATCATCGCCGCTATCATACATAAGTATAAAGACGTCACACTGGGACGTATGGTGATGCTTTGCGATGTGATTATTATCAGTTCCTGTTACTTCGTATTCCACGACTGGAGACGCGTGATATTTGGTTTTGTAACTTTGTTTGTTATCGGTTTCGTATTAGACTATATTGTGAACAGTGCCCGCCAGTCCGTGCAATTCTTTATCTTCTCCAAAGAGTATGAAAAAATTGCCGATCGCATTACGAAAGAGACCCACCGTGGCGTAACCGTTCTGGACGGCATAGGATGGTACAGTAAACACAATGTAAAAGTGCTCGTCGTCCTGGCTTACAAACGCCAGTCAATCGACATTTTCCGTTTGGTGAAAGACATTGACCCGAATGCATTTATCTCTCAAAGCTCCGTTATCGGAGTTTATGGAGAAGGTTTCGACCGGTTGAAAGTGAAATAAAAACCAATCAACATATGAAACATAAATTCGTATTTGCCACAAACAATGCACACAAATTGGAAGAAGTAACGGCTATTTTAGGTAAAAGAATAGAACTTCTCAGTCTGAAAGACATTCATTGCCATACAGACATACCTGAAACTGCCGATACTTTGGAAGGAAACGCTTTACTGAAAGCACAGTACATTTATGAAAACTACCAGATGGATTGTTTTGCCGATGATACCGGTCTGGAAGTAGAAGCTTTGAATGGAGAACCGGGAGTTTATTCGGCACGCTATGCCGGAGACGGACATAATGCAGAAGCAAATATGCTGAAACTGCTACATGCCATGGAAGGAATAGAAAACCGGAAAGCACAATTCCGCACTGCATTCGCACTGATTATCGACGGAAAAGAGCATTTGTTCGAAGGTGTAATCAAAGGAGAAATCATCAAAACCAGAAGAGGAAACTCCGGTTTTGGATATGATCCTATATTTGTTCCCGAAGGGTATACACAGACTTTTGCAGAAATGGGCAACGAACTTAAAAACAAAATCAGTCACCGTGCCATAGCTACAAACAAACTTTGCAAATTCCTTAATAGCATACAATAAACCCGAAAATATGGAGTTATTAGTTTGTAAGTGTGTTGCTTACAAACTAATATAACTCTGATTTTATGAGATTTCAATATATAGTTCTTCTCTGCTTAATCTATTTTCTGCCTGCCTATTCGCAAAATGCGATAGGAGAGTGGCAAACTTACCTTTCTTATCATAACCCTACCCGCAGTGAAGTCATTGGAAGTAAACTCTTCATCCTTGCCAATGGTGATTTATATGCTTATGATAAAGAAGATACCAGCATACGAACTTATTCAAAATCTTTTCCGCTAAGCGATACGGAAATATCTTATATTGCTTACCAATCAGCCTATAAATCATTGGTCATTATTTATTCCAATGCAAATATAGACCTGTTGGTGAATGAGGAAGATATCTATAACCTTCCCGATTATAAAAACAAGAATATGACACAAGATAAGACGATCAACCACGCTTGTTTTTATAAGGAATACACGTATTTATCCACTGCGTCGGGTATTCTTTGTATCAATCTGAAAAAGCGGGAAATCAGCAATTACTATCCTCTGAATAAAAACGTTCTGGCATGTAATGTATCGGATAATCATCTTTATGCCGCTACTTCCGAAGGGTTGTTTGCAGGGTTATTGACAGAAAATCTGCTAGATATTAAGAACTGGAAGAAAGTGTCGGATGATACCTCTGAATTCCTCTCGCAATACCACGATATTCCTTTTAAAGGAGAAGTACCCGAAAACATTACTCCGAATAGTCCTGTACGGAACTATCCGTATTATATGAATTTTGCCGGAGAACGATTGCTGATTACCGGAGGAGGACATATAGCTAACAGACTTGACAGGCCCGGAACCATTATGACCTTTGAAAATAATACCTGGAACAGTTTTCAGGAAGAAGGGATCAGTGAACAAACCAAACATCGATACGATGACATAAACTGTATTGTGCAAGATCCTAAAGACATTGCTCATCATTTTGCAGCATCAGCAGGAGAAGGGATTTACGAATTTAAAGATGGGAAGTTCATAAACTGGTATAGTATGCATAACAGTCCGTTGGAAAGTGCTGTACCTAATGAACCTTGGGCAGATAGTTATGTACGCGTGAACGGATTGATTTATGACAAAGAAAATAACCTTTGGATGGTGAGTTGTGAGACACAACATGCAGTGAGTGTATTGATGAAAAATGGTGACTGGGTAAGTCTTCATTATCCGGAAATAGTAAAAGCAAGTAATTTCGGACGGACTATCTTTGATAAAAGAGGTTGGCTGTGGGCTACTTCTTCGCGTATAGAGTCGGGAGGATTGTTTTGTTTGAATTATAACGGCACTATAGCAGATACTTCGGACGACCAACACAGGTTCATTACCCGGTTTACGAATCAAGACGGAGCCCTTTTAGAACAGCTGGCGGTTTATTGCATTGCCGAGGATAAAGAGGGAGTCATCTGGATCGGTACTAACAGAGGTCCTTTGGTACTGAACAATCCTTCCCGCTATTTCAATGATAACTTCTATTGTACACAGATTAAAGTTCCGCGCAATGATGACAGTGGGTTAGCTGATTTCTTATTGGTGAACGAAGCGATTAATGCCATTGCAATAGATGGTGCCAACAGAAAATGGATAGGTACGGCGTCCAATGGAATTTACCTGATAAGTGCGGATGGAATGGAAACGATTCATCACTTTACGGAAGAGAATAGTCCGCTACTTTCCAATAGTATCGTATCTATTGCTATACATCCCCGTACCGGCGAAGTCTTCATCGGAACAGGTAAAGGGCTTGTTTCTTACCAAAGTGACGCTACAGAGGCTGAAGACAGCTTTAAAGAGAGTAATGTACGAGCTTATCCTAATCCGGTACGCCCGGACTACAGCGGTGTGATTACTGTTACGGGGATGGTCTACGACAGTGATGTGAAGATTGTGGACACTGCCGGACATCTTATTTATCAAGGTACTTCCCTGGGAGGGCAATTCACTTGGGATGGAAGAAATAAGCAGGGTAGGAGAGTGGCCACAGGAATATATATGGTACTTGCCGCAGACAGTGAAGGAAAAGAGGGGATTGTTACGAAAATTGCATTTATCAAATAACATAAAGTTATAATTTATTTTTTATTTTTTTATATTTTTGTTTTTCTTTCTATAACGAATTGTCCTAATTTTGTAGCAAACCAATATAAAATATAGAAAAACACCATGAAAATAAAAGTTGGTTTGATTGGGTTCGGGCGAATGGGACAGATGTATTTGGAAAGCATGCAAAAGACTAATCGGTGGGACATTGCATATATCTGCGACACAGATTCCGCTTCTCGAGAATTGGCAAGAACTCTTTCACCTACATCCAAAATCATATCCGATGAACAGGAAATATTCAATGATGACAGCGTACAGGCCGTAGGACTCTTTACGTTAGCTGATTCACGGAAAGATCAAATAGAGAAAGCTATTCAAAGTAAAAAACACATTATTTCGGAAAAACCCGTTGCCGATACCATCGATAAAGAATGGGAAGTGGTAGATCTAGTGGAAAAAAGTGATATTTTTTCCACAGTAAATCTTTACTTGCGTAACTCATGGTATCATCAGATCATGAAACAGTTTATTGAAGAAGGTGAAATAGGTGAACTAGCCATTCTACGAATCTGTCACATGACTCCAGGACTGGCACCAGGCGAAGGACACGAGTACGAAGGCCCTGCTTACCACGATTGCGGCATGCACTACATAGACATTGCCCGTTGGTATGCCAATAGCGAATATAAAACTTGGCATGCACAAGGTATACGAATGTGGAACTATAAAGATCCCTGGTGGGTACAGTGCCACGGTACTTTCCAAAACGGAATTGTATTTGATGTTACACAAGGTTTCGTCTACGGACAACTCTCCAAAAATCAAACTCATAACGCATATACGGATATCATTGGTACAAAAGGTATTGTACGCATGACGCATGATTTCCAAACTGCTGTAGTGGAACTTCACGGAGTGAACCGTACACTTCGTCTGGAAAAGCCATTTGGCGGGAAGAATCTAGACAAGCTTTGTGACATTATGGCTAATTCTATTGAAAGTGGAAAACGTGACCCACGGCTTCCGCAGATGCGTGATTCTGCAATCGCATCCCAATATGGTTGGACATTCTTGGAAGATGCACACCGAAATGACTTGTCCGCTATCGGAGATTTACAGACACTAGAAGAAATTAGGGAACGCCGAAAGTATATGAAAGAAGGCTACGGACTCCTTCGTCCGAAAAGAACTGTAGTCTGACATATTTGTAATATTGATTGTTTTAAGATTCATAATATTAACCACTTTTTAAATCTAAAAAACCATGTCTAAATTTACAAGAAGAGAATTTCTTAAGACCGGAGGTTTAGCTTTGGCAGGACTTACAATTGCTCCAAGTACCATTTTAGGTCGTAGCCACGGACACGTACCTCCTAGTGACCGATTGAACATTGCTGCCGTTGGTATAGGTGGAATGGGACACACCAACATCAACCATGTGAAGAATACAGAAAACATCGTAGCCCTCTGTGACGTAGATTGGCGCTACGCAAAAGGTGTATTCGACGAATTCCCCAATGCAAAGAAATATTGGGATTATCGTAAAATGTACGATGAAATGGGAAAATCCATTGATGCAGTGATCGTTGCTACTGCCGACCATACACATGCCATCATTACAGCCGATGCCATGACAATGGGCAAACACGTATATTGCCAAAAACCGCTGACGCACTCTGTATATGAGTCTCGTCTACTCACTCGTCTGGCCGCTTCCACTGGTGTAGTTACCCAAATGGGTAACCAAGGCTCTTCAGATGAAGGTACTGACTTAGTATGCGAATGGATATGGAACGGTGAAATTGGCGATGTAATAAAAGTGGAATGCGCTACCGACCGCCCCATCTGGCCGCAAGGACTGAACGTTCCTGAAAAGGAAGACCGTATTCCTCGTACACTAAACTGGGATTTATTTACTGGTCCTGCCAAATTGAATCCTTATAACGAAATCTATCATCCTTGGAACTGGCGCGGATGGTGGGATTATGGTACAGGTGCTTTGGGCGATATGGCCTGCCACATCCTGCACCAACCGTTTAGGGCTTTGAAGTTACAATATCCTACTAAGGTGGAAGGCTCGTCTACATTATTACTCAATTCTTGTGCTCCGCAAGCACAGCATGTGAAGCTGACTTTCCCCGCACGCGAAAATATGCCGAAAGTGGCTATGCCCGAAGTGGAAGTTCACTGGTACGACGGTGGCATGATGCCTGAACGTCCGAAAGGATTCCCCGAAGGAAAACAACTGATGCAAAGTGGTGGTGGTCTAACCATCTTCCATGGTACCAAAGACACACTAATTTGCGGTTGCTATGGACAAAACCCATGGTTGCTTTCAGGTCGTGTACCCAATGCACCGAAAGTCTGCCGTCGTGTACCGAAGGCTATGAATGGCGGTCATGAAATGGACTGGGTACGTGCTTGCAAAGAAAGCGCTTCAAACCGTGTAATGCCGAAATCTGACTTCTCGGAAGCAGGCCCAATGAACGAAATGGTAGCTATGGGTGTATTAGCAATCCGTCTACAGGGTTTAAATAAGACATTGGAATGGGATGGTGCCAATATGCGTTTTACTAATATCGGTGACGAGGAAACTATCCGTACAGTCATCAAGGATGGTTTCAAGATACACAACGGTCATCCTACGTTCGACAAGACATGGACCGATCCTGTCAATGCCAAAGCATTTGCCGAAGAACTTGTGAAGCACAACTACCGCGAAGGTTGGAAATTACCCGATATGCCAAGATAACAATCAAACATAAACTATTTAATATTTTTTTATTATGAAGAAAATTTATTATCCTTTGGCTTGCTGCCTCATTGGTGGTATGCTAGCTTCTTGTGGAGGCGGTGCCAAAAAACAAAATGTTACGGAAGAAAGTACGCCTACTACCGTTACATTATCTTATTCCAAATCATTAAAGGGAGCTGAAACAGATAGTCTGACCCTACCGATAGACGCTGATGGCTATATAACTATCTTCGACGGAACAAGCTTAGACGGATGGCGCGGATATGGCAAAGACCAAGTACCCTCCAGATGGACTATTGAAGATGGCTGTCTTAAATTTAACGGCACAGGTACTGGTGAAGGACAGACTGGTGAAGGAGGCGATTTAATCTTCGCCCACAAATTCAAAAACTTCGAGATGGAATTAGAATGGAAGATTTCGAAAGGTGGTAACTCCGGTATCTTCTATCTGGCTCAGGAAGTCACTTCTCAAGACAAGGACGGTAATGAAGTGTTGGAACCTATCTACATCTCCGCTCCCGAATTCCAAGTACTGGACAACGCTAATCATCCCGATGCCAAACTGGGCAAGGACAATAACCGTCAGGCAGCTTCTCTGTATGATATGATTCCAGCAGTTCCTCAGAATGCCAAACCATTCGGTGAATGGAATAAAGCCAAAATTATGGTATACAAAGGCACCGTAGTTCATGGACAAAACGACGAGAACGTATTGGAATACCACTTATGGACCAAGCAATGGACAGATATGTTACAGGCCAGCAAATTCAGTGAAGAAAAATGGCCTTTGGCATTTGAACTCCTGAACAACTGTGGCGGAGACAATCACGAAGGTTTCATTGGTGTACAAGACCATGGAGACGACGTTTGGTTCCGTAACATCCGCGTGAAGGTTCTTGACTAATCCTTTCTTTTCAAACATAACGATGCCTGCAATGAGAATCATCGCTTTTAAAAGCGACAGCCTCGTTGCAGGCATTTATCCAATATAATCCATGAAAAATTAACAAACATGATAATGAAGAATTATTTACTTACAGTGCTGACAACCTTCTGTCTGACTGTGCCACAAGCATGTACCACACCCCAATCCCCCCAAAAGAAGGAAAAAGAAAAAAAAGAAGTCGCCATACAACTCTATTCCGTGAGAGATTTGATAAACAATGGCGGAGACCTCAACAAAATTCTGAAAGACTTGGCAGATATGGGTTATACCAGTGTGGAAGCTGCTAACTACAATGATGGAAAATTCTATGGCAAGACGCCCCAAGAGTTTAAACAAATGGTAGAGACCAATGGAATGAAAGTACTTTCCTCACACACATCGCACGGCTTGTCGGACAAGGAATTATCTTCAGGTGACTTTACGGAAGCTCTGGCATGGTGGGATCAATGTATAGCTGATCACAAAGCTGCCGGTATGGAATACATTGTCACTCCATGGCTTGGCGTACCCAAGACTTTGAAAGAATTGCAGACCTACTGTGATTATTACAATGAAGTGGGCAAGCGTTGTAATGCTGCCGGACTGAAATACGGTTACCACAACCATGCTCACGAATTCCAAAAAGTAGAAGACAAGGAAATAATGCTGGATTATATGCTGCAACACACCAACCCCGAATATGTATTCTTCCAAATGGACGTTTACTGGGTAGTGCGTGGAGATAACAGCCCGGTAGATTACTTCAATAAATATCCCGGACGCTTCACAATGCTCCACATTAAAGACCACCGCGAAATAGGGCAAAGCGGTATGGTAGGTTACGATGCTATTTTTAAAAATACAGATAAAGCAGGTGTGCACCATTTAGTGGCAGAGATCGAACAATACAGTTGTCCTGTAGAAGAAAGTGTGAAGCAAAGCCTAGACTATTTACTTGAAGCCCCCTTTGTAAAAGCATCGTATAGCAAATAAACAGGAAAATTACTTATTTGAAAATATTCCTCAATGGGATGGTGAAAACAATAAGGGCGTATCATTTATCTTGATACACCCTTATTGTCATTTCATACGACTTTAACAGAATATAAGCGTAGCTAATAATTCATACAACCAAAGTTTATTAAAGCCCTAGTTTTGCCGAAATCTCCAGCATCCTCTTGATAGGCTTCACTGCTTTTTCAGCAATTTCAGGATCTACTGTTATTTCCGGAGATTCGTCTTTCAAGCAATTATAAAGCTTTTCCAGCGTATTTAATCTCATGAAGCTACATTCATTGCAGGCACAGGTACTATCGTTAGGAGGAGCCGGAATAAACGTCGTTTGCGGACATTTCTTCTGCATCTCATGAAGGATGCCCGATTCGGTAGCAACAATATACTCTTTCTCGGGATGATTCACTGCATACTTCAGCAATGCTGCGGTTGAACCTACCACATCAGCCAACTTCAAAACTACACTCTTACATTCGGGATGTGCCAAGACCACTGCATCGGGATGCTGCGCTTTTAATTCAACAATCTTTTCAACCGAGAATTGTTCGTGTACATGGCATGCGCCGTCCCATAGTAACATATTGCGCCCCGTGATAGAGTTAATATAATTCCCCAGATTTCTGTCAGGACCAAAGATTATTTTCTCATCTTTTGGAAAACTTTCCACGATCTGCTTCGCATTGGTAGAAGTTACCACAACATCTGTCACTGCTTTCACAGCAGCTGTCGTATTCACGTAAGATATCACCGTATATCCGGGATGCTCTTTGACAAACTGACTAAACTTGTCCGCCGGACAACTGTCCGCCAACGAACAACCGGCTGCCATATCAGGAACCAGCACTTTCTTATTCGGACAAAGCACTTTGGCTGTTTCACCCATAAAGTGAACACCGCACATCACAATGATATCCGCTTCCGTTTTAGCTGCCCATTGAGCTAATGCCAGACTATCGCCGACGTAATCGGCTATATCCTGTATTTCCCCCTTCTGGTAATAGTGCCCCAGAATAATCGCGTTCTTCTCCTTTTTAAGTTGCTTGATAGCTTCTATGAGATTATTCATAATTATATTTTTTATTTCTCTTTCTAATTTAAAAATCCTTTGATGGTGATGATAGGCTGTTAATAGTGTCGACAAGTAAATACGATTTTTCTTGCCGGAGAAGTTATTAGTATGAGATAAAACTTTATTCGTACGTTATCAACGGGCAAATAAAAGGTATATCTCTTGATAATAAGCCATCTATAAAACTCTTTCAACACCTTGTTGATAAAGTGCAAAGTTAATAACTTTATGGTTATAAACCGGTGTAATAGGGCTGAAAAATGTGTTTATATAACCTCAGAAAGTTTCTCTTAACTTTTTTGGAATGTTCATTTCGGTGGATGCATATACGTTGTTTTGAATATTGCAAGAATTATTTTTGAATTTCTTTCCCTACTCTTTTGACAGCTTTTCAACGGTTATTAACAGGGATGTGAACGGAAAGAAGTATCTTTGCAACAGGAATAAAAAGATAACGTATAAGTACGTTGTTTGTTCTACACTTGTGTGGCTTGTCTGTAATGCTTGTGTTGTATAAATGAAACACAAGTGTGGTGCAAATAAAACACTTGTGTTAAACAAGTCTTTGTAAATCAATCTATTAATAAAAGCTATTTAAAGAGTATAGTTGTCATGCGTAAACTGAAAATAACAGAACTGAATCGTATTAGTATAGAGGAGTTTAAGGAAGCTGAGAAGCTGCCTCTGATGGTGGTATTGGATAATATCCGCAGTCTTCATAACATTGGTTCTGTATTTCGTACTTCGGATGCTTTCCGGGTGGAATGTATCTACCTGTGTGGCATTACAGCTACTCCGCCCCATCCTGAGATGCATAAAACAGCTTTAGGTGCTGAATTCACTGTCGACTGGAAGTATGTTGATAACTGTGTTGAAGCTGTTGATAACCTTAAAAAGGAAGGATATACTGTTTATTCCGTAGAGCAGGCGGAAGGCAGTATCATGTTGGATGAGTTGTCTTTAGACCGTACTAAAAAGTATGCAGTAGTTATGGGAAATGAGGTAAAAGGAGTTCAGCAGGAGGTTATTGACCATTCCGATGGATGTATTGAGATACCCCAATATGGTACGAAACACTCATTGAACGTATCTGTAACTGCCGGTATCGTTATCTGGGATTTATTCAAGAAACTGAAATAATAAGGTGTTGATAAGTGAGGTTGTGTCAAAACGTTGGCACAACCTTTTTCTATAATTTATCGTCCTGTTATCTTTTCTTTTGTCTACGCCGCTT
>PPYE01453846.1_pt1 | contig 38683 bp, 28 predicted proteins | sample 1559881 | NCBI WGS metagenome assembly PPYE01 (sample SAMN08240022, study PRJNA423297) | Human gut metagenome, whole genome shotgun sequencing project. | reverse complement strand
GCCATCAATTGCGGATACATTTCGCTGATGAATGCCGTATCATTGGTATGGGTGAATATTTCGTCTACAGCCCAGGATACGAGAGGAGGTTTGCTGTCGCGTGCATTGTTCTCGGCAGGATCGGTATAGATGCAGTCTATAATCATGCCGTCCGGTTGCTGGTAGTCAAACATGGCGCGGATGTTGTCTTTGGCAAGTTCAGGATCGAATTTTGCCAGGGCGGCAGAGAAACGCCAGGTGTCCCAAGCCCAGAATCCTACGAAGTAGTATGCGGCATGACTCGGAACAATTCCTTCGTGGAGCAATCCGCCACGGTGGGTACGCCAGTTGCTGATAAGTGTAACAACTGCTTTCACGGCGATACGGTCATACTCAGGTTTCATATCTTTGCGCAGAATCTGTGGAGTCCGGAGTGAATACTGCATTTGCATCATCGTTATAACCTACGGTGACAGCGGATTGCGCCATCCATTGGCGCCGGTTCATGTCCAGACTGAACGGACCGCAGAAACCGTTCACCCAGTGATCTTTTTGCGGAAGGGTGAATCCCATCCAGGAACCGGCGTCTGTAAACCATCCCCCGCAACGTGTCAGTGTATCGGGGGTATAGGCTATATCCAGTATGTTATTGAATTCATATCTTTTGCCTGTGGGGGTGTTCTCACCGGCAGGTGTGCAGGCCGTTGTGAGACCTGCGACTACTGCTGTGAGAAGAATGATTTTGGTAAATTTATATTTCATGTCATTTCGTTATTATTTTAAAACCATTTCTTATGCGCGCACGGACATACGGATGGAATTGTTCCCATACTGTAGCGGTATAGAGCCCGATAGGATAACCCGTCTTGCGGTCTGCATAGTTTTCTTGTGGTCCGCGGCCCAACCAGGTCATCACATCGTATTCTGCCGGAAGAATCATACGCATACCCAGGCGTGGTATTTCAGGAAGGGATTTGTTGCCGGGTACAAAGTGCATACTTACTTTGACTGCTCCATTGGGTCGTACGGAGTACGTTCGGTATTTACAGTTTTGTCTACTAGTTCCCGGGCAGTCCATGTAGCATTCAGCAGCCGTTCTCCTTCCGGATTCAGTTGCCATTGCTCCATGGCTACCTGATGTCCCTTCGGAACTAATGGGGCTTCCTTTTTGGTAAATGCTTCCAATTTCAGGAAGTATTCTTTTCCATCGTTAGGAATCAAGTTCATCGGGATAGTGATGAAGGCAGAAGAACGGGCGGCCATAACCGGGAAATCCATTTCACCGCTTTGTACAGCTTTTCCGTCTGTTTCTACAGTCCAGTGTAGTTTGTAATCCTCCAAACCGATAAAATCATGCCAGTTAGTCACTTTAATTTGCTTGGTGGTAAAGGCAACCGGCTCAAAATGAATATATTGATATACTTTTTTCACTTCCCAGATGTGCGGATGAAGTGAACGGTCGGCAGCTACCAATCCGTTGGCACAGAAGTTGGAGTCATTAGGAACACCCACGAAGCCCATATCGCCTCCGTAAGCCCAAATCTTGTTTCCGTTCAACTTCTTGGTCCAGTCATATAACGTTTCAAAGTGTTTTCCGTAGCCGGACTCATTTCCCATTGACCAAGTGACAATGGCAGTGATATTGCGGTCCCTCAGCACCATGCGGCTCATGCGTTGCATAAACGGTACTTCCCAATCGGGATTATTAGCCAGTGTGCCATCTTTATGCGCCTGCATACCATGGCTTTCAATGTTTGCTTCATCTACCAGATACAAACCGTATTCGTTACACAATGCATACCATTCATAGCGGTTGGGGTAATGGCAAGTGCGTACAGCATTCAGGTTGAATTGTTTCATCAACTGAATGTCTTTTATCATGCTCTCTACGGTGATGGTACGACCATGATGCGGATCGTGTTCATGGCGGTTTACTCCTTTAAACAATACGGCTACCCCATTTATCAGTTGCATGCCGTTACGCATTTCCACAGAACGGAAACCGAAAGGCTGTGTGAATGATTCCAAGGCTTTTCCTTGAGCGTCGTAGGTGCTGACTACCAATGTATAAAGATTGGGTGTTTCGGCATTCCAAGGCAATATGGCCGGGAACAAGTGTTTCTGAGCGAATAAAGTATCTGTAGCAGAAGTTATTTCCTTTTTATGCTGGTAAATTACATTGCCTTTGTTCATAACCTTCACTTCCACGGTTCCTCCCGGATGAGGCTTGTGGAGTGTGATATTCAGATTAAAATCTCCGTCTTTATAACCATTTGTCAGTCCGGCTACCAGTTTGAAGTCTTGTACACGGCTTTGAGGACGGGCATAGAGATATACATCGCGTTCAATACCGCTATATTTCCAGTAATCCTGATCCTCCAGGTAGGAACCGTCACTATAACGGAAAACTTTAACGGCCAGTTTGTTCTTTCCGGCTTTTAAGAACGGAGTAATATTGAAATGAGCCGGAAGACGGCTGTCTTCACTGTATCCTGCCAATTTACCGTTTACCCAGCAATAAAAAGCGGACTCAACTCCTTCAAAATCAAGGAAGATATCCATTCCTTTCCAATGGGCCGGTACGGTAAATTCACGTATGTATGCTCCTACCGGATTGTAATCGGTTGGAACATGAGGCGGATTGGCAGGGAAGGGGTAAGCTACGTCAGTATAGATGGGGGAGTCAAATCCTTGCAGTTCCCAGCTTCCCGGAACCTGTATGTCTTTCCAGCGTTTGGTGTTATACCCCATTTTATAAAAATCTGTCGGGCATTCCTCATTGTTTTTAGAGAATAAGAACTTCCAGGTTCCGTCTAGTGAAATGCGGCGTTCTGTAGCAGGGTTTACTGCAAAACGCTGGGCGGCAGGTAAAGCCTGTTGTTTCAGTGCATTGGCCTCATTCGTATAAGGAATGAAATGGGCATGGGCAGGTTCACGGTTTATTTCATTTATTTGTGGATTCTGCCAGGGCACATTTTCACCCCAGGCGGAAGCACAAACAAACAACAGTGTAAGAACAGTATGAAGAGAGTGTTTCATGGTTATTGTTATTTTAAATAGAACAGAAAAGAGTCACAAGAAAAGGTACGCTGAAGTCTACTACAAAGCCGTGAAATATAGAAACCACTACGAAACTTTGACCGGAATAGCGGGTGATGATGGGTAATGTTGTATCCATCGTAGTGGCTCCTCCGGCAGAAATAGGGGCTAGATTGCCAAACCAGCGTACTAGCAACGGGGCAAAAAGCAAAGTGATAATCTCACGTGTGATATTGGATAATAATGCAATGGTTCCCAACTCCGGACCTTTATATTCTGTAATAAAGATACTGGATAGAGAGTAATAGCCGAAACCGGCACCTACTGCCATACAGTCTGTTACTGAGCGGTGCGAGAGAAACAGACTGACCACTGCGCATCCTGCCAGTGTTCCCAATATGGTCATGACCGGTAGAAAGATCAGGCGGGGGTTTAATGAACGGAAATTACGTAAAGTCTGCGGATCATTACCTACACTGACTCCTACACTGAACATTAACGCACACAAGGCGTAGAAACTTAGCTTACTTTGTGTAAAGTCGTATGGAATAAGGTGATATACCCCACAAAGAGCTCCCAGTACAAAGAATCCGACGATAATCAAACTTCCTTTCATACTTGTCCCTCCTTATTTCTTTTGTAAAGTACATACCATAAAGCCCATGCTGCTGTAACACTGCCCAGCACTGCTGCCAAGGTGATGACAATGGCTTCCAACCCTATAGTGTGCAGACCATTGATAATTTTCTGATTGCCGCCTACATCTATACCCAATAAAAAGAGTAGCAACCAAATAAGAACGGTGATGACTTTGTGTATTCCTGAAAGCTTCTGCTTGCGAAGCAGGAAGCCGAGGAGCATCCCCGTGAGCATTAATCCAATAATTGTAAACATATCTATGTCGTTTTATTTATAGGCAAAGATACTTCATTTTTAGATTACAAGGCGGTATCACTGTAGCGAAAACCGCCTTGTTGCCTAATTATATCTAACCAAAAAAGAAAATACTTATTTTAAGGCATCATTAGCATTCAGCTCTGTAAGAGGAGTGGGTAGAATGAATTTTTGTCTTCATTGAAGCCTGTTCTTCCGGCAGCTTGCAGGGCTGAGGACAGTTTGCCCCAACGGCGGAGATCATACGGCATGAATTTACGGAAGGCTACGCGTTCTTTGTTGTCGAACCAGTCATTATAGTCGTAGCCATAGACACGTCCGTTACCATCGTTATAATAGTCACAATTAAAAAATAATGTTGCATACATACGCGAGTCATAACGTCCTGTAGTAGCCGTTTCCCCTTCTTTTTTGAATTCACTAATCAATGTTTGACTGGGAAGAATCTCATCCCATCCCCCAAGTTCGGAAACACCGATCCATCGATGGAACTGAGTACGATAAGTAGCTCCGTTTGCAGAACTCATAGAGAATTGAATTTCAAAAATCGATTCTTTACTGTTCTTATTATCCCCGCTGAACATAGTGCTGAAATTATTAACCAGTTCATATCCTTTTACTTGGTTGAATGCTTCTATAGCACTGGCCAGATAAGAGTCTTTGTTGGTTGCCTCTTCATAGGCGCGTGTCAGATAGGCGAAACCAAGATATGCATAAGCAGAACCGCTTGTGGCACGGCCTACATTATCAGCGTCACGTGTTGCAGGCAGACTGGTTGCACGTTTCAAGTCTTCAATGATGAAATTCCATGCATCCTCACGGGAAGAAAGGGGCTTGCTTAATTCAGCCGGGTCAGTGATATATTTATCACGAACTATGATTTCTTTCCAGTTCAATAAAAGTTGCATGTGGTAATAAGCGCGGATAAAGTAGCCTTCATTGACCAATTGTTCGCGTGTTGCTGCATCTATATTCTCATCGGGTATTTCTGCGGTTTTTTCAATTACCTGATTAGCAAAACTGATGCCTTTATAGTAGCATTGCCAGTAATAACTGAACTGAGAGTTACCATTGGTGTAGGTATAGTTGCCTAATTCCACCCAGTTCGGGTAATTCAGAGCATCGCTTCCTAATTGGATAATATCTTCACGATAGGCTTCTACCGGCCATTTGATTTCCGGGAAAGACCACATGTCACCCGAATAAGTCATCAGGTAAAGTTGGGAGTATGCGGCGGCAAGTCCGGCTTCAGCATCAGACTGGTTACGCCAAAAACTGCTTGATGTCAACTGGTCAGGAGATTCTACCGTGAGATAATCGTCACAAGCGCTAAATAAACTTGCAATGCAGATACTTGCTATGTATAATAGTTTCTTCATTTTCTTATTACTTTAAAGGATTAGAATGTAAGTTGAGCTCCAACGGTGAATGAACGGGTAAACGGATAAATCAATTTATCAACACCGGTATTCAACACACTGGCACGAGAGAATTCAGGATCTATACCATCATAGCCTGTGATAGTGAACAAGTTTTCACCACTTACATAGAAACGCAGTTTCTCAATATAGAATTTCTGCATGAGTGATTTGGGTAAAGTATAACCTAACTGTGCCTGACGCAGACGGACAAAATCACCGTTTTCAAGGAATCTGTCTGATTCTTTCATGTTGCCGTTCGGATCTTGATATACCGCGCGGGGAACATCCGTATTTCTATTGTCAGGAGTCCATGCATTCAATGTAGACTTCAGCATATTTGATTTAGAATTCATTCCTTCATAGAAATATTTGTTTCCGTTATACAATTTGAAGTTCCATGCGCTGCCAAGTACGATTGAAAGATCAAATCCTTTATAGCCGAATGACAAGTTTAAGTTCGCTTCCAATGTCGGGATACCTGAGCCACAGTATTCTTTGTCACCGGCGTCTATGCTTCCATTACCATCTAAATCTTTAAAACGGATATCACCCGGTTGGGCATTAGGCTGTAATAATTGTCCATCCTTGTTTACATGGGCATTTACTTCATCCATACTTTGGAAGATACCGTCTGTTCTATAAAGATAGAATGCACCGATAGGTTTGCCCACTCTGGTTTCTGTCGGGAAATGCTCCGTTCCATATTTCAATCCTTCACCCTGAAGAACTTGGTCTGCATCTGACAATTCAACCACTTTATTTTTGGTGGTGCTCATATTGAAACCGATATTGTAATCAAAGTCTTTTATAGCATCTCCCCAGTTTAATTCAAGTTCGAAACCGGTATTGCGTATCTTTCCGACATTCAGGGTGGGGTTAGTCATACCTGCTGAAGGAGGTAGAACTTTTGTTATCAACAGATCTTCTGTTTGGTTATAGTAGTAGTTTAATGTACCGGTTAATTTGCTGTTAAAGAAGCCGAAATCGAAACCAATATTTTTGGTATCCGTTGTTTCCCATTTCAAAGAACGGTTTTCCAATCCGCGAGCGATGCTTCCTGCCCATGCGTTATCACCGTTGCCTTTCACGTATCCTTGATACATTTCATTGTATGTACTAATCAGCGCAAGGAAGTCATAATATCCCAAAGCATTTTCATTACCTAAACGTCCCCAACTGACACGGAACTTCAAATTATTCAATGCAATGTCTTTCGGGAAGAATTCTTCCTGACTGATTCTCCAGCCTAATGCCACTGATGGGAAGCAACCCCAACGGTTGTCTTTACCAAACTTGGATGAACCGTCATAACGTACAGTTGCCTGTACCAGGTAGCGGTCATTATAATTATAGTTCAGTCGGCCGAAGAAAGAGGCGCGGTTATATTTCCATTTTGTTCCGCTACCATCAAATGTGCCACCTGCTCCTGCACCTACAGTTGAGAAAGATGGATCAAGAAATCCGCCCGGAATTTCACTGGTTATCAATTTTCCGTCTTCTACTTTATAAACAGTGGTTTTACCTTCTACCCCAACAGAATTCCATGTATATTTGCGGGCAGTCATGGAAGTACCTGCCATTGCATTGACGTTGTGTTTTCCAAATGTCTTATTAAAACTTAATACATTTTCCCATACATGTTCCTCCCAGTATCCTGTGGTTTCGCTATGATAAGGATAGTCACGTTTGGCTTTTGGGTCGGCAACATAGGCCGGAGTATGATAAGTCTGACGTTGGTGCTCACCTCTGTATGCATAGCTTGTCTTGAAATTCAGCCATGGGGTGAAGTTCATGGTCAAGGCAACATTGGCTGTGGTATGATATTTTTTGTCGGTAGATTTTTCATAATGCTGGTCAGCCATAACATTACGGTTACTGGGCAGATCGTCAAAGTCACTTAAGCCGAAGCCATACTCTCTTGTATCATCATAGATAGGAACAAGCGGAGAAATCATGTACATTTCTTTAATGGAATATTCGGGTTGTTTGCTATCCGTAAATTTGAAAGCGATGTTAGCATCAATATCAAATATATATTTGCTCATGTGGAGTTTCAAACGTGCATTATCTTGACGGTAATTGTTACCTAAGAAAATACCTTTTTCGTCAGCATGGTTATATGAAAGTGAATATTGAGCATTTTCAGAACCGCCACGGATGCTGAACATATAGTTTTGTGAAACACCACCTCTTAGCATGGCATCCTGCCAGTCTGTATCTATTCCTGTGTTTTTATTTACAAATGCGGGCATAGTAACCTCTGTATCATCTGGATACTGGTTCATGTAGTTCTGATACATTTGTTTATGAACACTTTTGTATTCTTCGGCATTTAGCAGTTCCAGCTTTTTGGCTACGCTTGTAAAGCTTACATAAGTGCTGAAATCAATTTTCATGTCACCCTTTTTACCGTTTTTGGTAGTTACGATAATGACACCATTTGCAGCAACCGAACCATAGATGGCAGCGGCTGCACCATCTTTCAGTACTTCCATTGACTGAATACTACAACTTCATCCAGCATCTCAGTATCTTCTTTCAAAGTCACCCGGATGTTGGTCTTTCCGTTTACAGGGACTTCTTGTGTTGCATAGCCCACATAAGAAATAATAATAGTGGCTTTGGGGGATACGCTTAATGCAAAGTTACCGTCAAAGTCTGTGATGACCCCGTTGGTTGTACCTTTCTCTACTACACTGGCGCCAATAATAGGTTCGTTGGCAGCATCGGTAACCAGACCAGTCAGCTGAATCGTCTGTGCTAATGTACCGAAGGGAGTCATAAAAGCAAAGAGTAGAATCAATAGCATGATTCTTTCCTTGAAATAATTCTTTTTACTCATGTGAATAAATTTTAAGGTTAATAATTGTTTTTCACATCGCTAAGTAATAGGTTGTATGTGCAAATTCCTAATTATTATACCCTACAAATGAACTACAATGAATAAAAAAACTCTTTTTTTTAATCTACAAATATGAATGTAATATATTGATATATAGTGATCTATATAAAGAGATAATATCTACAAAATGCTGTTTGATAAAAACTGTAAAAATATAGGTTCTTTAAATATTTTGTAGATAGTCTGTCAAGTCATCCTCCGAAGATAAGTTTAGAGATTTACGTAAACGATATCGATTCATGTTGATTGTTTTGGGAACATTTCCTGTGAGCATCGAGATTTCTTTGGTAGATAGATTTACCCGTAATAAAGTAGCTAGATATCTTTCTCCTTGTGTTAAATTGGGATGCCGTTCGGATAGCCGTTGAAGGAACTCCTGGTTCTTTTCTTCAACATTCATCAGCAAGGTGCTGTTCGTCTTATCTCCATTCTGATATTGGCTGATGAAAGCATTGACTTTCTTCAGATGAGGAATCAATGCCTGTTGGTCCATCTTATATCCTTGCTTTATCATTTCTCTGATTTTCTCCAGCATTTCATTGCGGCTATGCAGGAATACAGCAAAACTGGTAGCTTCCTGGCGACTGTTGTATAATGCGCTTTGTACAGATTTTAATTCGAGTTCTTGCTGTCGTACTTTAAGTTCTGCCAATTCGTGTTCCGATTGCTCCAGATTATAGCGGGTAACCATTAACTGCATATTCTTTTTGCGTTTATACCATTGGTATAGAAATATACTGAGTACTATCAATGAGATGAATATGATTACTAATACAAACAGGTTCCGTTTCAGCAGTTCTATTTCATAAGCTTGCTCTCTTAGTTCTGCTTTCCTTTGTTGGTTTTGATATTGTTTATGGGAAATTTCCTGTTCTACGATGCGTAATTTACTTCCACTTTGCAATTCTTTGCTAAGGGTATATAGTTGTATCAGGCATTTATAAGCGTTTTTATGGTCTCCAAGGGCATCGTATACCCAAGATAAATATTCGTAATTATCACAAATCAGTTCTTTGGCACTGATGGAAGAAGCGACCTCGTATGCTTTTTGTAAAGCCATCAAGGCATTGTTATATTGTTTTGCATAGAAGTATTGTTTTCCCATATTGTTATAGTTTTCCCCTAATGACCATTGAGAATTCAAGTTCTTGTTGATGACAATGGCCTCATTAATTAAACTTAGCTTTTCATTAAAATCACCCTCATATAAACATAGATTATTCAAATTGGCGGATATCCCTCTTAAATTTTTCTGACTGCGGTTTATTATAAGGGCTTGTTTGAGGAATTGTTCAGCTGTGTTGAACTCATTCATGGAATAATGGATGATGCCACGATCATTGTAGCATAGTGCGATAGAAATGGAATCTCCGATGGATTTAAAGATTGAGATGGCTTTCTCATTCATTTCGATCGCTTTGTTATAGTCGGTCAGTTTACAATAGAGTGCTCCTATCAGTGCGTAAATTTGTCCATTCAGCTCTTTATTGGCAGGAGTTGCATACTCCAATGCGTCATATAGATTTTTGATGCTCACATCAAAATTGCCTAATAGCTTTTCTGCCTGACTGTAATAGAACATTGCTTCGGCTTTTTGATCATTTTGCCTTTCTTCAGGAAACAATTCAATAACCTTGGCAGCATAGTAACTGGCCTGCTTCGGATTATTGTATAAGGCTTCAACCGACTTTTTAATCAGTGCCTCGGCTTCTTGTTGTTTATTACGGGCATTAGCCCATGAGAGATTCAGCAGGCAAAGGAGAATATATACAAGTAGGTTGTTTTTCATAATCAAGCGTATTTTTGCAAAAATAGTGATTTTCTTTGTAAAAAGACACTCTTGTTTCTCTTTTAAAAGAATATCTTTGCAAGCAACAATAAAGATGAGTTATGTTATTACCTTATTTGAATAAAGATCTGATAGAGGCCGGTTGTGATGAGGCGGGCAGGGGATGTCTGGCAGGATCTGTATATGCAGCTGCTGTTATTTTACCTGTAGATTTTAAGAATGAATTGCTGAATGATTCCAAGCAACTGACGGAGCATCAGCGTTATGCGCTGCGAGAGATTGTGGAAAGAGAAGCATTGGCATGGGCTGTAGGTGTAGTGACTCCTGAAGAGATAGACGAGATAAATATCCTTAATGCGTCTTTTCTGGCAATGCATCGTGCTGTGGATCAATTGAAAATTCGTCCCCAACATTTGTTGATTGATGGGAATCGTTTTAAAAAGTATCAGGATTTGCCGCATACTACTGTGGTAAAAGGAGATGGAAAATATCTTTCTATTGCCGCTGCATCTATTCTGGCGAAAACCTATCGTGATGATTATATGAATGAACTGCATAAAGAATATCCTTTTTATGATTGGAATAGTAATAAAGGTTATCCTACTAAAAAGCATCGTGCGGCTATCCGTGAACATGGAACAACGCCATATCATCGGATGACTTTTAATTTGTTGGGAACAGATCCCCAATTAGAGATTCCTTTCTAATTTGAAGAATATATAGGAGGATGGGATAACTTCTTTACATTTCATTCTACTTGGTTGAAAATAAAGCGAAGAATCTGTTTGATTCATATGAGTCGTAACAGATTCTTCGTTTCACTTTTTTACAATGGTCTTATTCAGCATATCAATATTTTCCCCGTTGATAAGAGCGATGTCCATAAATAGTGATTACCACAAAACAGATAAATGGCAGGATAAATGAAACATTTACGGCTGGCATATTCCAAATGGTATTCATATCAATAATACTTGCTTGTAAAGGAGGAAGTACGGAACCTCCTAAAATAGCCATAATCAGGCCGGCTGCTCCAAACTTTGCATCATCTCCCAATCCGGTAAGCGCTATGCCATAGATCGTGGGGAACATTAATGACATACAGGCTGAAACAGCTACCAGGCAGTACATACCCCAGATATCCTGGAAGAAGATGACTCCGGCGGTGAAGCAGCAACCCGCAATGGCAAGTATGGCCAATAATTTACCTGGATTGAGGTAGCGCAAGATGAAGGTACAGATAAAACGGCTGATACAGAAAATAACCATCGCGATGATATTATATTCTTGTGATAGTACTTCGGCAGCTTTTTCCTCCATACCTTGTGACATGAACAGGCGTGTGCCGTATTGGATGATGAAGGTCCAACACATAATCTGCGCACCTACATAGAAGAATTGTGCCACCACTCCTTCGCGGTAATGATGGATGGAGAAGATACGCTTCAGTGTGGGACCGAAATTGATACTGTGAGACTGGTCACCATTTTTGGGCATTTGGGTAAAACGTATCACTAGAAGCATAACTAATATGACTATTCCGATAGTGAGATAAGGAGCGATCAGTACGGACAGGTCCGCATCTCTTACCATTGCAAATTCTGCCGGGTTTAGTTGGGCTCGTTCTGCCGTATCCATCGGATTTAGTTTCGCCTGGATAAAGTTCATGGCTACATACATTCCCAGTAAAGAGCCCATAGGGTTAAACGATTGTGCCAGATTGAGACGTCGGGTAGCGGTAGCTTCTGTTCCCATGGACAAGATGTAAGGGTTGGAACTGGTTTCAAGGAAGGAGAGTCCGCAGGTCAGAATAAAATAAGCTAATAAGAACGGATAGTAGCTGCCTGTCATTTTAGCGGGAAAGAATAATAAGGCTCCTACGGCATAAAGTCCCAATCCCAGCAGGATACCGGCTTTATAAGAGTATTTACGGATAAACATAGCTGCCGGAAAAGCCATGGCGAAATATCCGCCATAGAAGGCAACTTGCACCAATGCGCCATCGGTGACACTCATCCGGAAGATTTTAGAGAATGCTTTTACCATCGGATTGGTGATATCATTGGCGAATCCCCACAGGGCGAAGCAGCAGGTGACTAATATAAACGGTAGCACGTAGCTGACTCCATCTTTGTACAGGATGGGTTGATCTGTATCTTTCATTTCTTAAATTAAAGATTGAGAATTAAAAATTAAGAAATGAGAATTGAAAACAAAAAGGAGAGGCATATAACCTTTTCTCTGTTTTTAATTTTCAATTCTCAATTTATTAACTATTTATAAATGGGTCCGTAAGTTGAGCAAGCTCTGTAGTCGGAACCTTCCTTATCCATACCGAAGGCATTCCATGATGCCGGGCGGAAAATCTTGTCGTCTTCTACATTATGCATACAAACAGGAATACGTAGCATAGATGCCAGAGTTATTAAATCCTGTCCGATGTGTCCATAGCTGATGGCGCCGTGGTTGGCTCCCCAGTTGTTCATTACCGAATAGACATCACGGAATGCAGGTTTGTCGCATAGGCGGGGTACAAACCAAGTAGTAGGCCATGTGGGGTCTGTCCGCATGTTCAGTACCTGATGGATTTCCGGATCAATATCTACTGTCCAGCCTTCTGCCAGTTGCAATACTGGGCCTAAGCCTCTCCAGTAAGTACGGATGTCGGAGAACATCTGTCCACAGCCACTCAGCAGGTGACCGAATAACATGGCAACACCATTGCAAGCATCATTTTCGGTAGCCAGAACGTATGCTTCGCGAATGCCGTTCCAGTCGAAAGTGGTGTTGAGCAGTGCTTCACTGAAGTCACCGTTTGGTTTCCAGTCAGTCCATTGGCGTTGCCCCTGGAAGCCGGCTGCGATGGCATTATGGCCGATAGCTTCTTCTTTGAATCCCATTTCAAGCAATTTCGGGTTGCCGACCATCAAGTCACGCATGATGATAGTCATTTTTACAATAAATTCCCAGTCGGCATCCTTCTCTTCACGGGTTTTGCGCTTTTCGGGACGGTTCTTAAAGTCTTCCCCTTCGTTGGGCTTGCAATATTTTTCAGTCCAGGCCATTGCCTTGGCATATTCTTCATGGTCATAGATTCCTTCTTCCATACGGCGCAGGATCTCAGTTTCGTCCACGCTTTCATTACGTATTCCCAGATATTCCTGGAAAAAGTCAGGATCGACAATAGAGCCGGCGATACCCATGCAGACACTACCGAAAGAAAGATAGCTTTTTCCGCGCATATTGGCTACAGCCATGGCGGCACGGGCGAAACGCAATAGTTTTTCTGCTACATCGGCCGGAATCGTGTTGTCATCCAAATCTTGTACATCGTGTCCGTAAATACCGAATGCAGGCAGCCCTTTTTGTGCGTGCCCGGCTAATACGGCAGCCAGATAAACGGCTCCCGGACGCTCTGTGCCGTTGAATCCCCAGACTGCTTTCGGCCAGTGCGGGTGCATATCCATTGTTTCGGAGCCATAGCACCAGCAACTGGTTACGGTAATGGTGGCACCTACTCCTTCGCGTTCGAATTTCTCGGCACAAGCGGCGCTTTCGGCTACACGACCGATGGTGCTGTCTGCTATTACACATTCCACGGGGCTTCCGTCACCGTTTTTCAAGTTAGATGAAATCAGTTCGGCAACAGCTTTTGCCAGGTTCATAGTTTTGTCTTCAAGGCTTTCGCGGACACCACCCTGGCGGCCGTCGATAGTGGGACGAATCCCGATTTTAGGATACTTTTTCATGATATACATAGGTTTTAGTTGTTAAATTGAATTTCTTAAATGGACTTCGGTAGGGAGATAAGTTCTTATTTCCTGTCCGGTTAGTACAAATTCTGCGGCTTTCCGCCCCAGCTCTTCCCAGTTGATACTGAGTACCGTAATCCCTTGGTCTATTACCTCGTAGGCAGGAGTGTCATTGTAGGCTATCAGTCCGAAATCTTCTCCGCATTTCAGCCCGGTTGTCCGGCTTTGCTTGATTATATTGACTACCTCTATCTGACGGATTGCAATGTATACTTCTCCTTTACGGACTTGTATCCGGTCTGTATTTTCCACAATGGCTGAATCAATGTGATAATCCTGACAGAAACAATTGAAATACTGACAACTGCTACGGGGGTGTTTGATGTCTTCGGGAAATAAAAGTACTAGTTTCTGATATTTTCTCAGATGTTCTTTCAATGCGGCCAATGCATGATAAAAGGAATCGTCAAAATCCTGACATACGTATGAATAGTCCTTTTTATCGAACTTCCCGAAATCCAACAGCAGCAACTTAGACGAATCTATTTTGTAAAGATGGGGGGATAGTTTCTCATTGTCGAAGTTCATCACAATGTATTTATTGTATCTGCCTATTGATTCACGTAAGATGGTATTGAAAAGTCGTTCATTATATTGATGAAACAATAAATCTACTTTGTAGTTGATGGATAGTTTTTTGATAAAACTATTATATAACGAGTATTTAAAGGGAGAATATTCGTCCAGCAGAAGCAGAATGTTTGTAAGCTTGTTGGTAACGTAGTAACCTTTTCCCGGAGTAGAGTCTATTATTCCCCGGTCTTTTAAATCAATGAATGCTTTGAACACCGTATCCCGCGACACTTGATACTCACGGCTCAGTTTGTTGATGGACGGTAATGTGCAGTCCGATTTATATTTGCCCATGGAAATCTCCTGACTGAGTAAATCAGCCAGTTGTTTCACTTTAGTGGTCTGCTGTCCAAAGGTAACTTTCATGAACTGTTTAAGGTTTTACGCGGACAATGCAAACTGTGCTGAACTGTCCCGATGCAAAGGAATGCAATTTATTCATAAACAGCAAGATGAAAAGGTATGTTTTATAACACAAGAATCGAAGCTTCTATATCGATTTCCGGAAGAATGTGTAGTACGTACTAATCAAATAATATAATTAGAGTATTTGCCGAAGTATATTAACCGCATTACAGAACAAAGGGAGGGAGTCGTGTCTTGCCGGTGCGCCGGATATTGTTTTGCTGGTTTGTGAAATGATTGCCGGGCGTATGAATGCAAAATTGACTCGGGATATGGAATTTAAAGACGGACTGCATTTTATCATCGAACTTCCTCTATAAAAAATAGGTGAAACATTATTCATTGACAGGGCTTTTTTGTACCTTTGCACCCGGAAAAAGCAAGGATAAACTTTAAACAAAATAAGATTATGAGTAAAAAAGCCCTTTTAATGATTCTTGATGGTTGGGGTATCGGCGATCAAGGTAAAGACGATGTAATCTTTAACACTCCCACTCCTTACTGGGATTCTCTGTTGGCAAACTATCCGCACTCTGAATTGCAGGCTAGCGGTGAGAACGTTGGTTTGCCCGACGGACAGATGGGTAACTCCGAAGTAGGACACTTGAATATCGGTGCAGGACGTATCGTTTATCAGGATTTGGTAAAGATTAACCGTGCATGTGCCGACAACAGCATAATGAAGAATCCCGAGATTGTTTCCGCTTTCTCTTACGCAAAGGAAAATGGCAAGAACATCCACTTTATGGGATTGACTTCAAACGGTGGTGTACACAGTTCATTCGATCATTTGTTCAAACTTTGCGATATCTCTAAAGAATATGGCATTGAAAATACATTTATCCACTGCTTTATGGATGGTCGTGACACAGACCCGAAGAGTGGTAAAGGCTTTATCGAACAACTGACTGCGCACTGTGAAAAATCAGCCGGTAAAATCGCTTCTATCGTTGGTCGCTTCTATGCTATGGATCGTGACAAGCGTTGGGAACGTGTGAAAGAAGCATACGACCTGCTGGTTGAAGGTAAAGGAAAGCAAGCCACCGATATGGTTCAGGCTATGCAGGAATCATACGATGAAGGTGTTACAGATGAATTCATCAAACCGATCAATAATTCTACCGTAGACGGTACCATCAAAGAAGGTGATGTGGTTATCTTCTTCAACTACCGTAACGACCGTGCCAAGGAATTGACTGTAGTGCTGACTCAACAGGATATGCCGGAACAAGGTATGCATACTATTCCGGGCTTGCAGTTTTATTGCATGACTCCGTATGATGCGTCTTTCAAGGGTGTTCATATTCTGTTCGACAAGGAAAATGTTCAAAATACGTTGGGTGAATATCTGGCTGCTAACGGTAAGACTCAGTTACACATTGCAGAAACGGAAAAGTATGCTCACGTGACTTTCTTCTTCAATGGTGGTCGTGAAACTCCGTATGATGCCGAAGAGCGTATCTTGGTTCCATCTCCGAAAGTGGCTACTTACGACTTGAAGCCTGAGATGAGTGCTTATGAAGTGAAGGATAAATTGGTAGAAGCCATCAAGACCCAGAAATTCGATTTCATTGTCGTGAATTACGCTAATGGTGATATGGTAGGTCATACAGGTATCTATGACGCTATTGAAAAAGCAGTGAAGGCTATTGACGAGTGCGTGAAAGATACAGTGGAAGCTGCCAAGGCTAATGATTATGAAGTAATCATTATTGCCGACCACGGTAATGCCGACCATGCACTGAATGAAGATGGTACACCTAATACGGCTCACTCTTTGAACCCTGTTCCATTTGTATATGTAACAGAGAACAAGAATGCTAAAGTGGAAAATGGTGTATTGGCAGATGTTGCTCCTTCTATCTTGCACATTTTGGGTATGCCCCAGCCTGCCGACATGACCGGACGGGATTTGATAAAATAATGTAGAAAGTATATTTATTTGTCATTCTGAACAAGGTGAGGAATCTGTAATGAAGCATGGATTCGTCACTTTGTTCGGAATGACATTTTAATTTAATAAGAGATGATACAGATAGATGATGTTGTAATCTCCCTTGATGTGTTTCGTGAGAAATTTCTTTGTAATCTCGATGCCTGCAAAGGTGAGTGCTGCATAGAGGGAGATGCCGGTGCACCGGTGGAATTGGATGAAGTGGAAAAACTGGAAGAGGTGCTTCCTGTTATTTGGGACGAGCTTTCACCCGAGGCACGGGCGGTGATTGATAAGCAGGGAGTGGTTTATACAGATGAAGAGGGCGATTTGGTAACTTCCATCGTCAATCAGAAAGATTGTGTATTTACCTGTTATGACGAGAAAGGGTATTGTTATTGTGCCATCGAGAAAGCCTTCCGGGCAGGTAAGACCGATTTCTATAAACCAATCTCTTGTCATCTTTATCCCATCCGTATAGGTGATTATGGCCCTTATAAAGCGGTGAATTACCATCGTTGGGATGTATGTAAAGCCGCCGTGTTATTGGGAAAAAAAGAGAACCTTCCTGTATACAAGTTCTTAAAGGAACCGTTGGTGCGGAAATTTGGTGAAGAATGGTATAAAGAGCTGGAGGTTGCGGCAGAAGAATTGAAGAAAAGAGGAATGATTTAAGCATCTTCGGTTTTATTATCCCTGATTTATTACATTAACCGAAATTTAATACTACGAAAATACCCCATGAAAAGACTACTCTTGTCATGCTGTATCTTATTATGCGTCGTATTGACTTTGAAGGCGCAAGAACAGCCGTTAATCAGTCCGGATGATTCTATCCGTAGTTTGGTGGGACGTTTGTTTCCTAATAGCAATCCGAATCTTTCGGCACACATGAACCTGCAATTCTCCACTTCGGGAGTTGCCAACTTTATTGAAGGAGATTTAGAGGATGCCTCTTTTAAACTGAATCGTGTAAAACTGGAGATATTAGGTTCTTTCAGTAAACAATTTTCTTATCATTTCCGTCAGTCGTTTAATAAATACAGCAATCCCCACTCGTTGGATAATTTGTCCTCTTCCATTGAGTATGCTTTGGTGAATTGGAAAATGTCTGATAAATTCACGTTGACTGCCGGAAAACAAGATATCGCTTTGGGTGGCTATGAATATTATGTCAATGCCATCAAAGTCCGCGAGTATAGTGAGTTTAATGATAACATCAGTTGTTATCAGGCAGGAGTGGCGGGAAGATTCAATCTGTCATCCACCAATGAGTTGGTGCTTCAGGTAGTAAATAACCGTAGTGGAGAAAATGATGAAACCTATCTTTACGGTTTGCCGCAAGGAGTGGAAAAAGCTAAAGTTCCTGTTCTGTCAACAGTCAATTGGAACGGGTTCTTCTTTGATAACGCGGTACAATTACGATATGCGGCCTCATATGGGCAGCTGGCGGAAGGTAAGAATCTTTGTTGTTTTACGGCGGGTAATATTTATGAGAAAGGCCCTGTTATTGCTTATATTGATTTAATGTATTCTCGTGAAGGGCTGGATAGCAAAGGCATTATCAGTGATTTGCAAGGTCCTGTTTTAACAGCTCCGTCCACGGCGCAGAATGCGGAATACTTTAGTACCGTGGTAAACTTTGACTATCGCGTTCATCCCAATTGGAATCTTTATTTGAAAGGCGCTTATGAGAGGGCAGGCATTTATAAAGCAAACGGGCATTTTGAGAAAGGGCTTTATCGTACTACATGGAATGCGCAGGCGTGTGTGGAATATTTCCCGATGCGTAATAGTGAACTGCTTATCTTTGCCCATCTTTTATATAAAGGGCATCATTTGACCCGGCGTGCGCAGGCTTTGGGAAGCACGAGTCCGGACACGCAACGTATTTCTGTCGGGTTGGTTTACTCTATTCCCGTTTTTTGATGTTCCTTATCATATCTTCACTCCGTTCCGTTTGATATTTCACATGGGTGAAGCAACTGCTTCACCCATGTGACAACGGCTGTTTACCTAAGTGAAATCGCTTCTTCACCAAGGTGAAGCAATGAACGCAGCCGGACAAAAATACAAGAAAAAAGGCTTACCTTTTTATTTCAATGAGGTTGTTTCCCCTTTTCATTGCAAGACCGGGGAAATACGCTATATTTGTGAAATAATTAATTACTTCAACTAACAACACAGAATATTATAATGAAAAAGACTGTCCTTTTTTTTCTGATGATTATATTGATAGCCTCGTGCCATCAAGAAGAAATTCCTTCTGTTTCCGATAAACCGGAAGGGAATCAGCTGATTTTTGATTTATCAGATGAAGATGCACTTCAGGGTTGTATTTATGTGAAACTGAAAGAAGAACCTACAGAAGAGGTGCAGATAAGGAGTATTGGCAACACGGTAAGGACAGGAATTAAGGTGTTGGACCGGGCTGCCTCTTCTTTGAAAATAGAGAGAATGGAACGTACGTTTCCCTACGCCGGCAAATTTGAAGAACGTACTCGTAAGGAGGGGCTTCATTTATGGTACAATGTTTGGTTCTCCAAAGACACATCAGCGACTCGTGCAGCTGCTGAAGTAGCTTTTCTAGATGGTATTGAAATGGCTGTTCCTGTTCCTAAGATAGTTTCCAGGGCAAGGCCGGAAACAGTATGGGATATGTATGGTATCAGAGTGGGGGAGTGGTTGTTCAATGATCCGGATTTATCCAAACAATGGTATTTTGATAATCCCGGTACAGAATCCTGGCAGAGGGAAGGTGCGGATATCCGTTTAGTTGATGTGTGGAAACAATACAATGGGAATCCGGCTATTATTGTAGCGGTTGTAGATGGCGGCATTAATCAGGAGCATCCTGATTTGCAGGATAATTTATGGACGAATCCGGGTGAGATACCAAAGAATGGTATAGATGATGATGGCAATGGGTATATAGATGATGTACATGGTTATAATTTTGTAGATGATAATGCAATTTTGGTCCCTCATCGTCACGGAACTCATGTGGCGGGTACTATTGGTGCGACAAATAATAATGAAACAGGTATCAGCAGCATTGCAGGAGGGAACGGAACTCCCGGCAGTGGGGTGAAACTCATGAGTTGCCAAATTTTAAAAAGTCTGACTTCCACTGGAGGAGAAGTCGCTTCTGATCCGTTTATTGCTGCCGCTATTAAATATGGTGCTGATAATGGAGCTGTTATCAGTCAGAATAGTTGGGGATACGCTGTCGGAACGGGGAGGAATACCTCTTCATATATTAATCCTGTACATAAGGAAGCCATTGATTACTTTATAAAATATGCCGGATGTGATAACAACGGAGAGCAACTTGACGGAAGTCCAATGAAAGGAGGGATTGTATTGTTTGCATCAGGCAATGCGAATACTTCTGACCCCAGGATAGCGGCGCCGGCTGATTATGACAAGGTAGTTGCGGTTGCAGCCATTGAGGCCGATTATAGAAAGGCTTCTTATTCCAATTATGGTACATATATGGATATTTCTGCTCCCGGAGGAGCATTGAACGGAGATGGGCGGATATGGAGTACGACTACAAAACTGGCCGGTAATTATGAATATCTGGCCGGTACATCTATGGCGTGTCCGCTGGTCAGCGGTGTGGCAGCACTGGTGATAGAGAAGTATGGGGTAGGCAAGAAAGGTTTTACACCGGAAACTCTGAAGGAAATCCTCTATCAAAGCGCATACGATTTGGATGAATATAATCCGAGGTATACCGGCCAGTTGGGGCACGGATGCGTGGATGCCACAGCTGCTTTAAAGATAGATGTTTCTAATCTTCATCCTTTTACATTGAAGTCCAATCAGGTAACTGATAATACTCTGATATTTAGTGTAAGCAGCAGTATGGCTGGTAATGGAGAACTGACTTTGTATAATGGCATTGGCAATAAGGTGCTGAGTCTTCATTTGGAACTTGAAGCCGCCTCCTTGCATTCTGTGGACATAACCAAGCTTTCTGCCGGATATTATACATTGGTGTACCGAGCGAACGGGATGGAGATCAGAGAGAAATTTATCAAGTACTAATCCTGATAAAATGAAATAGGACATGAAACGAATAGGACTATATCTGTTTATAATAGGCATAACTTTTATTAAAGCTTATGGACAAGAGGATTCCGGACCTGTCAATACCGGAGCGGCAAACTATCTGACTATACCGGTTGATGCACGCAGCGCAGCCATGGGAGGTGCCGGTGTGGCGATTTCGAGGGGAAATAATGCCGTTTTCCATAATGGTGCGGCAACTTTATCGGAGGCCATGCACAAAGGTGGGGTTACGTATACTTATTCCCCGTGGATGCGTGACTATGAGTATGGATACTCTCTTCATAGTTTAGGCGGTTTTTATAAAATTAATAAGCGCAATGCCATTCTGTTAGGTTTCCGTTATTTCGGCTATCCGGAGATGGATGGAATAGGGGAGGATGCTTCGGGAATACATCCCAAAGAAATAGCTGTGGCGGCAGGTTATGCATACGAGGTCATAAAGAATCTTTCGGTTTCCGCTACTTTTAAATATCTGTATTCGGATATGGGTAAGATAGGAAATAGCAACGGTGCGAGTTCTGTGGCTTTTGATTTGGGGATATTATATAAGCGTGAGATAAAGGATTGGGAAGGTGCCGGTTGGTCGGTCGGGATTCATGCGAGTAATCTTGGACCGAAAATAAAATACCTAACCTCTAAAGAGGCTCTTCCTGCAATGGTCAAAGTAGGAGGTGCTGCTGACTTGCCTTTTGCATCAATGCATAGGTTGACTTTGACCGCTGATCTGGGTTACAGGCTTTCCCCCGATGATGTACAGGCGTTAAATGTAAGTGCCGGGGCGGAATATGCATGGATGGAGCATCTCATGTTGCGTGGCGGTTATCATTATGGTGATAAGAATAAAGGAGATGCCAGTTATGCTACGGCCGGGGCAGGAGTGGAATATGCAGGTGTGCATTTGGATTTTGCGTGGATGTTTGCGGGACATGAATGTCTTGCCAGAAATACGTTTTGGATTTCTTTAGGATACTCTTTTTAACTCTTGCACGGTTAGTCCTAGAAGCCTATATACATATATTAGGCTTCTAGGTTATCGATTATTAACAGGAAGATTATGAGTTATCTTTACTTTCTTTTTGTAGATGATTGGAATGCATTCATAATGGCTGTGGGTTTTCCGTTTTTGTCAAAGGCTCCCATATCATATCCGTTCCATTCGTAACATTCCGGTTCCCAGTACCATACACCAGCGCAAGATTCCATGTCTCGGGCTTTGTTTATAAAATCGGCAAGGACTTGGGCGGAAGCGGAATCATTTTGTTTTACCCCTATTTCGGTTATCATGACTTTTACTTGGAAAGTCTTTGCTAGTTGGCTGATGTGTTTTAATGCTAACAAGTTCATTTCTTGCCATAATTTTGTGGAATGAGTTTGTGGATAGTGTGACAGGCCAATCATATCCAATTTTCCTCCAGCTTCTTTGAACTGCTTGAACCACCAAGTTAAGTCGTCCCAGGCATTGTCTATGTGAACAATAACGATACTTTGGGGGAAGATTTTTTTTACGGCATCGTAGCCGGTATTGACAAACTCGGCCAGATTTTGTGTGTTTTGTGGATATTTCACTCGCTCATTGGTACTGTTTAAGCCTTTGACATCACATTCTCGGATATCATAGAATGCACCGCTGAGTGCGACATTCTCATCCCACAACATTCCTGGACGGATTTCGTTACCCACTTGTACCCATCGTGGGGATATGTCTTCCGCCTTTAATGCTTGCAAGATGTCGATGGTATGGGCGGCAATGGCCGTCTTTAGTTCCGCTACTGATTTGCCGATCCATGCCTTGGGCTTGAACTGTTGTCCGGGATCAGCCCATGAGTCGCTGTAATGGAAGTCTACCATGACATCCAGACCTTGTTCTTTGGCTCGTCGGGCTTTGTTCACAACGTCTTGTTTACTGTTCCATCTGTCTTTGGGATTTACCCATACGCGCAGGCGGATGGCATTTATGCCCAGCTCTTTCATCAGTTGGAAGCAGTCGGTTTCTATGCCTTCATGATTGTAAAACTTCAACCCTTTTTTTTCCATTTCACTCACCCAACTGATGTCGGCTCCTTGAGTAAAACTGGTTTTGGAAGGTGCTGGTGTATCGGAATTATCTGTTCCGGACTGTTCGTTGCCGTGGCTTCCGCAAGCTGACGAGGATAATACCAGCAAAGCGGTTAGCATATAATTCTTGAGGTTATGATATATTTCTTTCATGTGTTTTCGTATATTAGTTTTTTAGAAGATAGACAACGGAGGCATATCCGTCTAGTTTTAAATAAAAGTTTCCATGGTCTTCCTTCTCCTGTACATTTCCGGATACGGCGATAGCTTTCTCCGTCCTGTCCGTCAAGGGAATCTCTATTTCAGAATTGCCAAAATTATGAATAACCAATAGTTTCTCGCTATCTTTAGTCATGTACCAGGCGGCAATACTTTTGTATTTTTTTTCTCCCTCTCCCGATTCGTTGAACAGAGCATGACGGGTCATGGTTCCTTGGGCCAGCGCTGGATAGGTGTTACGCAATGCGGTAAAGATCAAGTAGGTATTCAATACTGACTGATGGTCTGCCGTCTGTTTGGTTACATCGGGGATGTTTGTGCTTACTGTGGCATCTATTTTGTCGGTATAGTGGGTGGTATAACTGTCTCCCCACAACATAGGTCCGCGTACATATTCATCTCCTTTGTCTTTGGTGCCGTATAATCCTAGTTCTTCACCATAATAAATATAAGGTGAGCCGGGAGTAGTGAGCAGGACAGCGGCTGCTAATTTCTCCTTGGCGGTAGATTTACCTAGCTTGGAGGCTGCACGATCTTCATCATGGTTGCTTAGTTTGGTTGCTGCGATGTACCCGGGACGATAGGCGGCATATTCTTGCCTATAGTTCAGGATGTCTTTGGTGAAATAACATCCGGTGGCATTATTGAGAGCCCATTCCAGACGATACCAGAAAGAGAACTCGAACAAAGCGGGCAGACCGGCATAATAGGGGGCTACTTCGTTGTATTCGGACAGTACTTCACCCACCATGTAGAAATTGTCTGTGTGTCCTTTTTGCTTGTAATAAGTGTTCATGTCTTCGTAGAACATATTCAGGAAACGGGGATTTTCGTTGCTGGTAGCACTGTGGTAGATGTGCTTGACAGCATCCAGCCGCAGTCCGTCCACACCTCGGTCTATCCATCCTTTGGCACTGTTTGCCATGGCTATGTACGCAGGGGAAGAAGTGGCTTGTTCCACCGCACCATAGTTGAGGTCGGCAAAGTAGTCGGTGGCAAACTGGGAATGATAATACCATAAGTTCATGGAATCGAACAGAATATCGGCCGCTGTTTTGTTATCAAGAGTGAATGCAGTTCCCAAAGTGACTTTGTGGGAAGCAGAAGTAGCACCGTATTTAGTTCCTGCAGGCCAAGAAGGATCGTTACTAGTGCGGATTAGAAATCCCCAAGAGGACACGAAGTCTGTGGTCAGTTCATAATGGTTGTTCCCTTTGTCATAGAATTTTTTACATATGCCTTCTCCGAAATAAAGGTATTTGGCTCCGTTTGTGCCGGGGTCAGGGTTGTCCGCATCGGCTTTTTCGGCCCGGGTTACTGTGACGGTGGGTTGCGAGGCTTTGCTCCAGTCGAGGCTGAATGTATAGATGCCTTTTACTTCTGTATCTTCGGAGGAGGTTGCGAACCATTCATTGGCGGCATATTCTTCTTTGGGTATCATGGCTATTTTTCCTTCTGCTATCTCTGTTTGAGGAGATTGGGAGAAGAGATAGTAGCTACGATAAAGATTATCAGTAGATGAGGTGGCTTCCTTGAACCAAGGGTGGGCTTTGCCCGTATGGTTCATTACATAATCCAGGTATATTTTTATGTTGCGCTTGTGGGCTTCGGTGATGAGGCGGTCGAAGTCGGCCTCTGTACCTAGTTTGGGATTGACTTTGGTATGGTCTGTCACATCATAGCCGTGATAGGACATGGCAGGATGGATGGGGGAGAGCCAGAGGGCTGTCACTCCGAGGCTGTTGATGTAATCCAGCTTGTCAATGAGTCCGTTGAGGTCGCCGTATTTGTCACCGTCTTTGTCTGCAAAGGAGTAAACTAATAATTGATAGGAGATGTCGGCACGCTTGGTACCATCCCAATTGTCGGGGGCGGCAGTGATATTTTTCCAAGTGGCGGTAGGAGGATCAGGGTTTTCGGGAGTCGGAGGAACCGGTATTTCCGGCGAATCGTCAGAACAGGCTTGTGACAGAGGTACCAAGCAAAGCAGGAATAGTATACCTACTAGAAAGAGATGGATTCGTTTCATGGTTTCTTTGTTTATAAGGGGTAAAAGAATAAGGCGGAGTACAGTATTACGGAAATTCCGCAAGCCGTAAACCGCCTTTTGTCGGTATAGGTACGGGGAGGATACAAGAAGCGTACCTATACTTGTATTGATTAGTTCTTAGTTAGGGTCAACAGGTTCATGCCGTCGCATTGAGGGATGAACCTGATGGTATAGTTTCCGGCCGTAACAGCGATGTTGCCGGCATTGAAAGTCGGTTCGGCTATCGAACCACCCCAGTTGATGTCCCAGTCATTATTGGCGCGGATTTTGATTTCACCATCCGTTAGGTTGGTGGTCAGATTCCAACTTCCATCTTCTTCGTTGTAAGTCATGTCGGTATCGGCATCCCATCCGGATGGGGTGGCGCTACCTATCACTCCGAGAGTTGAGATGAGGGTATGCTTGTAAGTCATGGCAGTCAAATCCACTTCCATCATGTAGAACCCTGCTTCCGGAGCGTCGATATTTCCTGCACCGTTTTCATCAAGTGTACCTGCCAGAGCATCACCACTTACTTTTTCCCAATCGCCTGTCCAGTTATCTTTTTCTGGGTTCGGCTTGTATTTGAATTCTCCGTTCAAATAGGCGAAACCTCTGTATTTGCCATCAAAGTTTATTCCGGCTAGCGGGCAAGTACCTGACCATGAGGTGTTATTACCTATTTCATAGATGTAAGGAGCGAAACCCAGCTCTTCCAGTGTGTAGGTGTATTCCATCATATCCAATGTCATTCTATACATGCCGGCTTGAGTTATCATGCCGGCTTGTGGATTGTTTGTTGTAAGTGTTCCTTCGGTAGCGGTATCTCCATCGGTTACGGTTCCCAATACACCAGCTCCCCAGAATTCTCCCTCGGTATTGGTCTTCGGAATAATTTTCCAGCATTGATTATCAGCGGTTGTGGTGAATACGATGGAAAATTTGGAATCTTCATAAACGTCTGTTCCCGAATGGCTGAATCCCACCATGCCGTCAGCGCTCCAACCATTTACCGAGGTTTCATCCTTGTCGTTCTTTATTGTGAACATGTCGCCTACAAGATAGTAACCGGTGTCAATAAATGGTGCGGCCGGAGTGAAATTTACGTCAAACGAACCGGCATTTACCAATAAGGCTTGTCCGTCTTTTATGGCATTGGCATATACTTGGGCAATGAAGGGACGCGCTATAGGACGTTTCCCGTAAGTTTCCACTACCAGCTTCTGAATGGTCAGGCTGTCAATCATTCCGTCTGTATTGGATTCCAGTTCTCCTGCCTTACCTTTCTCGGTAGAGAGCTCTACCCGTACATTGCCCAAGGTATATCCTTCGGGAAGTGTGGCATTAGATAGAGTGAACAATTTGATGCTGCTCCCCGGATTGGATAAATTGATGTCATCGACCTTGGATGCCGAGAAATCGGGAAGGGTTATTGCAGCTTCTTGTTCGTTGGCTTGAGGAGTTGCCCAATCAGTGTAATCATCTGTGCATGAAGACATGCACAGAACAGTCAGACCGATTAATGAATGGATTGATATATTTTTCATCTTGATTCAATTAAAAAGATTATTATTTGATTTCGCCTTCGCCGGTAGCGAAGTTCAGGTAGAGCTGCTGTCCCGCTTTGCCTGCTACTCGTGCTTGGTCTCCATCGTTGGCACGATATTCAATTTTGCCGTCGAAGACCATGAACTCGCTCTTCCACCACTCAAAGGTAGGAATTTTTACGTATGCACGCACACCGTCACCATCGCCACCCGGGACACTGGCAGCAAAAGCAGGTGAGACAAAAGAAGCGTTAAAAGTATCGGGAATGGTACATAACCAGCCTTCAGCCTGCTCTTTCCAGTCGCTGTTGCCTACAACAGGTCCCATCAACCATATTTCAGGTTTGTTAAACTGTATATCATAGACGAGGTTGCGTCCCGAAACGGAAGAGGTGATTACCATTAAGTACCATCCCGGAGTATCAGTAGCGATATTGTCTCCGTTGTCTTTGATATTGCCTGCCAAATCGCCGTTTATACTGTTTATACCAGAAAATCCTGTTTCATTTCCATCCCAAGCTTTGCTCTGATTGAATTTGATGCCGGCATCGTCTATCCATACCATAGACCAGAATACATGAGTTGCACCGTTTACGGGAATCATCTTGGTTGCCGAATCCCAGTTCCATTCGTTAAATCCGCCTACGATATATAAGTTTTCGGGGGTATTGACCGGAGGAAGCGAGAAAAGTAAATGTACTTTATTCAATGACACTACATTGGAAAGTATTTCGGTTCCTTCTATTGCTTTGTTATCACTGGTCATCATAACTGCTCTCAAGCGGATATAGACCGCTATATCCATCGGAAAATCAACATCGGTTGCACCTTTGTTTACTTTCATATCTGTAAGTGTACTAGCTAAAAGAGGTGCGTCTATACTGATTTTTGTTCCTGCATTGACATTACCTATTTCTGTAAAATCGGTCATGGATTCATCGAATGCCACTTGCACATAGTATCCAACGTTGGCGGGGAAGCCGTAGTCGGGTTGTGAACAGGATATTTCGATAGAGGAAGAATTGGCCAAATCGATTACTGTACCGCTGATAGCTGGAGTGTTTAGGACAAATTCGGTGGGTGAGATTAGCGTTGGGTTGGAGTCGCGATCATCATCACATGCGGTGAATATACCCAGTCCCAATCCGATAATCAAAAATGATTTAAGTATTTTATTCATTGTATTTTCATTTAATATTTATAAAACAAAAAGTTTTCAGTATCCCGGGTTCTGAGTCAAATTGGAGTTGGCAGTCAACTCATTGGTCGGGATGGCAAAAATATTAAGATGTGCATCAAAACTACGTCCTTCATAAGATCCGCCTTTCCATTGCCAAGTGTAATTGTTGTTGCCTCCATAGCGGTTGAATCTAATTAAGTCCATACGGCGGCGGCCTTCAAAATAGAATTCTCGGCTCCATTCATCGCAAATATCATCCAGGCTATATGCATTTGTACGGGTAGAAGCATGTGCACGACTTCGGATGGAGTTAACTGCTTGTGTACCTTCAGATGTAGTGTTTCCTCCATTCAAGCGAGCATCGGCTTCTGCAAAAGTCAGATAGGCTTCTGCAACACGTAGCAAGAAGTAGTCGGTATCGGCGAAGGTGGCATCATGTCCGGCTGAACCGTCTGTTTTGAAGTTGGTGAATTTTGCAATAGCATAACCGCTTTTAAAGGTAGATACATCTTCATTGTTTAAGGTACGTCCCACACCGTCGAATAAAGCACGGTCGTCTTTGGCTGCTACATACATGTCGTAGCTTGGCAGTTCGGGGGCATCATTCTGAGGGAAGAATTTGCGGATGAGGTCAGGACGTGCGCGGTTACCGCCCCAGTTTTGTGCAGAAACACCGTTGGTGGCTGTCAGGTCATTAGGGTTTGCATGCATCTCACCATCAAAGCAACCAGCTATCAAGAACATGGAAGTACCCCAACTGGTGGTTGTCAGACCGTCTTGAAGTAAGGGTAGAAGAGCTTCGTAAGCAGCATCAGTTTCCCCGTTGTCACCCATGAATAACATTTGATAGGCAGTCCATCCGCCTTTTCCCACAGTATTGAGCCGGTAGGAGGATTTTATTACTTTGTCGGCATATTCTTTTGCTTTTTGCCATTGGGCCGTTCCTGTATAAATTTCCGAATTCAAGTACAGGCGTGAGAGCAACAGCCAGCAGGCAGCTTTGTCTACACGACCATAACCGGCATCTGTCGATTTTTTTGCTTTTGCTTCGGAAAGGGCCGGTTCTATTCCGATCAGTTCCTGTTCAAGCCATTCATACATTTGAGCTCTGGATCTTTGTTCAGGTTTGGTCATTGGTTCCAATGTAAAGGGTATGTTTCCCCAACCATCCATCAGTAAGAAGTAGTGTAGGGCACGTACAAAGCGGATTTCGGCAGACATGGTGGCATCTGTATCTCCAGCCATAGCCAGATATTGGTTACAATAGGTGATGCCGGTAGTCAGACGGGCATAGAACCCGTTTAACATAGGATGGGAAGCATTGTAAGTATTGTAGCAGAAACTGGCTACACCTTCATCTCCCCAGCCGCAGATAGCTTCATCAGTGGTCAGTTCGTTGGAATTGAACAATTGGCGGATAAAGCCTGTCGTACCACCATCCAAACCGTCAATATCACAGTCACCGTTAGCACCACCGTTTCCGGCTAATGCCATATTGGCGTAGCACTTGTTGAACAATCCGTTTAAATCAACATTGGTATCGATGTTCGGATCGATAGGATCTACATCTAAGTCTCCGATACATGAGGTTGCCCCCAAAGCCAACATCATGAATGTGGCAGGAACGATATTCTTTATGTATTTTTTCATATACTGCATAATTTTGCGAATTAGAAATTCAGGTTAAGACCAATAATAAATGAGATAGGACGCGGATAGAGATTGTTATCGAATCCGTTATTGATTTCGGGGTCGATGCCATCATAGTTTGAAATGGTGAAAACATTCGATACGGTTCCATATACGCGTCCATTCAAACCGCGATAGCTTCCGTTCTTGAAGAGATTGGAAAAGCTGTATCCTAAAGTGATGTTGTCACACTTCAAGAATGAGGCGTTACGCACCCAGTAGTCCGAAGCTTTGGCGGTAATTTCGTAAGTTTGCCAATTTCTGGCTACAGCGTCTACCGGACGGTTAGACAGGTAATTCAAAGAGTTGGACCATACTTCACCAGGATTCATGTTGCTCCATCCGGCGTTGATTCCATCATAAACATAGTTACCTAGACTGGCACGCAGTGAGAATCCGAAGTCCCAATTTTTGTATTCCAGGCGGGAGGAAAGCCCCATAGTTACGTCGGGAGCAGCATTTTTATAAAGGTATTTGTCATTTTCGGTAATCTTACCGTCACCGTCCCGGTCTACTACTGCATTTTCTATCGGGTTGCCTTGTGGGTCATATACTTGTTGGTATACATAGAATGAATTAGCTGGATACCCTACTTGATTGTATTGCAGATAAAAACCCGAACCTTGACCTACTTTGATATCGGTATTGGCTACAGGAGCACCACTATCGGATACACCACTTAGATCGGTAATCTCATTCTTATTATAAGTAAGGTTATAATTAATAGTCCATATTAAGTCATTGTTTACAATGGGTTTCCAGTCTAAGGCAAATTCGATGCCTTTATTTTCCAACGAACCGATATTTTGCCATGCTTGATTTCTATAGCCAGCCATGGACGCTAATGGTGCATAGTTCAGCAAATCTTCGGTTTTACGGTAATAAGCATCAATACTGGCTGTCAGCCGTTGATCCATAATACCAAAATCAACCCCAATATTATAGGTAGTAGTGGTTTCCCATTTTAAATCAGGAGTATAGTTGTCCGGGCGGTATAGGGTTCCGTTACCTATCAGTGGATAAAAACCGTTAGTACCTGTGCTTACTGAGTATGTGGGAATCCAGTTATAATTGTTAATTTTTTCTCCTGCCTGTTGACCTGTCATGCCCCAGCCTAAGCGAAGTTTCAAGTCAGATATCCAAGATATGTCTTTTAGGAAGTTTTCTTCTTTTGCTTTCCAAGCTAAGGCTACAGACGGGAACCACGCCCAATGGTCTTTGAAGCGTGAAGTTCCATCATCGCGAACGGTAGCTGTAAGATAGTAACGGTTCATAAGTATGTAGTTGGCACGTCCGAAGAAGGAAACCAAATAACTGTCGGTCTTGTATTGATACGGAGTGTGAGGACGCTCTGTGCCGGCTAATGTGGGGTCATCGTTCGTCATCGGATAACGACCTACGTAGTCACTGTTTGTGCTTTTCCAAAAATGTTGCCATTCGTAACCTCCCATAATATCAAAATGGTGGTTATCATTAAAGTCTTTATAATATTGGGCGTATGCATTCAATGAAAGGTTGCGTTTTAGGATACTTTCACCTCCAACAGAACCATAATACATGGCACTAGGGGAAGCAGTAGATTTATTCTGTGCTTGGCGTCCTTTGGAAACATCGGCACCTAGAGATAAATGAAGGCGAAGGTCTTCAAGACCATGTACTTTATAGTCGATATCGGCACTTCCCACAAAGGCGCGGCTGTGGGCAACTTCTGTGTTAAAAGCAAGCATGGCTAATGGGTTGGCACATTCTGCCGTGCTGTTATAGATGAACGGCCATGTGGAGTCGCCTAATGATGCGGCTGATGACCATTGGAAAAATCCCCCATAATTTTGTAATGTCTGATCCAATGCATTGCCGAATTGGGCTTTGTGATATTCGGATGTGAAATTATAAGGATCTTGGGTAGGGTCCATCTTTACAGCAGCACCTACGGCTCCACCGTCGGCATATGCAGAACGTGCGTACATTCCTTTCGCATTGAGGTTCATAGTCAAATGATCGTCAAAAAAAGACGGATTAAGATTCAATGCAGCTGTGACACGTTTGAAATCAGAATTTTTCAAGATACCTTCTTGATTGGTGAAACCTACAGATACACGATAAGGAAGGTCTTTTACTGCACCCGATACGGTTATATTGTGGTCATGACTGAGAGCGGTACGGTAAATAAGATCTTGCCAGTCGGTGTTGGCTGTACCCATGGCACGATAAGCATCGCTGTTTTCTCCGTATAAATCGGTGATAAGTTGACGGTATTGGTTGCTGTCAAGTACATCAACTGTTCCTTTTTTCTGACTCAATGTGACACTACCTGAATAGGAAACTGAAGGCTTTTGCCCTTTGCGTCCCTTTTTAGTAGTGATGATGATAACACCGTTTGAGCCGCGTGAACCGTAGATAGCAGTGGCTGAAGCGTCTTTTAATACGTTGAATGATTCGATATCCTGCGGATTAATCATGGCTAGTTTGTTAGAGAGGCCTTTTACTCCCTCATTGTCCATAGCCATACCATCAATAACAATTAGAGGGTCATTAGATGCGTTCAGTGAAGAACCGCCACGTATACGAATCTGGGCGCCACTGCCTGGGGCACCATCATTACTTGTTACATTGACACCGGCTATTTTCCCAGAAATCATATCCTGTGCGTTTATTACTAAGCCTTTGTTCTTTCCATCCGGTTTCATGGCTGTTACCGAACCGGTCAGGTCATTCTTTTTAGCCACACCATAACCGATAACGACTACTTCTTCCAAAGTTTCCGTATCATCTTTCAGTATCACATTTAGTGAAGTAGCAGCCGGAAGTTCCTGGGTCAGGTATCCGATAAACGAAATAACAATTATATCACCTTTATTGGCGTTTAACAGGAAGTTACCGTCAAAATCAGTGATAGTACCATTGGTTGTTCCTTTTACCACAACATTGGCACCGATAATTGGTTCGCCTGTTGTGTCCTTTACAAGTCCTTTGACAGTCATTTGCTGGGCAAATGCGTCTATGGACAAGAAGCATCCTACTATCAGTGTGAGTAGGATCTTGAACATCAAGTTTCTTTTCATGTCTTTAAATTTAAAGTTAAATAATTATTTCAAGTTTATATTCTCAGTTAAAAAATACCTATTGAAAACTGTTTTCCCAAACAACCTGATTTTCTAATCAATCTCTGTTATAATGTATGTTTTTACCTTTTAGAATGATTGGCGGCTGCTTTAGCTAACCATCATCCTCACTTACTTTTTGTTTTGTTTGTTACAAATGTAGCGGTCTTATAAAGCGATTTTTGAGATAAGAATAAAAATATAAATGATTTAGTGCTAGTGCAAATCATATATAATTGATTCATAGTATAATATACTGATTGGCTTATCTTAAAAATATAACTATATGTGAACTGTTCAAGGCTCATTCGGCTACATTTTATGAGGATTAATGTTAACTGTTTGTCAAAAGATCACTTTCTATAATCTCTTAATACCTTTTAATTCTGATTTATCTTTTACCTCTTTAATGCTGATTGCATAACCACCACCGCTTGCTGCGTGTAAGTTCAGTTTGCTTTTGTTGGTCACAATGCCTTTACGGATGGTATATGCCTGCGGATTATCTTTCCAGTCGGCATCTTTTGCGTCTGCATATACAGTTGCGATGTATTTTTTGTCCGGATCAAGGAAATCAAATATCAGTTTTGAAGAATGACCGTTCTCATCTGCCGTACAGCCGATATACCAGTCGTTGGTTCCTTTAGCTTTGCGGGCAATGGTAATATAGTCTCCCGGTTCGGCTTCCAGATATTTGGTTTCATCCCAGTCAATGGCTACATCTTTTATGAATTGGAAGGCATCCATGAAGCGTTCATAGTTTTCAGGTATGTCGGCAGCCATTTGTAATGGGCTGTACATTGTTACATACAGGGCCAGTTGGCGTGCCAAAGTAGAACGTACCTGTGAATTGTTGGTAGGATTCATTTTGTTACAGCGGGTTTCAAAGATACCCGGAGTGTAGTCCATCGGACCACCTATTAATCGTGTGAAAGGCAAGATGGTAGTATGGTTTACGTTGTTACCGCCAAATGATTCATATTCAGTTCCGCGTGCCGATTCGTTACCGATCAGGTTGGGATAGGTGCGGCATATTCCGGTAGGGCGTACAGCTTCGTGGGCGTTTACCATGATTTTGTAGTCCGCTGCTTTTTTCACCGCATACAGATAGTGGTTATCCATCCATTGTCCATAGTGGTGTTCGCCACGTGGAATAATGTTGCCTACATAGCCACTTTTTACAGAATTATATCCGTTGTCTACCATGAATTGGTATGCCTGGTCCATGTGGCGTTCATAGTTACGTACAGAAGCCGAAGTTTCATGATGCATCATCAGTTTTACGCCTTTGCTTGCAGCGTAGCTTTGAAGTCCGATGTATTTCACAGGCTTGATCCAGGAAGTGTCTGCTATTTTGCAAGGTTCGTTCAGGTTTAACGTAATGCGTGAGGCAAGAATGTTGCGGGCATCATCACTAACGATGACGGTACGCCATGGTGAAGTGCAGGGAGTCTGCATATATCCTTTGTCACCTTGTGCGTCCGGAGTCAGCCATGATTCGAAAATCATGTTCTTGTCATCCAGGTTGAGGTGCATGCAGGCATAGTCTATCAAAGCTGCTTCGTGCAGATTGATGTACAGACCGTCGTCTGTTTTCATCATCAGGGCAGTTTGTACACCGGTGGGGCTGAATGCGGTTTGCGAGGAGTTCTCCGTATAAGCCTTTGAAAACAATCCTCTGATTTCCGACAGGCGGGAAACGGTATAGTCATATTCCTGTGTGTCATAATCTCCCGGAATCCAGTAAGCGGTGTGGTCACCTGCCATGGCAAATTGTGAATGTTCTTCTTTGATCACGAAATAGTTCAAGTTCTTCTGCTGCGGAAATTCATAGCGGAAACCCAGACCGTCGTTGAACAGGCGGAAACGGATGATTATAAATCTGTCATTGGCAGGCTGGTTCAATGTGACCGCCAATTCATTATAATGGTTACGGATTTCTTTTTCTTCTCCCCATACCGGCTGCCATGTTTCATCGTTGGTAGATGTCCGGACATCCTTTATCTCGAAACCGTTATAAAGGTTTGTCTTGATGTCCAGTTTGTCTATGTCTTTTTTATCAGTCCATTCGAAGTCGGTTTTGGCGTTTGCGTCTTCTTTTTTTAATTCCAACCCCAATTTACTGGGTTTGATAACTTCCTTTTGTTTATAGGTCAGTTCATACGTGGGAGTGCCCTGACCATCTAGAGTAAATGTCATCTCCAGATTACCATCCGGAGAGTTCAGTTTTTGTTGTGCATTTGCAATGAATGAGATACAGAGAAATGCGATAAGTGAAAGATTCTTTTTTAAATTCATAATATGTACTGGTATTAAATTATAAGCTTTTACTGGTTGTTTTAAAATTCTAAAACTAGCATTTCACGCCCCGGAAGTGTTAGGTTTTTATTCAAGTCGATATTTTGATCCGTTAAAACATCATGGGCTGATGTTGTTGGAAGTACTTCTTTGTATGGAGTCAGGTTTATGGTTTGCGTTTTGTCTGTTCCATTCATGAGAACCGTTATCGATTTGTTTCCGTATTTTCGTTCATAAACGTAAATCCCTTTGTTGGGAGCGAAGTGTTTCAATCTGCCTTTGGCTATGACTTCATTCCCTTTTCTCCATTGGAGTAATTTCTGCATATAAGTAAAGGCTTCATTTTGCTGCGGAGTACGGTTAGCCTCATTGAAACAGTTGCGTGGGTCATTTTTCCAACCTCCGGGGAAATCACAACGTAACAGACCGTCGCCATTGGCTTTATCTGCAGCCATCAGAATTTCTGTCCCATAATAAATCTGGGGAATGCCACGTGTGGTCAGCAGGAATACAAGTGCTTGTTTGTAGCGGTCAATATTTTGCGTGGCTTCTTCATTTAAATAAAAGCGTGAAGTATCATGGTTATCAAGGAAAACGAGCAGATTCATCGGATCTGCATATACCAAATCCTGAGTAAGATAATCGTAAAGACGATATAATCCGCCGTTCCAGTCAGTTGTTTCTTCGTCAAAGGCTTTGTTCATTTGTTCCATCAGCGGGAAATCCATCACGGTACGGAGATTGGAGTTTCTGGGAGCAGCCAGTCTGCTGTCTTTCTGCCAGAAAGAAACCAGCACATTACTGTTCAACCAAGTTTCACCTACTATGTTGAAATCAGGGTACTCATCGGTCACGGCTTTACACCATTCTGACATCATGTCGAAATCTGCGTAAGGATGTGTGTCTTGACGGATGCCGTTAATCCCTGCATATTCTATCCACCAGATACTGCTTTGGATCAAATAGCGGGCTACATGGCGGTTGCGTTGGTTCAAGTCGGGCATTGATTCTGTAAACCATCCGTCTACGGCTATCTTGCGTTCATAATCAGAAGCGTGGATATCCTGTACACTCGCTGTTTTATAAGAAGTTTGTGTGTAGTTTCCTTTAAAATTGAACCAGTCTTTGGAAGGCATATCTTTGAAAAGATAGTTTTCGCTGCCACAATGGTTGAAAATCATGTCCATAACAACTTTCATTCCTTTGCTGTGTGCTTGTTCTACCAGCTTGCAGAATTCTTCATTGCTACCTAATCTGCGGTCTACTTGATAATAATCGGTAATGGCATAGCCATGATAGGATCCTTCTTTCATGTCATTTTCCTGTATGGGGTTCAGCCAGATTGCCGTAACTCCCAAGTTGGAGAGATAATCCAGATTATTTTCAATACCTGCGAGGTCGCCCCCGTGACGGGCGAACGGATCGTTACGGTCTACCTTTGCTTCCAACATTTCCGGTACGACATCGTTCGAGGGATTTCCGTTGGCGAAGCGGTCTGGCATAATCAGATATAATACGTCACCCGAGTTGAAGCCTTCCACGTTGGAAGCATCTGCCTTACGCTGTTTTATTTCATATGGCACAACAGTTTGCTTTTTACCTTGTTTCAGTGTAATATGAAAAGTCTGCGGAGTAGCTTCCGATAAATCCATATATAAGATTAAGTAATTGGGATTTTCTTGTTTCACAACATCTTTCAGAAGAATGTCTTTAGAAGAGATGCTTACATCACTGGAGGAAATATTGTCGCCATACAGTAGGATCTGTAGTTCGGGATTCTTCATATCCGCCCACCAGAAGGTTGGGGCTACTTTTTTAATTATGGCTGCGGACACTGTGTGTTGCAAACCGAATAACGCGAGTAATGCCATAAGTGCGAATGTTCTTTTCATAATATATAGAAATTAGTGTTTATATCTTCATTTCATTTGGATGTTGCAAATGTAGGAGTGGAATAGCTGAGATTTGAGTACTAGAATAAAAATATAAATGTTTTATAGATTCAACTTATTGATAATTAGGCGCATTTGTCTTTGCTGTATTGCTGAAAATATAAACGTCAATGAAAATATTTTCGTTGAAAAACTTTATTCTAATTACTTATATTTATATATTTGTGAATCTATAATAAGTATATAAGATGAAGAATGTAACCTATTTCTTTATATTGTTTTTGTTGACTTTGACAACTCCTTTGTTTGCTGATAAAAACAGCAATGAAGAAGTGTTGAAAAGGTTGGATCGGGTCATAGATAATAAGACCGCTTGTCATGTACAGAAGGAAAAAGAGATTGTGGATTTAAAGCAACGTCTTCACCGTTCTAAAGATAATAGGGAGAAATATGAACTTTGCGGTTCTTTGTTTAACGCTTATCTGCATTATCAAGCTGATTCCGCATTGTATTATATTAATGGAAAAATGAATTTGTTGCCTCTGTTGAATCATCCGGAGTTAAAGAATGAGATTGTCATTAACCGTGCCGAGGTGATGGGGGTGATGGGAATGTATAACGAGGCTTTGGAACAATTGGAGCGGGTAGACCCGTTGGAATTGGAACGGGAGACTTTGGCTTATTATTACCGGACCTATCGGGCTTATTATGGTTGGGTGGCCGATTATACCACCAATGATGCCGAAAAAGTGAAATATTTGAAAAAGACCGATGCTTACAGGGATTCTATTCTTATTGCTACTGATCCTTGTGTGGACAGGAGCATTGTATGGGCCGAGAAAAAGATTATTAATGGCAGGGTGGATTCTGCTTTGGTTATATTGTCGGACCTATTGAAAGAAACGCCGGATGAACGGCAAAAAGGGTATATTTATTATACTTTATCCGAGGCTTACGATATGCGGGGAGATATTCAGAAAGAAATTTATTATCTGGCCTTGACCGCTATTACAGATTTGAAATCGTCTATTCGTGAATATGCATCCTTACAGAAATTGGCTCAACTGATGTATGAGGTAGGTGATTTGGATCGTGCTTATAAGTATTTGAATTGTTCAATGGAGGATGCGGTAGCTTGTAATGCCCGTTTGCGGTTTATTGAGGTAACGCAGTTCTTTCCTATTATTGATAAAGCATATAAATTGAAAGAAGAAAAAGAGAGGCAGATTTCCCGTACTCTTTTAATCAGTGTCAGTTTGCTTTCTTTATTTTTGCTTGCTGCTATTTTTTATCTGTACCGATGGATGAAGAAATTATCAGTGATGCGCCGTAATCTGAGTCTGGCTAATCAGCAGATGCAGGAAGTAAATGCTGAGTTGGCACAGACGGGGAAGATCAAGGAAGTATACATTGCCCGTTATTTGGACAGATGTGTGATTTATCTGGACAAGTTGGAGTTTTATCGTCGTTCTTTGGCGAAACTGGCAATGGCCTCCCGTATAGACGATTTGTTTAAAGCGATTAAATCCGAGCAGTTCATACGAGATGAACGGAAGGATTTTTATAATGAGTTTGATAAGTCTTTCCTGGAGTTATTTCCTCATTTCATTACTTCTTTTAATGAGTTATTGGTAGAGGAAGGAAGAATATATCCCAAATCGGGCGAGTTGCTGACTACGGAATTGCGTATATTTGCTTTGATCCGTCTGGGAGTGACTGATAGTAATCGGATTGCCCATTTCTTGGGGTATTCTTTGGCAACGATTTATAATTATCGCAGCAAGATGCGTAATAAGGCGATAGGAAACAAGGAAACTTTTGAACAGGAAGTGATGAACTTGTAGAGATA
>PPYE01275329.1_pt1 | contig 38713 bp, 32 predicted proteins | sample 1559881 | NCBI WGS metagenome assembly PPYE01 (sample SAMN08240022, study PRJNA423297) | Human gut metagenome, whole genome shotgun sequencing project. | reverse complement strand
CCTGAAAAAAGGAAGCTTTATAGCTCTTTTAACGAAAAATCCAAGGCGTGAGCCTTGGGCTTTGTCTACAGTCTGAGCCCGGGAAACGGTTTCCCGGGCTTCTGTTTTTCCTTTTATTTTCCTTCTCTTCCATGTGGTGGGCAAGATGAGGAATTGGCCCGTCTGCCATGAAACGGATTGACAAGTTGCCTAGTTAACCTTAAACTATAATGTAACAAGGGAATATATGTTCTGTTTTTCCTGTTCCATGTTTCCGGACGCGGACAGGCATGGCATGTTTCTTTATGGATGTTTTATGGATGTGGACCGGAGAACAAGAAGGACGGTGGTATGGATGGAAAATGCCCGGGATAAAAGAGAGGCGCAAAAAGGTATGGGCCGCAGGGAAAGGGAGCGGCTTATTTTTCATATTGACGTTAATTCCGCGTTTTTAAGCTGGGAGTGCGTATATCGGTTAAGCCAGAATCCGGAAGCGCTGGATCTGCGCACCATTCCTTCGGCTGTTGGAGGGGACGCCAGTATGAGACATGGGATTGTGCTGGCAAAATCCCCCCTGGCCAAAAAGTACGGGGTTACCACCGGGGAACCCCTGGCCCAGGCCAGACGCAAATGTCCTGGCCTGATGGTTGTCCCTTCGCGCTTTGACTTCTATATTAAGTGTTCCAGGCGCATGATGGGACTTCTGGAGGAATACACCCCGGACCATGAGAAATTCAGTATTGATGAGATATTCCTGGACATGACGGAAACCATCCACCTCTTCGGGGAGCCCCTGGCCACTGCCTGCCAGATACGGGAGCGGATTAAGGATGAACTTGGCTTTACCGTGAACATCGGTATCTCCAGCAATAAACTGCTGGCCAAGATGGCCTCTGACTTTGAAAAGCCCGACCGGTGCCATACCCTGTTCCCTCATGAAGTGCCTGAGAAAATGTGGCCCCTTCCCATCCGCGAGCTTTTCTTTGTAGGCAGTGCCGCCCAGAAAAAGATGGAGGCCCTTGGCCTTCATACCATCGGACAGCTGGCCGCCTGCGACCTGGAGCTGCTAAAAGCCCATCTGGGCAAAAGTTACGCGGTCCTGATCCACCAGTACGCCAATGGCGTGGACGAGGACCCGGTTGAGGAACGGGACCCAATCAATAAGGCCTATGGCAACAGCGTTACCCTGTCCAGGGATATTTCTGATTATGACAATGCATGCCAGGTCCTGCTGTCCCTCTGTGAAACCGTGGGCGCCAGGCTTAGGGCGGACCATGTGCTGTGCAGCAATGTATGTGTGGAGCTGCGCGACTGGGAATTCAGGAACCATTCCCACCAGATGACCCTTGACGGGCCCACGGATTCCACTTCCGTGCTCTACGAATGTTCCTGCCGGCTGCTTAAGGATTTCTGGGATATGACCCCTCTTCGGCTTATGGGCGTCAGGGCGGGCAAGATAAACGACGGCTCATTTTCCCAAATCAGCCTTTTTGACGACCCCGGACTGGTTAAGAAAAAAGAGTTCGAAAAAACAGTAGATCAGATACGGAACAAATACGGCATTGACAGCATCAAACGCGCCAGCTTCCTCCAAAAAGATTCCATTGTGGACCATGCCGCCAGCAAAAGGAAACACCTGAACCGCCGGGAGGACATGGACTGATAACTGCCGGTAAAACAACCATAAATCCCGTTTACAGGAGATTCCATGATTAAGAAATGCATTGAATACACAATCACAGAGCCATATACCAACCGTACCGTGGAGGAGTTTTTAAAGAGCCGCGGTTATTCCCACCGTCTGGTGGTGTATCTGCGCAATACAGAGGGCAGCCTTACCATTAAGGGACAGCCGGTTTATACCATACACAGGCTGCAATCCGGGGAGGTCTTAAAAGTAGTGCTTACGGAAGAGACCCCGTCCCAGTCCATTGTCCCGGTTAACCTTCCCCTCTCCATTGTATATGAGGATGAGGATATACTGGTGGTCAACAAGGCGGCCGGGGTCCCCATCCACCCGTCCCAGGGTCATTATGACAATACCCTGGCCAATGCCGTGGCCTGGTATTACAGCCAGAAAGGGGAACCCTTCACCTACCGGGCCATCAACCGCCTGGACCGGGATACCACCGGCCTGCTCATCCTTGCCAGGCACATGCTCAGCGCCTGCGTCCTTTCCAATGATATGTTAAACCGCAGGATTAAGCGTGAATACAGGGCCATTGTATGCGGCAGGACAATGGACACGGGAACCATCAATGCCCCCATTGCCCGTGTGGAAGGCTCTACCATTGAGCGGCAGGTGGATTTTGGGAAAGGCGAATCCGCCTGTACCCACTACAGACGGATTGCTTATAATGAACGCCTTGATCTGTCCTTAATCAGCCTCTGGCTGGAAACAGGGCGGACCCACCAGATACGGGTCCATATGAAATCCATAGGCCATCCCCTGCCCGGGGATTTCCTCTATCATCCGGATTACCGCCATATCAGCCGCCAGCCCCTGCACTCCTACCGTCTGGGGTTCACCCATCCCGTGACAGGGCAGCCCATGGAATTCACGGCCGGGCTTCCCGAGGATATGGAGCGGCTTCTGTAGTACCGGATCACATCCATCTCAGCCCCTTGGGGTAATGGTTCTTAATCATTCCCCCTGCCATCTTACACCAGCCAAGGCTGAAACCGTCTGTCAGGACCAGGCCCCAGCCCTTGCCGGTTCCTTCTGACAGAAGCCCTCCGGCTGACAGCGTCTCCCCTTTCAGGTAACGGATTACCTCCATGCTGCCGGATGGCAGTTCAATCCATTGCTTCACATCCCCCTTTTTAAGGGCCAGGGCCAGCCCGTGGGAAGGCTCAAACCGTTTCTTTTTCAGGGTACCCATATGAAGCCCGGGGCGCAGGATCTTTAACCCCTCCATGTCCGGCATGTCCGGCGGCAGCAGGTAAAGCTGCCCGCCGAATAATACATACTCTTCCCGATTAAGGTATTGTTCCGGTCCGCTCAGGCTGTCGGTTAAAAATTCCCTGTATTCTTTCAGGAGTTCTTCTTTTTTCCTCCCCTTCAGGTACTCCGCTGGTTTCATGCAGGGATAGCCTTCATATCCATCCGGCCCGTCTTTTTTAAGGACTGCCATGAAGTGTCCTTCCCCTTCCAGGTTCTGGGGCATGATGCGGAATGCCCGTTCCAGATGATACCGGTTCCCTATGTTCCTGTCCGCCAACTCCGTACAGCCATATACGGCCCATCCTGCATTTCCCCTTGTAAATCCTTCATACCCATCCACTGCCTCCAGGCAGAAACCGCTGTGCCGCTCCAGAAAAGCCGCGATGGAGCCTTCATTTTCCTCCGGGGCAAAGGTACAGGTGGAGTAGACCATACGGCCGCCCGGACGGAGCATGGCCGCGGCATTGTCAAGGATCTGTGCCTGGCGCCCGGCGCACATCCTTACATGGGCCTCGCTCCACTGCTCCCTGGCAGCCTCGTCCTTGCGGAACATGCCTTCGCCGGAACAAGGTGCGTCCACCACAATCTTGTCAAAGAACGCCTGGAAATGGGACGCCAGGCGTGCAGGGTCCTCATTGGATACAACACAGTTCTTGACACCCATGCGTTCCATGTTCTGGGACAGGACTTTTGCCCTGGCCGGATGGATTTCATTGGACAGAAGGAATCCCCTGCCCTTCAGCCGTGATGCAATATGGCTGGATTTGCCTCCTGGGGCAGCGCACAGATCCAGGACCCGGTCTCCCGGCCTGGGGTCCAGAAGCTCTGTCACCGCCATGGCGCTGGGCTCCTGTATATAGTACAGGCCAGCCTCATGATAAGGATGTTTACCAGGTCTTCCAGACCCATAATAAAAGCCTTCCTTTACCCAGGGAATCTTCTCAAGGCAGAGTCCTGCCTGCCCTTCCACCAGCCTGGCCAGTGCATGGGCGCCTTCCTCCTCCCAGTCTTCCCTTATTCCGTCTGCCGTCTTAAGGCTGTTCAGGCGCAGCCCCTGGACGCGTTCCTTGTCATAGCTGGCTTCAAATGCCTCGTATCCCTCTCCCAGTAATTCCTTCATCCGCTCTTTAAACCGAACCGGTAAATCTGCCATCTTATATCCATCCTTTTTCTTCGTACATATGCGTTGGGGCAATGAATGTAAATGGGCTGCTGTATCCCAATGATACAGCAGCCCACCTCATCCTTCAATCCCTACAACCAAGGATTACAGCATGATCTTGAAATCATCGTTCCCTTCGCCGTTCACCACATAATAAGCAGCGCCTTCATTGGCAACGATATACAGCTCAATGGTCTTAATCTCAACGCCCTTGTGTGTGCTCTTATATGCCTTAACCGCCTGGTCCAGGACATCCTTTGCAACCAGGTCTTTTCCGTCAAACTGGAAATGTACGGCTGCTGCAGGCTCTGCCTTCTTGGCTGCAGGCTTTTTAGCTGGTGCTGCCTTGGCCGGCGCCTTTTTCTCAGTTTCCTTCTTAGCGGTCTCTTTCTTAACTGTCTCTTTCTTAACAGCCTCTTTCTTGACAGGTTCTTTCTTAACTGTCTCCTTCTTGGCTGCCGCTGTCTTGGCCGGTGCCTTCTTGGCGGGTGCTTTCTTAGCCGGCGCCTTTGTCTCCTTTGCTGCAGGAGCTTCTGCTGCCGGGGCAGCCGCCTTCACCTCTTCCTCCACAACCTGCTTAACCGTTTCTTCGGCTGGCCCTGCTGCTGTCTTGACATCTTTCTTAGCTTCTACCATAGTCCATATCCTCCCTAATTTTGAATAATGGCTTTACAAGTAATCCCCTAGATGCATTAAGGGCATTATAAAATGCTTTCCCCGATTTGTCAACAAATTCACCATAAAAAGACCCCTTACCTAAAAAACACATTTTCCAGATTTTCCCAATCCTTGTGCTGCCTGATATGCATCACACGATATATGGTATCCAAAACAGCTCTGCGCCTTTAGGACAAAGCACGTCCTAGCCCACGCCAGGACCGCCCTCCTCACCGGTATGGGGTGTCTGGAATGCAGGCCCATATCCCTCCGTTGGCTTGGAAGGCTGTGCGCCTTCGGTGGCCGCTGGTGCGGACTGGCCCACCGGGTTAATGGTTACCTGGGGCTGTGTCCCAGCGGCCGGCTGGGACTGCGCCGGGCCGGGCGGCTGAGACGGAGCTGTCTGGGCCGGCGGTGTCTGTACCGGCGGTGTCTGGACCGGCGGTGTCTGGGCCGGCGGCGTCTGGGCCGGCGGCGTCTGGGCCGGCGGCGTCTGGACCGGTGGTGTCTGGGACGGCGGGGCCTGGGTTGGAGCCGGCGCTTTACCGGATGATGTGCTGGAACGGCTGCTCTCAGTCCCCGGCAGTTCATAACAGATGACCGGCATGCCTGCGTACACATTCTCAAACAGTTCCTTTGCCGCCGCATATGGCATGTTCACGCATCCATGAGAACCGCCTGTTTTATAGATGGAGCCGCCGAAGCTGGAGCGCCAGCTGGCATCGTGGAAACCGATTCCCCCGTTAAACGGCATCCAGAACTTGACAGGGCTTGCATAACCTTCCCCTTTGAGCACGGCATCCCTCTGCTTATAGGTAAGGGCAAATATGCCGGGAGGGGTGGTATGTCCTTTGGACACATTCCCGGACACAAAGTCAGACTCCAGTATCTTCTGTCCGTCCTTATAGAAAAACAGGTGCTGGGCCGTCAGGTTCACCTCCGCGTATGTACCTCCATAATCCGCCCCGTCATGGCTGGCGGCTGTCTGGGAGTATACCGGCTCCCTGGCAACGCTCTCCCCTGCCTCCAGTATCCTTATCAGTTCCTCTGTCTCCGCTGCCTGATTAATCCTCCAGCCATAGAATCCGCTTACCTCCACGGTCTGTCCGTAACTGGTCTTAAAGGGACGTTTCTTATATGCGGTATTGTATCTGGACGCCAGGTTTTTCACATAATCCCCTATCATATCCCTGTTAAGGGTCACGCTGTCCCCCTCAGCCAAAAGCCACTGGTGGATGGTGCTGCCGTCCAGGACCTCACTGGCGCTGCCAAAGGTATAGGTCACGGTCATGTTTACATACCGGTTCCTTGCATCCCTGGCAGCCACCAGTGAACTGTTGCCGGAACGGATACGCGGCTCCCGGTAACATCCCAAAGCCTCCAGGTCAAGTTCCGGCGTAAGGGTGCGCACGCCTTCCCCTGCAGCTGCTTTTACAAGCTGCAGATCCAGCTCATTGCCTTCGGTTTCCGGCACAACACTGTATCCCTCCCCATTCACATAATCAGACAGGTACGCGTCGGAAGGCACCACGATATTGGCTGTCTTAAAGCAGTCCAGGGACTCAAGTCCTTTCTCCAGCGCCGCCTCATCGTATGTAATCATGGTCTGTATATCATAGGACGGCCCTTTTAACAGGTATCTTGGCCAGGCATAAGGGTTCTGCTGGCGTATGATTTCCTCCAGGCTTCCATCAAACACAGTATGAAGCCCCATATCCGCCCCGTATATGATTTCCTGCCCACCGCCCCTCAGCCTCATGACCAGACTGTAGTCCTTTACCCCGGACGCCATCATTTCCTTGACCTCTGAGGCGGTCCTGCCGGACACATCCATGCCATTGATGACCGTGTGCGGCAGGTACGCATCCCTGTATCCCACCGCGTGGTAGATATAACCGCCCACACAGATTGCCGCTGCAGCCACCAGACAGACAGCTGCAGCCCTTCCCCAGACAGGCCTTGGCCTGCCTGGAGCCTCATCCGACCGGGCCTTGGCCTGCCTGTCTTGCGCCTCTTCTGACCGGGCCTTGGCCTGCCTGCCTGGAGTCTCATCTGACCGGGCCTTGGCCTGTCTGTCTTGCGCCTCTTCTGACCGGGCCTTGGCCTGCCTGTCTGGAGCCTCTTCTGTCCGGGCCTTGGCCTGCCTGTCCGGAGCCTCTTCTGACCGGGCCTTGGCCTGCCTGTCTTTCCTCTCCTTGAAGGCAGCCCGGCTCCTGCTTTTTCCGCGCTGCCCGGTTTCCTTCTTATGCTGTACTGATGTCCCTTCTTTCTTATCCAGTTCTCTGCTCATGCATCAATACCTTTCTGATTCCTCCAGGAGACGCTCAATCTGGCTCTCCCCATACACCTTAATTCCATGGGACTTCAAAAATCCTGCGCAGACCCCTTCCCCTTCTGTCAGTTTTCCCGTAAATGTCCCGTCATATATCTTCCCGTTTCCGCAGGAAGGACTCCTCTCCTTTAGGATGGCTGCCCTGCAGCCGTAAAGCAGCGCAAGCTCCAGGACTTGCTGCGCCCCCTTTTGGTAGGAATGGGTCACATCCTGCCCATCCCTGGTCATGACACGTCCGTTGACGCGCTCCGCAGGCGTACGCGGGGTTGCAAGGCCTCCCATGATTTCCGGACACACCGGGATGAGGAAATGCCGGTCCAACAGGGCCTTTACAGCCGGGTCCAGCACACCCTTGCCGTCATACCTGCATTCCACGCCAAGCAGGCAGGCGCTTACCAGTATATTCATATTCTGCTTTCCTCCGATTATGTATGATTTTATTTACAAGCGCCGGTTATCCCCCAGTACCCTGCCGCTTAACAGCAGATAAGTGCAGGATGACAGGACGCATGCCACCATATCCGATATGGGTTCTGCAAAAAATACCTTCTCCACGCCGAACAGCATGGGCAGGAACAGCATTCCCATAAAATAAACAAATTTCCTGAACATGGACAGACTGACAGCCACCTTTGCAATCCCCATTCCTGTAAAACCGTCCACCACCGTGTACTGGACCGCCAACGGGATTACTGCCAGGGTATACATGCGGATTGCCCACTCCGTAATCCCCACATAGGATTCGTCCCTTGTAAAGATACGCACAAAATATCCGGGGGCTGTCTGGGCAATCACAAACATGACGGCTGTAAATGCCAGTCCCAGGAATACAATATGCTTCTCAGCCTTTCTTATGCGGTCAGGCCGGCCCGCCCCATAATTATAACCTAAAACCGTCTGGGTTCCACCGGTAATTCCTCCCAGCGGCATGGTGATGAGAAGCATGAAGCTCTGGACAATGGTATTGCAGGTAAGCAGCATGTCCCCATCCGCCGGGTTGGAGAATTTACGGATTATCATATTCATGACAATGATAAGCAGGCTGTCCGATGCAATGATGAGGAAGGGGGAAAGGCCTACCAGCAGCACCTGCTTCATGGTGTTCCACCGGTACCCGCCAAAGGTAATGCGCACCAGGGGCATTTTGCCAAACAGAAATACCAGCACATAGATACAGGAGGCCATCTGGGAAAGCACCGTGGCAATGGCTGCTCCCTTAACCCCCATATCCAGGACAAAAATAAAAACAGGGTCCAGGGCAATATTGCATACGGCTCCTAAAACCACGGATTTCATCCCCACCTTGGCAAAACCCTGGCAGATGATGAACTGGTTCATCCCGGCTGCCAGAAGCGCGAACACGGTTCCTGACAGGTACCAGCTCATGTACTCGTTGGCGTAAGGAAATATGGAGGGGCTGGCCCCGAAAAACACCAGCAGCGGCTTCCTGAAAAGAAAGGTCATGGTCATGATCACAACCGCCATTCCGGTTAAAAGCGCAAAACAGTTTGCCACCATCTGGGTGGCGGCCCTCTCATTCTTCTGTCCCAGGCGGATGCTCATAAGGGGCGCCCCGCCCACCCCGATCCAGCTGGCAAAGGAGGATATGAGTGTCACCACCGGTCCGCAGATTCCCACCCCGGCCAGGGCCAGGGCCCCGATTCCTTCTATGTTTCCAATGTACATGCGGTCCACTATGCTGTACAGCACATTCACAAATTGAGCCAGCATGGAGGGGAATGCCAGTCTCCATACCAGCCCGCGTACTTTATCCGTATCCAGATTATTTTCAACTTTCATCTCACTTAAACCTTCTCCTGCTCATCATACTTATTCCTTCTTCCTGAAGTTATCCATATCCTTAATCAGGATACCCAGGCTGTCCGTTATCCCGCGGAAAGCCCCATAGTCATACAGACTTACAAAAAACAGGCCAATGGGCACTGCAAGGATCATTCCAGCAATTCCATTTACCTTAAATCCCAGATATAAAAGCAGCAGGGTCAGCAGCGGGTTAAGACCCATGCTGTCCCCCACCAGCTTAGGCTGCACCAGCTGGCGCACGACCTGGGTCAGGACATAAATCAATAAAAGCCCTGCCGCAAAGGCATACTCGCCTCCCAGCAGCTTGATTAAGCCCCATGGGATCAGGGCCGTACCCGTGCCGAACACAGGAAGGAAATCCAGGAACGCGATAAGGAATGCCCAAAGGGGGCCGTATCCCACTCCAAGCACAAGGAATCCAACCGTAAGGATCAGCCATACCACTGCCATGATCTTAAACTGGGCCATAAAATATCCGCCAATCAGCCTGCGGACCTCCCCTTTCAAATAGCTGGTATAGCGCTGGCTCCAGGCCGGGGTATGGGCTTTTACAAAAACCAGTATATTGTCCCTGTCCACAATGAAGAAATAGGCGGATAATATGGTGACCACCATATAAACCAGGACAGCGGGAATACTCCTGGCCACGGTTCCGGCCGCCTCCACGGTGGGGGACGCAATGCCCTCCACCACCTTGCCCAGATAAATCCCCAGATTATTCCCGATCTCCGACCAGGTCTGCTGGATACTGTCCGGAAGGAACTGGAACAGATGGTCAATCTGTTCCATGCTCCTGGACACATCCCCCTCAATCCCGGCGTACAGGACCGGAAGATCCTTTATGAACCCATACAGCAGCGCAAAACTTCTGGATATGAGCAGGTACAAAAGGCCGATGACAAGGGCCAGGGCCGCCACCACAATGACGATGGAGCTGTGTTTGCGCACCAGCCTCATCCTCCGCTCCAGCAGACGGACCAGTGGATTGGCAATCATGGCTATGATCCAGCCAATGACAAAGGGCATAAAAAACTTTATGATTTTTGGTCCCAGAAAACACAGGAGAATCCATCCTGTCAGCGGAATCACAATATTAAGCACAAGTCTCAGATAATGTCTCCACCCTGCTTCTTCCATATATATCACCAATCCTGTCTTTTATGAAAAATCCTTGAGATACCGCTCCAGGAATGCAAACAGCACATCCATCTCCTCATCCGACCCTATGCTGATGCGAAGGCTGTCACACAGCCTTTCCCCGCCAAAATACCGCACATAAATCCGTTCTTCCTTAAGCGCCTCAAAAAGCTTACAGGCCGGCACACACGGATGGGACGCAAAGATGAAGTTGGCCCGGGAATCCGGAAAGGTAAATCCCAGTTCCCTAAGACGCGTCTTTGCCCGCTCCCTGGTTGCTATTATCTTGTCCGTTGTCTCCTTAAAGTATGCCTCATCCCTTACCGACTCCGCGCCCATCACAATGGAGGTCAGGTTCATGGTATAGGAGTTATAGGAGTATTTCACATCATTAAGGGCCCGGATCAGACGCTGGTTCCCGATGGCAAAGCCTATCCTCATGCCTGCCATGGAACGGGACTTGCTGAAGGTCTGCACCACCAGAAGGTTCTCGTAACGTCCAATCAGTTCCAGCGCGGACGGCCCTGCAAAATCAATATACGCCTCGTCCACAATCACCACCACGTCCTGGTTGGCCTTCAGGATCCCCTCCACCTGCTCAAGGGGCATATAAATCCCGGTGGGCGCATTAGGATTGGGGAAAATGACCCCTCCGTTTTCTTTTTCATAATCCTCCGGGATAATGTTAAAATCCCCATCCAGGGCAGGCGTCTCATATGGAATCCGGTAAAGGTCCGCCCACACCTTGTAAAATGAGTAGGTGATGTCTGGAAACAGCACCGGCTTATCCGAATTAAAAAACGTGAGGAAGGACATGGCAATCACGTCATCGGACCCAACCCCCACAAATACCTGGTCGGACCCAACCCCGTAATATCCGGCCAGGGCCTCCACCAGCATGGAAGCTGCCGGGTCGGGATATTTGCGCAGCCGGTCCGTCTCCAGTTCCCTGAGGGCCCTGATGGCTCCCGGGGCCGGGGGATACGGATTCTCGTTGGTGTTCAGTTTAATCAGCTTATCGCCTCCCGGCTGGTCCCCAGGCACGTAGGGCACCACCTTGCGTATATTTGCTTCCCATGGTCTCATACCCTTAATTCCTCCCTTTTCTCTGACCTCATATATCTTATCCGCCGGCTCTCCATTCCTTGCCGGCTCTCTTTATCCTATTACCATATCCTATATCTTATCCTATCCTATACCAGCCCATAATCAGCCGCCACTTTCCTGAACGCGGGAAGGGAACGCTCAATCTGCCCATAGGATACACAATAGGAAATCCTTACATATCCGGGACATGCAAAGGAACTTCCCGGGACCACCAGGATATTATACTTCTTGCAGCTGGCACAGAACTTTTTCTCATCTGCCTCCGGTGATTTTAAGAAGAGATAAAACGCGCCCTCTGGCTTTATACACTCAAATCCCAAATCCCTTAAGCCATTGTACAGCAGGTTCCGGTTCCGGTCGTATGCTTCCAGGTTCACATTCTCATCCACACACCGTTTGATCACGCGCTGCATCAGGGACGGCGCGTTCACCGCGCCCATGACGCGGTTGGCAATGGTTGCCGCATTAAACACCTCTTGGCTGTCCTTTAGCGCGTCCGGTATAACCAGGTAGCCGATACGCTCACCAGGAAGGGACAGGGACTTGCTGTAGGAATAGCAGATGACAGTGTTATCATAAAACCCTGTCACATACGGCACTTCCACGCCGTCATAAGCCAGTTCTCGGTATGGTTCATCTGAAATCAAGACAATATCGGTTCCCAGCTGGGTCTGCCTCTCCCTCAGGATATCCGCCATCCTGGCCAGGGTCCCGGCGGAATACACGACCCCGGTAGGGTTATTGGGGGTATTGATGATGACCGCCTTTGTCCTTGGGGTAATCTTCTCCCCAAATTCCTCAAGGTTTGGCTGGAAATCCTCTGTGTTCGGCGAAATCACGACCAGATTGCCGTCATAATTGCGCACATAGCTGCCATACTCCACAAAATAAGGAGCAAACACAATCACCTCATCCCCTGGATTCAGGAGTGTCTTAAGGATGATATTCAGTCCGCTGGCAGCGCCCACGGTCATCAGTATATTATTCTGGTGGAAGGATGTGCCGAACCTGCGGTTCAGTGACCGTGCAATGGTATCCCTTACATCCTCATAACCGGCATTGCTCATGTATCCATGGACAAAAGTAGACTCTTCCTCTTTCAGAATATCACAGATTGCCTGTCCTACGGAATCCGGCGCAGGCACATTGGGGTTGCCGAGGCTGAAGTCATATACGTTCTCCGCGCCGTATACGGCCGCCAGCTTCTTGCCCTCTTCAAACATGGCCCGGATTGCGGAATTATTATTTACCAATGGTTTCATTTTCTCTGATATCATACTTATGTCCTCTCTTTCTCCCTTGGGGCAGGCGCGTTCCATGGAGCCTTCCCATCTGTTGATATGATTGTAGCTTTCCATGGGTGGATTGTCAATAAAAAGAAACGGAAAGCCTGCCATAGGGCAGCGGCACATAGACGGCCCGGACAGCCGGACGGCGGAAAAGGCAGATGGGGGCAATGAAGCACGGAGCCAATGACGCATGTAGGCATAAAATGCATGTGGGCTTAAGACACATGTGGGCTTAAGATACATGTGGGCTTAAGATGCATGTGGGCTTAAGACGCATGTGGGCTTAAGATGCATGTGAGCTTAAGATGCATGTGGGCTTAAGATGCATGTGGGCTTAAAATGCATGTGGGCATCAGACGCATGGTCATCAGAAAGGCACCGGATTCCATGAAGCAGGCTTCATAGGCACCGGTGCCCTCTCATTCAACCTTAAAGGATCTCCTCCAGCGGAAGTCCTTCAAACATCTCCAGAATCCCGGGCGTCATCCTGTCTAACAGCAGGATGCCCGAAACATGGATACCTCCTTCCAATTCCACATCACAGTAGGAGACTGTCCCTGAAACCTGATGGAACTGGTCCATCGGAAGGAATTCATCTTCCGCCACAGCCTTCATAAGCTGCCCTATGTCGGCCGGGTCCGTGATTACCAGATTCCCTTCCTTGGTATAATAAGGATTCCTTCTCTGCAGATCGGCCAGTTCCTCGCCCTGGGGAAGTCCGCTGCCGGAATCCAGATTGTAGAAAAGGGACTGTACATTCATGGTGACTGATTTGATATTGCCTGCGGCAAAATGTTTTCCCGGTTCTGCGCCCTCTCCCTCCAGGATTTGAAGGGTATGTGTGAAGGACGGGTATACGGGCCAGTACTGGATGAAATCATCCATGCCCATATCCCAGTAACCGCCCCGTCCGCCGGAACGCATCTGCTTCAGGTTCTGATTTATATATTCCTGCACGTCCTTTGACACAAATGAAATGGCGCCCACAGGTACCTCTTTTATCCGCGTCTGTGTATCCAGGGCCATGAAGTCGGTCTTGTATGCATCCAGCAGTCCTGAGATTATCCTGCTGTCCTCCCCGGTATAGACAGATGACCCGGCTTCCCGGTAGATTACCTTTTCCAGGTTCCCCGGCGTCTCGTGAAATACCGGATAAAGCCCTTCTTTATAAGCAGCTTCCTTATACAGCTGCCCGTAAACATCCATGACATCCGAGAGGGCAATGGTATAGGCGCGCCTTACCCTGCGCCCATTGGCCAGCTGGTAGCATATGGTCATGCCCGTATAGTACTCCTTGGCTTCCGGATCGGATCCTCCATCCTCCCCGCCAATCTTGGATGCGATGAAAACAGAAGTGGGTCCGTCTGCTCCCCCGATGTAAGACACACTGCGCGCCTGCGGGACAGCCTTGACAATCCCCAGCCGTTCATCCCTGCCAAGAAGGGCGCTCCTCATGCCCTCTTTGGCCAGGGGCATGACCAGGTCCATATCCGTAAGCTTCATATCCTCTTCAATGTTTTCATAGGCAGGTTTATAGTCCAGTTCATACTCCCCCTGGTCATTTTGTAACACAGACCGGTTATTCAGCCAGCCGCTGTCTATATCCAGTTCCAGGCTGGCGGACACCACCTCGTCCGCCGCAGGAAGGTAGGAATCATATCCATACCAGTCATAACGGAAGCTCAGGAACACAAGGACCCCCGCCCCAAGGCAGAGCGCCAGCTGCAGCTTCCTGCCAAACAGCTTCTTAAAGTCAAAATGATAGATGATTTCCACAATACAGTGGGTAAGGATTGTGAATACCACGGTCCCGAACAGGCCCCACCTCAATCTGCTCTGCATGGCCCAGAAAAACAGCCCTCCCGCAAGGCCGCAGCCCAGCACAAGAAGGATACGGATAGGAGCCATGGTGCGTTTAAAGGCCATGGCCTTCCCGGCTGACTCAGAAGGCCTGATGCGGTAGAGCTGCATCCCCAGGAAGAAAAGCGCCAGGACGCCGAATCCGGAACAGATGAGCTCCGGCACATGCTTTACGATTTCATCCAGCTTCCAGTCAAGGGCTGTTATATAGACACTGAATGGGGACAGGTATTTCATCCCCCACATAAAGGGCGAGCCGTCGGAGGTCCATGCGTTCCTGGCCGTTGTCACAAAAAAGATTTCGCAGTACCCTTCCAGGAGCAGCATCACTGCGGGCAGGAAGAAAAAGAACACGCCGGACGCCAGGATTCCCACCACCATATTGCCGGTCATCATCATGGCAATCACCACCGCTGCGTACATCAGCAGGAAAAACAGCATGTTTAATGCCAGTCCTCCGGCCATGGCGCCTGCTATGCCCGGGGTACCCACACCGTAAGCCAGGGCGACACCGAACATAAGAATCAGGTTTATGAGATAGGAAACGCCCACAATGAGGATGCCTCCCATGTACCGCGCACTGTAAATCAGCTCCCTCCTTACCGGGATGCTGTGATAAAAATCAACCTTTTTCCTGTTATGCAGATAGGAAAAACCGGATACCCCCATGACAACCGCGGCAGCCATCATAAGGAACACCACCATGCCGTTGCCGAACTCCGCCTGGCTTAAGACCACCTTTGTCTTCAGTTCCAGAAGCTTTTCCTGGTAGACAGCCAGCGGCATGGACGGGTCCTGCACAAAATCCCTGTAGCCGTTATATACATAATACTGCGTGTTGGCCGCATCCTCCATGGCAAGGGCCAGACCGATGGGAAGAATGAAGAAAAAGGCCAGGAAAACCAGGGCAAAGGCCCATGTGCGCCGCTTGCAGTCCTCCCTCATAAGCTTAGAGAATAAGTTTCCTGATGTCATAACCAGCCACCTCCGTTTCACTGATAAATATCTCCTCCAGGGACAGAGGAATGCATTCATAGAACACCGGGTCATAGGAGGATAGGATGGCCTCCACCTCCTGCCTGCTGCCGCGCACGGTCACGGTGCACAGCCTTCCGCGCTGCTCAATCCCCACCTTATCAAGGGCCACCAGGTCCTCGGGCTTCATGCCTGGCTGGAGCACGCACTGGACCTTATGGATGTTAAGCTTCATGTCATCCAGGTCCTTTGACAAAAGGATGCCGCCCTTGTGCAATAGCCCCACATGGTCGCAGATGTCCTCCAGTTCCCTCAGGTTATGGGATGCGATGATAGGAGTCAGGTTCCTGTCCTCCATATCCGCTGCAAATATGCTCTTCACGGTCTGGCGCATGACCGGGTCCAGGCCGTCAAAGGTCTCGTCGCAGAACAGGTAATCCGTGGACGCGCACACGCCGCAGATAACCGATACCTGTTTCTTCATTCCCTTGGAAAATGTATGGATCTTGCGTTTCTCATCCAGCCCGAAGTTCTTCATAAGCTTGTGGAACCGCTCCTCGTTGAATCCTTCGTATACATGCCTGTAATAATGCATGATCTCCAATGGCGTTGAGTTGTTGAAAAAATACTGTTCATCCGAGATATAGAAAAAACGCTTTTTGGCTGGCGTATTCTCAAACACCTCATGTCCGTCTATGGTGATACATCCCTCGTCCGGCTTCAGCACGCCGCTGGCCAGCCTGAGGAATGTGGATTTGCCCGCCCCATTGGTGCCAATCAGGCCAAAAACGCTTCCATCCTTTATGGTGGCGCTTATATGGTCCACCGCCACTATATCATCAAACCGTTTGGTAAGGTTCACTGCCTCAACCATGCCCGTCTCCCCTTTCTGTCATATGCCCGCAAAATGTCTCTTCCACAAGTCCTGCCATGCGCCCGCAAAATGTCTCCTCCACAAGCCCTGTCATATCCTCTGCCGTGACGCCGATTTTTATGCCCTCTTCCACAAACGCGGTAAAACGTCCCTTCCACTCCTTCAGCTTCCCTGCCCTCATGCGACTGCTGTCAGCCACAAAGCTTCCCTTTCCCTTCACCGAATAAATATATCCCTGGCGTTCCAGTTCACCGTAGGCCCGCTGGATCGTGTTGGGATTAATGGACAGGTCCGTGGCCAGGCTGCGCACGGACGGAAGCTGTGCATCCTGCGGAAGCACTCCGTTAAACATCATCTCCTGGAGACGTTCCGCCACCTGTTCGTATAAAGGTCTCCGGTCCCTGTAATCCAGTACAATCATGCCTTCCTTCCCCCTTTCTGAAAAATCATTGTATTGACTGTACTAATTATATTAATACAGTCATCCTTGAACATAGATTAACATATCTTAAGATGAAATACAATAAAAGATTTTCTTAAGATTCCCTGTTCTGCAAATATTTGGTATACTTATACTGCCATCTATTTAAAAAAACACTTACCCATAAATCCATCCATAAGGAGGCCTACCATGTCCAACACCATGTTTTTCAGCCTGCTTTTAAACATAGGGCTGCTGGTTCTCATCGCCACCATGCTGACCAAGATTCCCGTTGTCCGCAGCATGCTTCTGGGCGAAAACAATCTGATCGGCAGCCGCGCGGCCCTTGCAGTCATCTTCGGCCTGGTCAGCATTGTCTCCACCTATACAGGGGTGCGGGCCCAGGGCGCCATTGTAAATACACGTGTCATCGGCGTCCTGGCGGCAGGACTGTTGGGCGGGCCGTACGTGGGGATGGGGGCTGCCATCATCGGCGGCCTGCACCGCTACCTGTTTGATATCGGAGGCTTCACAGCTGTTTCCTGCGCCGTGTCCACATTTGTGGAAGGACTGATCGGTTCTGCGTTTTCCCGGCGTTTCAAGGCAGGCAAGATTGACAACACCGGCATCTTCCTGATCACGGCCCTGGCAGAAATCTGCCAGATGGTCATTATCCTGATCATCTCAAAGCCATTTCCAGCTGCCCTGGAACTGGTGCGGCTGATTGCATTTCCCATGATAACCATGAACGCCCTGGGCATGGTTGTATTTATTGGCACCTTCAACATCGTGTTCATGGAGGAGGACAGCCAGTTTGCGGAGAAAATGCGGCTGGCCCTGGGGATTGTGGAACAGAGCCTGCCCCATCTGAGGAAGGGGCTCTACAGCACAAAGGATATGGAGGCGGCCGCTGAAATCATCTACAATTCCACCTCCTGCGCAGCCGTAATGATAACGGATACCCAGAAGATACTGGCCATGAAGGGGGAAGCCCGGTACAATGACCTTAAGGGGGAGGCCCTGCTAAAGCCCATCCTGGAATCCATCCAAGATTGCAGGACCACCACCTTTACCTGCGCCAGGAAGCCGGACCCGCTGTACCACATACTGAAAAACCACATCATCGTTGCAGCGCCCCTGATTGAGATGGACAAACCCATCGGCAGCCTGACCATGGTGGTCAGGAAGCACTGGGTCACATCACAGCCCAACCTTAACTTTGCCTCCGAACTGGCCAGGCTTTTCTCCACCCAGCTGGAGCTTTCTGACCTGGACTACCAGAAACAGCTACGCCGCAAGGCTGAGTTCAAAGCCCTGCAGTCCCAGGTCAACCCGCATTTCCTATACAATGCCTTAAACACCATATCCTGTGTGTGCAGGGAAAATCCGGACAGGGCCAGGGAACTGATCCTCACCCTTTCCGCCTACTACCGCCAGACCCTTGAAAACGACCAGTACATGCTGAACCTGCACACCGAGCTGTACCATGTATCCAGCTACCTGGAACTGGAACAGGCCCGTTTTGAGGAAAAGCTGCAGGTAAGCATGGATGTGGAAGACGACCTGAACTGCCTGGTGCCATCCTTCATCCTCCAGCCCCTGGTTGAAAACGCGGTGCGCTACGGCGCTGATGCCAAAGGAATGCGCACTGTTTCCATACAGGCCCGGACCATAGATGACCTTGTGGAAATCTCCGTCTCGGACAAGGGTCCGGGAATCCCCAAGGACATGGTAATCCAGCTGTATTCCGGTGAAGGCAGGGGCGGTGTGGGCTTAAAGAATGTGCACCGCCGCTTAAAAAGCATTTACGGGGAAGACAACGGGCTGAAGATAGAGACATCGGCCGCCGGTTCCAGGGTATGGTTCCGTGTACCGCGTTCCGCTGAACAGGATACGGAAAATAGATGAATAAGGGGGATTTCTTACAATGAAGATTGCTGTGATTGATGACGAGAGACCGTCAAGAAAAGAGTTAATCCATCAAATCCTGTCCGTTATGCCGGACAGCCTCATTGAGGAGGCGGACAGCGGTTCCAATGCCCTGGAGCTTATCAGCAGCCGGCCCTTTGACCTGCTGTTCGTGGATATCAACCTCAATGATATGGAAGGAACCACCCTGGCCGCAGCTGCCAGGCGTATCCTGCCGGATGCCCAGATTGTATTTGCCACCGCCTACTCCCAGTACGCAGTCAGGGCATTTGAACTGGGTGTCAATAATTACATCTTAAAACCCTTTGACCCGGACCGGGTGCGCAGGGTCCTGGAAAAATGCTGCCACGATTTAAATCTGTCCAAAGGCGCCGCCGCGGTATCCGGCACGGCGGCTGTGCCCGGTCCGGCGGCGACATCCGGTCCGGCAGCAGCATCCGGTCCGGCGGCGGTATCCGGTCCGGCGGCGGTATCCGGTCCGGCGGCAGCCCCTGTCCTGTCCCCGGCCAGGATGGCAATCAATGTGAACCGGACCATCGTAATGCTGGACATACCCCAGATTGTCTACATTGAAACCTCGGGCAGGAGCTGCATCATCCATACGGCCACCAGGGACTACACGGAAAACCAGCTGTTGGGCGAATATGAAAAACGGCTGACGCCCCACGGTTTTTTCCGCATCCACAAAAGCTACCTTGTCAATCTGGGTTATATCACGGAAATGTTTCCCTGGGCCAATAACAGCCTGGCTGTAAAGATGCAGGGCTTTGAAAAGGAAATCCTGCCCGTTGGAAGGGAGAAGGTGAAAAACCTGCGCCAGCTGTTAGGTATATGATTTCCGGTCCGCCGGCCTCCTTCCGTCCCTTAACAGGGCTACGTTAATGAACATTTTCCTGCCGTTTGTGCATCTGATAATGCATTTTATGCAAAAAACCTACCATTTTAACAACTTTTTAGTACAATAAGTACAGAAAGACAAATCATTAATACAAAACAGGAGGTAGGTTTATGATTAGTTTCTTTGTATGTCTGGCACTATTAATCGGGGGATTCACAGTGTACAGCAAGATTGCGGAAAAGGTCTTTGGTCCGGATGACCGCAAGACACCTGCACTTGCCATGACGGATGGCAGTGACTACGTCCCAATGGGCACGCCGCGCATCTTCTTAATCCAGCTTCTCAACATTGCCGGCCTGGGGCCGATCTTCGGCGCACTGGCAGGCGCGTGCTGGGGACCCAGCGTATTTCTGTGGATTACCTTCGGAACCCTGCTGGGCGGCGGCGTCCACGATTATATGGTGGGCATGATGTCCATGCGCCACAAAGGCGCCAGCGTTTCAGAGCTCACCGGGACCTATCTTGGCAGCGCCATGAAACAGGTCATGCGTGTATTCTCCGTTGTACTTCTGGTTCTGGTCGGCGTCAGCTTCTCCACCGGACCGGCCAATCTTCTGGCCATGCTCACACCCAATGTTCTGGATACCAGGTTCTGGCTGGCCGTTGTGCTGATTTATTACTTCATCGCAACCTTTGTGCCCATTGACAAATTAATCGGCAAGGTTTACCCGTTCTTTGGGATATGCCTGATTGTCATGGCCCTTGGGGTTGGCGGGGCCATCCTGTTAGGCGGATACTATATACCTGAAATCACCCTGGAAAACCTGCACCCAGCCAATACGCCCATCTGGCCAACCATGTTCATCTCCGTTGCCTGCGGCGCCATCTCCGGATTCCACGCAACCCAGTCCCCTCTCATGGCCCGCTGTCTTACCAATGAAAAGGACGGCCGCCGGGTGTTCTACGGAGCCATGGTGGCAGAAGGCATCATTGCACTTATCTGGGCAGCGGCAGGCGTTGCGTTCTACAATGGCACGGGCGGTCTTCTCACAGCCCTTGGCAATGGACAGTCCAGCGTTGTATACGAAATCTGCTTCACCCTTTTAGGACCCGTAGGCGCAGTGATTGCCATGATCGGCGTTATCGCATGCCCCATTTCTTCTGCCGATACCGCTTATAGAAGCGCAAGGCTCACCCTGGCAGACTGGTTCAAGTTTGACCAGAAGCCTGTCAGGAACCGCCTGATGCTCACGGTTCCCCTGCTGGCAGTGGGTTCCGTACTGACCCAGATTGATGTGCAGATAATCTGGAGATACTTCTCCTGGAGCAACCAGACCCTGGCCATGATCGCGCTGTGGTCCGCAAGCGTATACCTGTTCCGCAAAAAACGCTTTTACTGGCTTACGGCCCTTCCTGCAACCTTCATGTCAGCCGTATCCTGTACATACATCCTGATTGCCAAGGAAGGCTTCCAGCTCCCCACATCCTTCGCATACCCTGCCGGCATCATCTTCGCCGCTGTCTGCCTTGGCACCTTCGTGTTCACCTGCGTCCTGGGCAAGGGCAAAAATGCAGAAGCAGGCACGGCCGAAGAGGCATATTCCGTGTAAACGGCCAATTGGATATAAAGTAAAAAAGAGGGGCGGCTTCTTAAGGTTATCAGGACCTTTATGGCTGCCCCTGCCTGCCGCACCGCTGTCCTTCACGCTTTCTTTCTGCTGTCAAAATACACAAACCGGTCAATCGCGTCCAGTATATCCTTAAACTCCTCCCTTGGTGCCATATCAATGTATTCCTTCAGTATCTCCTGCTCCCTGTCGCGGAAAGGGCCGTAGAACAGGTCGTAAAGATTGTGGCCCCTCATATAGGTGAGGATTTCCTCCATGTGGGCCTTCATATCTTCCGGTGAAGTGAAATCCCGCCCCATTATCTCCATGAGCTGCTGGCCACTGCGGATGCGGTACAGGTATTCGCGCCATTTGTCAAAGAGCGTGCCATAAAAAGCGTCCTCGCTTTTTACAATGCCCAGCTTTGCCATGATGGTTGGGTTGAAAAAGTAATTCTCAAAGGAATAATATTTTAATATGAGCACGTTCCGCCTGGTGACCTTGGGCAGGCGGTCCGCGTCTTCCAGACTCCGCTCATCATAATACCGGCACAGCTGGGACGCAAGCTCTTCCGGGTCCTTGCCGTCGCCGTCGCGTATCATCAGGAACTGGTCCCGCAGATACACCTGGTTCATATATTTTAAATTGGCATATGTCTTGATATTGGTACAGCTGTTGGTGGTGATGATTGATATCCTGGTCAGGTTGCCTTTATCATCGTATATCTCGGAATAGTACTTTTCCAGAAGCAGGGGCAGACGGCTTTTGTCCTGCTTTCCTTCCACAATGAACACAAAGCTTACATTTAACAGGTCATTGGCCCCGTAACCAAGGTCATCCAGTATCTGGCCCAGGTCCGCCTTTTCACGGATAACGGAATACCGCTCCTCATCCAGCACCACCTGGCGTATCTGGCGGATGCTGAAATTAAACAACAGGTCGGGACTGTGGGTCTTAAAGATAACCTGGTTCTTCTTGGACAGGCGGTATAGTATCTCACTGCAGGTCTTCTGGAGCTGTGGATGCAGGAAAATCTCCGGGTCTTCCACCACGATGATGCTGGGGATGCGGCTCTGCTCGCTGATATAGGTCTCCAGTAGGGAAAGCATGTAGATACTCCTCATGCCTTTGCCCATAAGCCCCACCGGCTTAACGCTGCCCCTCTGCCGGTTATGGGCCGTCACCTCAACGGAGAACATCTGGTCCGTGTCACAGTTTAAGGTATACCGGATTTCCTCATAACCACCGTTCTTGAAGAAATTCTCGTTCACCTTCCTGGAAAACCCGCTGAGGTTCAGCTGATAAATCTTATATTCCAGCAGACGGGCGGTTTCAAAGGCAGTCAGTTCCTCCGGCTTTTTCTTGTTAATCAGGCCAATGCACTGGAAACAGTGGTTGCATTTCTTGGATGCCTCAAAAATGCATCTTTCGGAACGCAGGCGGCTCAGTTCTTCATCTTCCTGGAACATCAGCAGGTCATTCTGCAGCTGCCTTAGCTCCCGGTCCGCCGTAATCCGGTAAATATGGGGCAGTACCATGGGGATATAGGGGTTATTCTTCCGGTAAGGATCCTCGTAGCGCACCCTGCCGTCCAGATTCACATGGAAGGTAAAAGACAGCTCCCCATCCTTAAAGGAGGGAAGCCGCTCCCCAAATACACGTCTCCACACATCAAAACGTCTGTACTGGCTGACAAGCCCCCTGCGGTGGAACAGCTTAAGGTCTTCCTCCTCAATGCAAAATCCGGCGTCAATGCGGATGGCCTGCCGTTTTTCATTAAAATCCTCTTCACGGATCTCATAACAGCCGCACACCGCACATACCGCGTCCAGCACCGATGTTTTTCCTGTATTGTTTTTCCCAACCAGAATCAGCGCCCTGTCAATGCCGCGGATTTCCAGGTCACGGATGGATTTGAAGTTGCGTATGTGTAGATAGGTGAGCTGCATATGGTTTACCTCCGCTCATAGATGTCATGTGTCCTTCCTATGAGTATACGTCAGAAATCCATCTGTAACAACCCCTGTTTTGCGCCGGATAAAACTGCGCCGGAGGCTTCCCGCTGTAAAAATAAAAAAAGCCCGGCAGCCTTACACTGCCGGACAGGCCCGGTACCGCGGGCGCCAACGCACCCATGGGCACCATGTCCGCTTACACGGATTAATCTTCTTTGATTTTCACAATCACTTTCTTAATAGGAGCCGGCTCCTTGTCAGCCGCCTTCGGCTTATGGGCGTCCCATGGCTGAAAGATCAGGTACTGGCCGGCCTTTGCCAGGATCTGAAGTCCCGGCGTGGTATTCTCAAAGAATACAACATCCTTGTCAGGATTATAAGGGGTCTTTACCGTCATCTCATGGACAGGCGCATAGGTCATGACCTCGCTGCCCTCAATCACATACTGGATATCCGTATAATGCTCATGGGCCTCGTACTTTGCCTCTTCCCACGGAATGGTGGTATAAGCCGTCACATTGGCATAAACATTCTTGCCGTCAATCTCATACTTGCCCGGTTCCAATGCGCCCAGGTCCGTGTTCTGCAGGAAATCCACTGCTTTTGCATACCTGCCGTCCACGCCCAGGTTCCTGTAAAAATCAAGATTTTTTTTCTCATCAAATATCATATCCCATTCTCCTTTGTGTGATTATTTTTCATTACAAGTATACACCTAAAGCCATGGGAAACTCAATCGTTTTTTTATCCGGTCCATGCTTCCCCTACCGGAAGAATTCATGACCGTCATGTGCAAAAAGATAGGTGAGGTGCCTGTCAAACCAGGCCGCCGCGCTGCCGGAACCTCTCCGGTTCATGAAGTACAGCGCTCCGTTGGAATAATCCTCCCCATCCAGGGCACGGTCCACGCACTCAATTGTCTCGGCCGTGACCTTCACAGAGTTGATGGCGCCGTTGGAAACGGGCTGAAACTGGGATGGCTCGTATACAACTGCCTTTACACTGTTAGGGAACTCCTTTGACAATACCCGGTTAATGATCACATCTGCCACAAGTATCTTGCCTCTTTTATCACAGATGCCTGCCTCTGCCTGGACAATACGCAAAAGGACCTGGTAATCCTCATCCGTATACCGGATCCTCCTGGAAGCCCTGCGCTCTTCCTCGGCTTTCTTCCTTGCTTCCTCTTCCTGTTTCTCTTTTAATATCTGTTTCTGAAGTGTCTCAATCTGGGTCTGTGCAGCTGCCTGCTGTCTCTGCTTTTCACGGACATTTGCTTCTAACAGCGCACCAGCCAGTTGTTGGCCTTCGCTGTCAGTATCTAAAAGTCCGAATTGTACTTTTGCTTCCGTAACCAGACCGCTTCCCTCAGGTTCCTCCGCCTGTTCTTCCTCCTGACTTTCATCCACAATGGGCGCGGCCAGGGCATTCTTGCCCCCGCCTCCAAACCCCTCGGCTGAAAATGCAATAATGGCAACCACCATCATACCGGTCAGCAGGACTGACGAGGATCGGTACATCTGCTTTGTGACTTTCACTGCAAGTGATTTAACAAAGAGAACAACCGACTGAAGGAATGAATGTAATGTAAGCATACATACTCCTCTTTCCTGGACTCCCCTATCTCAACATGCCGGAGCCCAATTCTTGTTTTTGTTCCAGTGGGTCAATCCCCACTTTGTGCATGTTTTTCCGGGATGTATGGCTAATTATATGGGATTTAACTTTTGCAGTCAATGGAGATTTAACATCTTTGTTACATTTTTTATTAGATTTGAAATATTTGTAATTATCTTTATAGATTCACTACATTTTTCCAGTGCTTTTTTCTAAAATATTATGCATTTTCACCTTTTTATTTTTACATTTATGTTACATTATTATTAATTTTTAAGCACATACCTATATTTCCTTTTTTTGTAATTTGTATTATGTAAATTGATTTTTACTATTTTGAACATATTTATACCATTATTCATTTTAGTACATACGCACATTTTTTGTCGAATTATAGCATCATTCCCCCACTTTAGCCAAAAAAGCCTGTTTTAACTGTAAATCGCCCTATCCTTATATGTGCATTTCAACCAAAGAATGGAAAACAGCAAAAATCCCTTTGACTTTTTGCCTTTACTTTGTTACATTAAAGTTCAGAAGTTTTAATTATTAAAGTATAATAAAATACTCCCGGAGGTTATTAAAATGACAATCAAACTGCTGATGCTGATCATCTTCTTTTCCATCATGATTGGAGTCGGGTTCTATTCCAGGCGTCACGCCACCAATGTCAATGATTTTGTCCTTGGCGGCAGGGGAGTCGGGCCATGGCTTACCGCCTTTGCCTACGGCACATCCTATTTTTCCGCGGTTGTATTCATCGGATACGCAGGGCAGTTCGGATGGAAATACGGCCTGGCGTCCACATGGATCGGGATTGGCAACGCCCTTATCGGAAGCCTGCTGGCATGGGTTGTACTGGGGCGGCGCACCCGTGTCATGAGTAAACACCTTTCATCCGCAACCATGCCTGAATTCTTCGGAAGCCGTTTTAACAGCCAGGGGCTGAAGATTGTGGCCTCTGTCATCATTTTCGTATTCCTGATACCCTATACTGCTTCCGTATACAATGGCCTGTCCCGCCTGTTCGGCATGGCCTTTGACATCCCCTACGGCGTCTGTGTGCTGGGCATGGCGGTCCTGACCGCCGTGTACGTGATCCTGGGCGGCTATATGGCAACTGCCATCAATGACTTCATCCAGGGAATCATCATGCTGGCAGGGATTATTGCCGTCATACTCAGCGTGTTAAGCGGACAGGGCGGGTTTACGGCCGCTGTGGGCAATCTGGCCAGGATTCCAAGCCAGGTGCCCCTTACCATGGGACAGCCAGGCGCCTATACCTCCTTTTTCGGTCCAGACCCCATGAACCTTCTGGGCGTTGTCATCCTGACGTCCCTGGGTACCTGGGGACTTCCGCAGATGATCCATAAGTTCTATACCATTCGCAGCGAGAAGGCCATTGCAACCGGCACGGTCATCTCCACCATATTTGCCATTGTCATATCCGGGGGAAGCTATTTCCTGGGTGGCTTCGGCCGCCTGTTTGACGGTCCTGCCATCTACAACGGCAATGGTGGCATTGCCTACGACACAATCATCCCGGCCATGCTTTCCGGGCTGCCTGATATCCTGATCGGCATTGTGGTAATGCTGGTGCTGTCCGCCTCCATGTCCACCTTGTCCTCCCTGGTACTGACCTCCAGTTCCACACTCACCCTGGATTTCATCAAGGGCAACCTGGTAAAGGACATGAAGGACAGGACCCAGCTTATCCTGATGCAGGTCCTGATTGTGGCATTCATCATTATCAGTGTTGTCCTGGCACTGGACCCGCCTGATTTCATTGCGCAGCTCATGGGGATTTCCTGGGGCGCGCTGGCAGGCGCATTCCTGGCGCCATTCCTGTACGGACTGTACTGGAAGCGGGTGACGCCGGCCGCTGTGTGGGCCAGCTTTGCAGCCGGTGTGGGTATCACGGTGTCCAACATGTTCCTTCATTATATTGAATCCCCCATCAATGCAGGCGCCTTTGCCATGGTGGCCGGACTTATCATTGTCCCGCTTATGTCCCTCCTTACCACGAAAATGGAGCCTGATTATGTAAATGGGATTTTTGCCTGTTATGACGACCTGGTGGAGGCAACCAGCCGCAAGGTGCTGCCCGACGACAAATCCTTTGACTCCCCGGCCTTCCAGAAAAAGAAGAAAAAACATTAGATGAACGGCATGCAATAAGCCTGGCAATACGCATCCTGCTGCGTTGCTTGCCAGGCTTATCATCATTTCCCTGTAACAGCTGTAATCCTTCCCACGCTCCCTGTCCTAGGGCGTGTTCCCCAGAATGCGGAGCAGGCCGCTGACAGAGAACGGCATATCCTTGTCCGGACAGACCGCAATCATATGGAAGCCGGGATATACCTTCCTGCAAAGCCCATGGTATATGGTCTGCTGGATCCTATCCCCGGCAACTGCCAGCCTTATTACAGGGCATCTTCCCTGCCCTGCAGGATTCACCATGCCTTTTAAGCCAAAGGCCTCCATTACCGCATCCATCACCCCTGTATTCAACACCCCTTCCAGGTAAGAACGCCTCTGGTTCAGGGTTGCTTCTGTAAACAGGTCTAAGATGCGCAGGATATACAGCGCCCTGTTAAATCCATGTATATGTGCGTTGTTGGCCCCCAGGCATACCATCTCCTCATCGATTTCCCATTCCTCTTCCCCGGCAACGCTTGCCCCCAGAATGGTTTCACTGACAACTGCCTTGAATAATTCCCCTGTGATGTTGGATGATATGTCCTTAATACATCCATCCTCCAGAAGCACGGCCTGGGTATGGCTTCCCGGCAGTATCAGGACAACGCGCCCCTGTTCAAGGGCCGGATTCCCGCGCAGCACCCCGAAAACCTCGATTTCTTCCCCCCGTATCATGTTGACCCTGTCCGCTGTTTCCGGAACCACCCGGGCATTATAAGGAACGGTTTTTATGCCGGGTATGATTTCCAGCATTCTTTGGAAGAACCGTTCCTCCTCATGACAGACAATGGAATCCCGCAGTTTTTTCCAATCCACCGGAACAGGAAGATGTTCAACCTCCACCAGCCCGGACGGGCTGGAAATCATTCCGGACAGATATATATGGGCAACCTCTTCATTATATATATGGGCATCCTCCAACAGGGCGTCAAACATGTCCCTCAGTTCCCTGACCAGCACTGCATTATCCTGCATAAGGGCGGAATTCCTTGCGCCGACCTGCCTCTCCAGCCGGCCGGCAATCCTTCCGTCTTTTATCAGATATGCCCGGGTGTTGGTTGTTCCTGAATCATAATAAACAATATACATACGGCTTCCTGTCCTTTTATCTGATTTTGGCCGCATATGCCGCGGCAAGGTTTTCAATTCCCCTGTAATCCCCGGCTTCTATCATCTTCCGGTTCACTATATTCCCGCCGATTCCCACACAGCAGGCGCCGGCCTTAAAAAAGTCAAGTATATTATCCAGGTCCACGCCTCCCACCGCGGCCAAGGGTATATATGACAATGGTCCCTGCAGCGCCCTGATATACCCAGCCCCCAGATGATCGGACGGAAATACCTTTACAATATCAGCGCCCCACCTGTAACATTGCTCGATTTCACTGGGTGTCATGGCTCCCGGCATGGCCGTCATTCCCAGGGCCTTTGTCTCTTTTATCACGTCCTCCTGGGATGTGGGGGTGATGATATATGCCGCGCCTGCTTCCCTTGCCGCCCGTACCTGCCCTACGGTGAGTACGGTCCCGGCCCCCACCAGCACCTGGCCGTCCTGGTACCGGTCAGCCAATGCCTTTATTTTATCCGTGGTATAAGCCAGGGGCTGGCGCTGGTCAAAGGGAACCTCTAAAAGACCCAGGCCGCCTGCCGCCACCGCATCCGCTGTCTTTAATGTCTCATCCAGCTTTAGGCCGCGTATGATGGCAATTATCTTCTTCCCTAAAATCTGTTCCAATACATCCATCTTATCCTCCCTGCCCTTACAGATCCCTCATGGAGCGGACCCAGGCCGCCGTGTCCTTCAGTATGATTTCCACAGAGGGCTGGTTCAGGCATTCAAAAGAACAGTACTGGGAATACCCGCTCTCCTTGACCGCCTTCAGCACGCCTGCGAAATCAGTATGCCCATATCCTGGGAACATCCGGTTGGAATCAGCCAGGTGCACATGCTGCAGCCTGCTTCCCATGATATCAATGCTTTGCTTAAAGCCGATGTCCTCGATATTGGCGTGGAACAAATCCCATAAAATGCCTACACAGTCAGGATTGCCAAGGTCATTTACAATAAAATCCATGGTGGCTTCTGCTGAATTGAGGAGGGCTGTCTCGTATCGGTTAATTGCCTCCAGACAGAGGGTGACCCCCTTCTGGTCCGCATATGCGACAAGCGGCTTCATGGCCTCGCTTAAATCCGCCAGATCCCTGTCCATGGTTTCCAGTGACCCCAGTCCCCGCATCAGCCCAATGGTAACCTTGCTGCCCAGGACCTTAGCCGCGTCAATGTGCTGCATGAACCGCTCCTGGGTCCGCTTGGTGATATCTGCGGGAACCCCAATCAGGGAAAGGCCCTCTATCCCCCTGGCCTGGCCCGTGGAAATGGTGGAACATCCCAGTCCCCTCTCATCCAGTTCAGCCTTCACCCTGCCCAGGTCAATATCCGAATAGCTGCTGATACACAGTTCCGCGCCGTCCAGACAGCTCTGCTGCATCCAATCCAGCCCTTTCAGGTACTCCTCATGGGAAAAAGATGAGAAAATCGTATCATATTGTAATGTAACGGTTGCGCTGAATTTCATATTAATCCATTCCTCCAATCAATTCGTCAAAGGGCTTCTACAGGGTTACCCCATCCCTGAAAATAGATATCTCCTGATAGCCATATTGTTCATTTTTTGTCCGGCGTTTACCGCTGGCCACTTCCAGCATAAAGCCAAACAGTTCCCCTGCGGTCTCTTCCAACCCGCGTCCGTCCAAAACCTGCCCTGCATTAAAATCAATCCAATCCGGCTTTTTCCGGAAAAGGGCGGTATTGGAGGATATTTTAATGGTCGGCACCACCGCGCCAAAGGGATTGCCGTTCCCCGTGGTAAACAGCACCAGGTTCGCGCCGCTGGCCGTAAGGTTGGTAACGGATACAGCATCATTCCCGCTTCCGGTCAGAAGGCTCAGGCCGGTCCGGTCCGCCTGGCCGCCGTAGTACAGCACATCCACCACAGGGGCAGAGCCTCCCTTCTGGATGTTGCCCAGGGACTTATCCTCATCCGTGGATATGCCGCTGCGTATGTTACCTGGGCATGGGTTCCTGTCAATGGGCTGTCCGTAACGCATGAAATATTCTTTAAAATCATTAATAAGGCCCACCACATCCTTAAAAACTTCCTTGTCCACCGCCCGTTCCATCAGGCGGGTCTCCGCTCCAAACATCTCCGATACCTCCGTAAGGATGGCCCCGCCACCGCACCGTACCAGACGGTCTGTAATCCTCCCGCAGAGAGGATTGGCCGATACCCCTGAAAATGCATCGGAACTGCCGCATTTTAAACCAATCCGTAAAAGGGATGCGCTTAACCTCCGGCGTCTGGATAAAGCCGCGTATCCGGCCAGTTCATCCAACAACCTCATGCCCTCGGCATACTCGTCACTGCAATCCTGGGTTACCAGGAACTTAACCCTCTGGGGATTCACTTCGCCCAGCACGGGTTTAAAGTATTCCAGACAGTTATTCTCACAGCCCAGGCTGACCACCAGGACCGCCCCTGCATTGGGATGGTTGATCAGTCCCCTTAACAGCTTCTGTGTAATCAGCATATCGTTGCCCAGCTGGCTGCAGCCCGCATTATGTGTCAGGGCCTGTATTCCGTCCACCATGGCGCCGTACCGTTCTTCTGCCTTTTGGGCAAGGATGCGGGCCGTGCGGTTCACGCACCCCACCGTGGGTATGATCCAGATTTCATTTCTGGTACCGGCCCTTCCGTCGTTCCTCAGGTAACCGTCAAACCAGGCTTCCTCCTGCGGGCAGAAGGCGGACCAGACATCGGGGAGCGGCCTGTACCCATATTCAATCAGGCCCTCCAGGTTGGTAACCACATTATGTATATGGACGTGTTCCCCAGGCTGTATCTCCCTGGCTGCCTTTCCGATGGGCAGACCGTACTTAATGACCTGACCGCCTTTTTCAATCTGTCTTAAGGCAACTTTATGGGCCGGTCCTATATCCTCCGTAATCCTTACCATCCTGTCACCGCACCGGTAAACCCCAGGGCCTTTCAGCCCGGCCAGGGCTATGGCCACATTGTCGTCCGGATTGATTTGTAAAAGCTTGTTGTCCTCCATCCTTCCAGTCCTCCCATGACATGCATCATCCCGCGCCATACATCAGGGTCGGCAGCATAAGCGTAATCTGCGGAATATAGGTGATGAACTGCAGCAGGATATAGAACATGATGATAAATGGCACCGTGGCCTTGCATATACGCTCAAAGGGGACACTGGATACCTTGGACAGGACATACAGCACCATGCCTACCGGAGGGGTCAGAAGCCCTATCATCAGGTTCAGTATCATGATGATCCCAAAGTGGACCGGGTCCACGCCCATGGCCGTGACAACCGGCAGGAATACCGGGGTCAGGATGATGATGGACGGGGTGGAATCCATGAACATGCCCACAAATACCAGGAACAGGTTGATTAACAGCAGCGCTATGTATTTGTTGTTGCAGTACATAAGGAACAGGTTTGCCACGAACTGCGGAAACCGTTCAAAGGAAAGGATCCAGCAGAAAATCGTTGCCCCGCACACAATCATCATGACCGTGCAGGTGGTCTCGCTTGCCTCCTTAAGGGCCTGCACCAGTTTCTTAGGCGTCAGCGTACGGTAGAAGAATCCCAGGAAAATCGCGTAGAAAGTTGCAATCATGGCTGCCTCGGTGGGTGTGAAGATACCGGCCAGGATCCCGCCCAGGATGACCACCACGGTCAGCAGGGATAGAAAGGCCCTTCTGAAGGAGTGTAACAGGGCACGCAGCCCGCACCATCCTTCTTTTTCATAGCCCCGCTTCCTGCTTATAATATAAACCATGATACACATGGCAGCAGCCATGATGGCTCCCGGGACAGCTCCCGCTATAAACAGCCGTCCAATGGAAACCGACGCAACGGTGCCGTATACAACGGCCGGCACACTGGGCGGGATGATTGGCCCTACCAGAGAGGAAGCCCCTGTGACGGCAAGTGAGAAATCATCGTCGTATCCCGCATCATGCATGGCCTTTAATTCAATGGCCCCAAGGCCGCCCGCGTCCGCAATGGCTGCCCCTGACATACCGGCGAATACCACGGATGCCAGGATATTGGCATGGGCCAGTCCGCCTGTTATATGCCCCACCAGCTTGCCGCAGAAATCAAAGATGCGGTCCGTCACCTCCCCGCTGTTCATCAGGTTCCCGGCCAGGATAAAACCAGGCACTGCTAACAGGGTGAATGTATTGGCACCCTCGGTCAGACGCTGCACCAGCATGATTAGAGCCATGTCATTGGATATGAAGTACAGGGTCCCGCTGCACAGAAGGCAGAATGCAATGGGGCATCCCAATACCATCAGCAGCAAAAAACTTATCAGTAATACAGCCATCTTCTATTCTCCTTCCTGTTTCATATAACGTGCCTGATAGCCTTCCCAGTCCAGGGCCGCGTAAAGGAAATCCACAAACCACTGTACTGCTATCATCAGGATTCCCACCGGCGCGGCTATGTACTCAATGCCCAGGCTGACGCCCAGGGTAACGGCTTTTAGTCTGCTCTGTTTCATGAAAATCTCGCAGGCGTGCGGAAACAGATAAAAACAGGTAAGGGAAATCAGCAGACTGATCATAACCTGCAGTCCATGGATGACAGGGGCCGGAAACCGGTTTACCAGGGCTGTCATACGCACATGGATATGGCCCCTGCCGCACCATGCAGAGCCTAACAGGGCCAGCCACACAAACATATACCTGGCCAGCTCCTCGGACCAGGTCAGCGGTTTTCCGAACAGATACCTGGAGATGACCTGGGCCAGCAGCACCAGACACATGGCAGCCATCAGCCCGATTATAAAATATTCATTCAGCTTGTTGAATTTGTCGTAAATCTGATTAATACGGTTCATTGTTGCTTTCACCTAACATCCTCCTGACACATTTTCCCGATATGTAATTCCCCCAATTATCGTATCCGTTACAATAACCGGGGGAATCTGCCATCATTTAATTAAGCTTACTTGTTATAGGATTGCGCGATTGACAGCCAGTCGCCCCAGGTATCGGCATACTTTTTATAGATGCCCTGGACGTTTTCCTTGAAGGCGTCTTTGTTAACCTCAATCACGTTCATGCCCTTTTCCTTCATGGTATCCACCAGACCGGCTTCCTGGTCCTGGATTGCCTGGGTAATGGATTCACAGCTCTCATACACACAGCTGCGTACGATTTCCTGCAGGTCGGCCGGCATGCTCTGCCATACGCTTTCATCCATGGTATATGTAACGGCCGCAATCACATGATCGGTCATCAGCAGGTTATCGCATACCTCATAGAACGCATTGGCATCAATGGTGGGAAGGGGATTCTCCTGCCCGTCCACAACGCCCTGCTGGATTCCCATGTACACCTCTCCCAGGGACATCACGGTGGGGGTTGCCCCTAAGGCAGCGCCATAGGCCATGGCCATCTCTGAATCCGGAACGCGGAGCTTGCAGCCCTTTAAGCCGGACGGCTCCGTGGCCGGGAATCCCTTAACCGTCACTTCCCTGGAACCGTAATAGTACATACCCAGCACCCTCAGGTTGCTGGAGGCCGCCAGGCCGTCATACAGCTTCTGCACTTCATCGCTGTTGGCAAAGGCAGTCATGGCCTCCCCGTCATTGAATACATAGGGGGCGTCAAACAGTGAAAATGTGGGGTCGTATTTAGACAGTTCGGAGGGACCGCACATGGTGAAATCGCAGGTACCCGCTCCCATGGATATGGAGGAAGTCACGTCGCTTTCCTTCCCCAGCTGCTCGCCTGAATAAACCGTTACCTTCACATGTCCGTCCGTCGCCTTTTCCACTGCCTCGGCAAAGGCGTAATATCCCTGGCAGGCCACATGATCCTCGGCCAGGTTGGTGGCCAGCTTCAGTTCGTAATTGTCCCAATTGCCGGATGCTGCCGCGCCCCCGTCCTGGCCCTGTTCCTGTGCTTCTGATGACGCGGCTCCTGTGGCCGCCCCCGTGGTGGCTGCAGCTGTTGTAGGTGCGGTACCCCCGCCGCATGCTGTCAGTGAAACTGCTGAGATAAGTGCCATTGAAAGTACCAATACCTTTTTCATATTTACTCTCCTTCTCTTTGTTTTCTGAGTGATATTGAACTTAAATATTATTGATATATCACACTTTTTATATGTGATATTATACATATATATCACAATAAAATCAATAGTTTTTATCTAACTTTTTAATTTATTTGTCTCCCCGGAATATAATTGCGAATCTTTTCACGAAATATAGATGTAATACAGTCCCTTTTTAAGTCATTTTTCCTTTTTTCGGCAAAAAGGCTGAATGAACTCCAGGGAACGCCTGGCAGCTGTTTCCATGTCCGGGTACTGAAAGGACTCCAGGGCCACCGCCCCCATGTATCCTATATCCCTAAGGGCCTTAAACGTGGATTCAAAATCATAATGGGCGTGGCCAGGATACCACCTGTCGCTGTCCGCAACATGGATATGGCCCACCTTATCCCCTGCCTTTTGGATGCTTTCTGCACAGTCAGGCTCCTCTATGTTCATGTGGAACGTATCCAGGTGCAGCAGCAGGCTGTCTGAGCCCAGGGCCTTAAGCAGTTCAAGGCCCTCATCCACCGTATTGAGCCAGTCGCTTTCAAAACGGTCAATGACCTCAAAGACCAGCCTGACCCCCAGCCGTTTTGCCTCCCGCATGCAGGTTTCCATCCCATCATAAAAATATTCCATATAAAGCCCGGCATCCGTGCAATCCCTTTTCTGTCCCTTCATCAGGCCTATGATGACCACGGCGCCCGTATCAGCCCCAAACCGGATATGGCCCATCATGCGCCGGATGGCCTCCCTGCGTGTTTCAGGAACAGGGCTGGTCAGGAATATCCCCTGCTGGCTGTAGGAAGGTCCGGTCCCTATGGATGTGAGGGAAATGTTGTTGGCCCTCAGGGCGGCTATAACCGCCTTTTTATCCACGGCATCGGAATCCGTCAGGTGCAGCTCAATCCCATCATATCCCCACTGTGCGGCCCGGGCAATGCCCTGCTCCAGATTGCCCCGGATTACCAGGGGCGTGCTCCATCCGGCCTTCTCAACCGCTGTTATGGAAGTCTTCATCCCGTGCCTCCTCCTGCTTAAAAACCATGGGACGTGGCGCCGCCGTCCACGGCAAAATCATGTCCCGTAAGATAGGTGGATGCGCCGGACAGAAGGAACAGCATCATATATCCGATTTCCACCGGTTTCCCAAACCTTGGAAGCATGGGTTTACTGAGGGCCGCCGCCCTGCGGTCCGGGTTCTGCTCAAACATGCCCTCGTTGAGCTTTGTCAGGAACCATCCGGGTGCCACGCTGTTAACCAGGATATTGTCGTTTTTCCATTCCTCCGCCAGGCCCCTGGTCAGCCCAAGGATGCCTGACTTAGTCATGTCATAGGGAAGCACTCCTGTGAAACCCATGTACGCAGCCATGGACGAAATGGAAATCACACGTCCGATGTAATCTGATTCCTTCAGATATGGGTAACAGATTCTGGCCATCATGAGAGGGGTCTTCAGGTTGATTAAAAGGATCTTATCCAATCGGTCCTCCGGGAACTCCTCTGCCCTGGACTTATAGGTAATCCCGGCATTGTTAATCAGGAAATCCAGATGGCCTTCCTGTCCGGCAATGGCCTCTACTTCCTTTTTTACTTTTTCATAATCCGTCACATCACAAATTACATCAATCAGGCTGCCTTCCCGGATTGCCTCTTCATCGGAATGGGGCGCAATGTCAAAATTATATACCTTTGCCCCTGCGTCCGTCAGTACCTTTGCCTGGCCCAGCCCCAGTCCGCGGCTGGCCCCGGTGATGATGCCCACATGGCCTGTCAGGTCAAATAAACCAGCAACATATTCCTGTGAAGTCATTTCGTTTCCTCCTAAAATGTGATTATTACCTTGCAGGCCCCGCTGTTTTTATCCATGGCCGTTTCAAATGCCTTTTTAGCCTCTTCCACCGGAAATACATGGGTAACCAGGCAATCAATCCTGTCCCTGCGCCCTGGCAGGCTTTCCACCACCTCTTTAAACTTGCGGTTCTGGTTGCGTGTTCCCGCAATGACCAGCTCGTTCTTATTCACCAGGCGGAAATTAATGGGCACCGGCTCAGGCGCAAAGGTCAGGGGGACCAGGCGTCCGTGGGGGCTTAAAAGTTCAACGGAAAGACTGGTCAGGGCCGGTATGCCACTTGTCTCAAATACCACATTCACTCCTTTTCCATCCGTGATATCCATGACCGCTTCCCTCAAATCCCTTTTTTGTGGGTTGATGGTATATTTTGCCCCAAAACGTTTAGCGATTTCAAGCCTTGCCTCGTTGACCTCACTGACAATCACCGTGGCGCCAAGGGCTTCGGCCATGTCGCAGATAATCATCCCAATGGGGCCCGCCCCATGGATCAGTACCAGGTCCCCCGGCATGGTACGGGCCTGGGCATTGGCCTGGGCCCCTATGGTATAGGGTTCTGCCGTGGCTGCCTGGACAGGCGTAAGTACCGGGTCATATTTATAAAGCTGGCTGCTTTCAACCACCATGTATTCTTCCATCACCCCATCTGCGTGGACCCCGGCCACAACGATATCCGGGCAGCAGTTATAACGTCCGTTGCGGCAGGCATAACAAGTGCCGCAGCCATGGATCGGCTCAATGATGACCGGGTCCCCGGCTTTTAATCCCGTAACCTGATCCCCAATTCTTTCAACAACGCCGCAGCCCTCATGGCCGATGATGCGGGGATAGGTGGCGTAGGCGTGGGTTCCGTGGAAAATATGTATATCGCTTCCGCAGATGCCGGCTGCTGTTATCTTTACCAGTACCTGGGTACCTGTTTTAAGCTGTGGGATTTCCTTTTCAATTACCTCCAGTTTACCTGGCTCTGATACATATACTGCTTTCATTTACCTGACCTCCTCAAGTGCTTCTTCTTTAAACCGGAATCCCCAGCCCGCGCCCTCCCTTGGGTAGGCGTATCCGTCCTCAATCCTCATGGTGTTGTCAATAATCCCGTCAATCCAGTCAAAGGATTCTGCTCCGTATGGCCTTGCGATGGTGCACAGCAGCGGGACATCGTAATCTTTATAATAGTGGGGAAGCACCGGAAGCTGGTAAGCGCTGGCCAGCGCAGCGGAATTACGCCACTCCTCCACCCCGCCTAAGCGGATCAGGTCGGGCTGCCATAAATCCAGGGCGTTTCTTGCAATCAGGTTCTTTAAGGCCTCACAGTCATATTCCCTTTCCCCCATGGCCAGGGCAATGCCGCATTTCTGCCTGAGCAGTCCATATCCTGCAAAATCCGTATGGGGCACAGGCTCCTCAAACCACTGGAGCCCAATTTCCTTTGCCTGCTCCGACAGTTTAAGGGCGTCCACCACATCCATGCCCTGATTGGCGTCCATCATGATCTTCACGCCGCTTCCAAGCTTTTCACGGCAGATTCCCAGACGGTGCAGGTCCCGTTCAATCCCATCCGGATGGCCCACCTTGATCTTAACTGCGGTGAATCCCCTGCTCTTGTAATCCAGCACCTCCTCCAGCAGTTCTTCATCCGTGTAACTGATCCATCCGCCGCTTCCGTATACCGGAATCCGGTCCTGATTGCAGCCCAATAGCTTGTGCACAGGCTGACCGTTGCAGTGTCCCCATGCATCCCACATGGCCACGTTAAAGGCTGCAATGGCGCAGGTATTAAGCCCGGTATTGCCAAAATACTCCGCCTCCATATCCCATTCCTTTTTGGCCAGGACTGTCTGATAAACATTGTATTCCTTGTCAAGAATGAAATTGCAGCAGTCCTTTAAGGCTCCCTCAATGGCATTCGGGGAGTAATGGAATGAAAGAAGATACCCCTGCCCCCTGACGCCGTCAGCGGTTTCCACCTCCGTCACATAAAAAGCAATCTTACTGATTGTGTGGGTGGAATCGGCAATGGGTTTCGTAATCCTGGATACTGCCCTGTAAAACCTCGCCTTTTTGATTTTTGTGTTCATAGCTCCTCCTTGTGTTTGATATATTTATATTATATTTATATAATATTCAACTGATATATCTGTAAGGATAAAGATTTACCATATCACCTGAATACGTTTCTTATCCAATATACAGGCGATATGGCCTTCTCTTCCGGATTCAATTGTATTGTGCCCATCTTAACGGAAGCTGCGTATGGTCCTCTCTTTGGACTGCTCCAGGTGCAGGGCCAGGGTTCTCTCTAATTCCTCCTTATCCCCTTCTAAAAGCGCATCCAAAATCGCCACATGCTCTTCTGTGGTCCCGTCATCTGCGTCATCTGCGCGGGAACAGGCAATCCTCAGACGCTGGTTCTGGTCATATATGTTCCGCATCATCCTGCGCATGTAACGGTTGGGACATCCTGCCATGATGTAGCTGTGCAGTTCCGTATCCAGGCTTATGTAGTATCTCCTCAGCTGCTCACCCTCAAGGGCCGGGTCCGGCTCCAGGAAACGGCGGCGCATATCCCTCAGCCAGTCCTTGTCAATCTGATGCATGGAACTGACAACCATCTCAGGCTCAATCAAACGGCGGACCTGATAGATATCCTCAATCAGATCCTGGGTGACATCTGTTATGATTGTCCCTTTTCTGGGGTAGACGTATACAAAGTCCTCCTTTTCCAGACGCAGGATTGCTTCCCTTACAGGCGTCCTGCTGATATTCAGCTCCTTTTGAAGCTTATCTTCCGATAAATCACTCATGGGCGGATATTCACCGCTTATTATCTTTTCTTTTATATAATCGTATGCGCTGTCTGTCTTTCCCAAAATCATTCTCCATTTCCCTCAATCTGATGTACCTGTTCCTTCCAGGCATCCCGCACACAGGATATTCCTTCCTGTCCATGCAAAGGAAAAACAACAGATATATCAGTTGTCTACATAATAACATTTTTTATGCATTTTTTCAATATCTATTAT
>PPYE01617439.1_pt1 | contig 38768 bp, 25 predicted proteins | sample 1559881 | NCBI WGS metagenome assembly PPYE01 (sample SAMN08240022, study PRJNA423297) | Human gut metagenome, whole genome shotgun sequencing project. | reverse complement strand
CTCCAAAACTCTTTATGTTCCAATGACCTATCAAAGACCGATTGATTGACCAGTATATGTTTTGTGTATTTAATTTGTCCGTTTTAGTTAAGAAGTTGTCTGTTTTTACAAAAACAGACCTGCCTTGATTTTTGTTGTAATAAAAAATAAGAAATATGAAATTACTATATCTGAATGAACATTTATCCTGTCTAAATTACCAGATGAACTCGGATGTAGGATTTACTTGCCAACAGTTGGAGAAGGAAGAGGTATACCGGATTGATAACAGCAAGTCGTCATGCACTCTTTTTATGATTGAAGGTGATGTGATTTTTGATTTGGGTAAATACAAAGGTTTACGAATTTTACAAAAAGAGATGGTGTTCATTCCACAAAGCATAGAAACCCGGATAAAGTCTATGACCGGTTCGAAATGTATACTCTTATTTTGGGACAGGAATGTGAGTGTATGTGACAAATTGTTTTTGGGATCGTTACCTGTCAGGGATGAGGAGCGAACAGCAGATAATTTTATTCTTCCTATCAGAAAGCCTCTTGTGAAAGTACTGGATTCTGTCGGAGCATATTTGGAGGCAAAGTTGCTCTGCAAACATATGCATTTACTAAAGCAGCAGGAACTGCTTTTGGTTCTGAAGGGTTTTTATACAAAGAAAGAATTGGCAGCGTTCTTTTCTACATCGACCGGTATTAGGCGACATTTTGAAAAATTTGTCATCGAGAACTATAAGAAGGTAAGCTCTGTTAAGGAATTTGCTGATTTATATTATGTTTCCGAACGATCTTTTAGTCGGAAATTCCATTCTTGTTTTGGAGAGAGTCCTTATAAATGGATGCAGAAGAAAAAGGCGGAACAAATGTTGGAAATGGTTTGTGATCTGGAACTTTCCTTTCAGGAAATATCTAGTAAGTTAGGTTTCAGCTCACCTTCCCATTTTACGGCATATTGCCGTAGAATGTACGGGATGTCACCTACCCAATTGAGAGAAAAAAATAAAAAATAAACGGATTTTTATAATTGTAATTTAACGAAGAAACTATGGAGTATTCAAATGCCAATCTGTCCAATGAGCAGACCTGTTTATCCTGCGTGGAATTACCGAAGATCTGTATACCAATCTACAGGGAGGTTATTAAGGAAATGGCAGAAGTGATAAAGGTCCCCCAAATGCGGGAGGTTTTTTACTCTCTTTCTATCGGGATAGATGTACTGACAGTTTCCAAGAAAACAGGTGTTGCTCCAAGGAATCTGGCATATATGTATAAAAAAGCGAGCAGACAGGTTTGTTTGAAATGGAAACCTTATTCTGCATGGAAACAGGAATTGGACCGTATATATATCAGATGTCGAAATTATGCAGCATTCCTGACACATTATCAAGAGTGTACCGGTCAAAATCTCAAGAATGTAGTGATATTTGTAAAGGAACAAGACATACCATTGGAATATGTAAACCTGTTGACTACACCTTTAGGAAGTTTGGATATAAATTTTAGGGTGTTACGTGCGCTTAGAAAATACAACATCTATCAGCTTGAGGATCTTTTACGGTTTATAAAATATAATGGGTTTGATGCGCTGTGTCGAATACCTGGTGTGGGAACGAAGTCTGTTGAACAGTTGTATCATACTTTAAAAGAGAGGAATATTTTGGAAAATAAGGAAACTTGTATCCTGTTCCGTTACCTTTTTGTGTAGAAAATATAAGGAAGTATATTGGGATGTTTACAATTACTGATATCTTGTTTTTATTTTTGAAGCGAATAGATATACTAATAAAACACGATAATTTCTCTGTGTTTAATTAAAAACTGGAATTGATGCAAAAAGATTATGTATGTTTGGAGTATCTGCTTTGACTACAAACGAACGGATGTTATTGAAAGGAATAAAGTTTGTGGATAACTAGTCTGTTGGAATTTATGGTGGGTGATTACTCTGATAACTAACAGCTTTTTCTGTAAGAAGTTTCGTCTTGCAGTGGGTGTTGAACTATAAAAACGAATAACACTAGTTTTGAATTTAGGAACTTCAGGGATATATCAATATAAGTTGTAGTAAAACAGCCTTTGATGCATCGAATATTGAGTTTTTAAGCAAGTTCTACATGATTTTTTTGGGGGGGAGACTTGTTCCGGAATACTCCGAATATTTGAAATGGAAGTCGTAGTTGGGGTGGGCTGGCTTTATGGCTATGTTAATGGTATAAGGGATGATAACTTATGAGGTACACGGTTGGGTATGGATTTCAACTTTGGTATAGGGAAGGGGAAATGTGGGTAATCAGCTTGATATTATTATTGGTCTATGATATGGAAGATAAACTCAACCAGTACAAGAGACATTTTCTATGCCACTCTCGTAAAAGAATATGCCTAAACAGAGGTGGACAATCTGAATGTAAGTGGCAATAGTTTGCATGACTAACTTTTGGATAAGTGGAAACAGATAAAGAAAGTAGTTGATCGTGTGGAAATGCTCTAGAAACAGCGAACTGAATGTCAGCACAAGAAATCAGTCATTGAAAAAGATATTATTTACAACAACAAAATAATGAAACTGAAATTTTAGTTTGCTGAGCGGTATAGATGGAATTGGAGGAAAGAAGTCTGTAGACAGCGGAATATCTCAGTTTTTTTATATCATATTCCATTATCGAGAAATTAATTGTTATTTTTGTGCTGAATCTTAGATAAGTCTATAAATATATAATATCCTGGAAGGCATCAATCTATGAGATTTGAAAAAGGAATCGATAAAAAAGAATAACGCTATGAGTGAGAGTTTGGGTCTGATGGGGAAATGTGAATACTATGAAAAGAAAAATACTGTTATACGTCCTTTTGTTTGTCTCTATCACGCTTCGAGGCAATGTGTATTTTAAACATTTGGGTAAAACAGACGGATTGTCCCAAATATCAGTTATTTCCATTTGTCAGGATGAATTGGGAAGAATGTGGTTTGGCACATTGGAAGGGTTGAGTTGTTATGACGGAAACTCTATGACTGTTTATAAGCCGTCGCAAGATTCTGTCAGGAGTTTTTTGGGGAACAACGTAGATAATCTTGTCAGTGATAAGCAGGGAAATCTTTTTTTTATTTCGGATTACGCACTTGTTCGATATGATCTTCGTAAGGAGCAGTTCTCTCTTCTAAAGCAAAGGGCGAACTGTCTGCATGTGCATAACCAAGAGGTGTGGGCGGCAACACGTGATTCTGTTTTCAAATGGGATCGGCAGAAAGAGGAATTTGCTTTTATCTATCAATTGTCAGTCAAGAAATATATCACCTATCTTTATGTGGACGATAATGAATGTGTGTGGTTGGGGACTACCGACGGACTTTATCGGGTGGATAACTTGGATAATCCGGCTCCGGTTTGTGTTATTCCCAAAGTCAATGTCCTTTCACTTTATAGAGATACGAAGGGGAAAATGTGGGTGGCTGCGTTCAGGCAAGGAATGTATACCATAGAAAATGGTATAAGCCAACAGTTTGTTGATGAGCAAAACTTTCTATTATCTAACAATGACATCAGATGTTTTGTAGAAGACGATGAAGGTTCTATTTGGATAGGGACTTTCAATGGACTGAATAAAATAGATACGCTGGGTAATGTATCCTGTTACAAAAAAGATACGCAACCGGGAAGTTTGAAGCATTCATCCATTTTCTCGCTTTGCAAAGATTCTCAAGGAACAATTTGGGTCGGTACCTATTATGGAGGAGTACAATACTTTAATCCTCAGGTGGATATTTTTACACATTATTCGGAAGGGGTAGGTCGAAAGGATTGCTTGAGTTTCTTCTTTGTAGGAAATATGGTGGAAGATAAACGAGGGGATGTCTGGATCTGTACGGAAGGGGGAGGATTGAATTATTTACATAGAGATTCCAGACAATTTACGCATTATTTGACTGATGAAAAGAGTGTGTCTCCGTTATTCTCTAATTTGAAATGCATAGAATATGATGAAGGACGGGATTGCCTGTATATAGGTACTCACAAACAAGGTTTCTTCTGTTTTGATATAACTGCAAGAAAAGTGGTATATCATACGGAAAAGATGGGAAAATCTCTTTCCAAAATAATTTTGCGTGGAGACAGCCTTTATATTCTTTCCGGTGACGGTCTGTATGTCAAGGATTTGAAGCAGGAGACGATGGGGTATTTATATCCGTCTATTCGGGAAACTCATCGGGCAGGTTCCTCTTTTTTGATAGATTCCAAAGATTATATTTGGATTGCCCAGCATGATCAGCTTGTGCGGATTAATATGAAGATGCCGGAAGAGAAATATATTTATAAGTATAATGAGAGGGGATTAGGTAAGTTTCAAGTGTTGAACATAGTGGAGTATACCGATGGTACTTTGTACTTTGGAACTTATGGGGCTGGTTTATATGTATTCAATCCTGCGGAAAACAGCTTTAAGCAATGTTCTATTTTCGATATTCGTTATTGTTATAATTTGTCTGTTATTCAAGGTGATTATTTGGCTGTTTCCTGTGAAAAAGGATTGTTGGTTTATCATCCGAAAACTCAGGAGATGAAGATGATTGATGCTGAAAATCAGTTACACCTTTCTGCCATAAATGATGGATGCGGTTTATTGAGTTGTAGTGACGGTGAAGTGTTTGTTGGCGGAACCTCGGGCATGGCTTCTTTCATGAGTCACTCTTTGTTCAATCCGTCTCCCCGGTATAACCTTTATTTTTCATCGTTGTTTGTGAACGATAAACTTGTTTCGTGCGAAACATCCGACCGTATTTTGGAGACAGCATTACCTTTTGCCGATCAAATAAATTTGGAGTACAATGAGAATAATATTTCAATATCTGTAGCTTCGAATAGTTATATTGATAATGCTAACAGAAAGATTTATGAATATTGGCTTGAAGGATTTAGTAATGAGTGGAATACGATTTATAATAATACAATAGTATATACAAACTTGAATCCCGGTAAATATAAGCTGATTGTACGTGAAAAGCAGCAGAGTTCACTTGATGAGGTGCATTCCATTGCGTTGGCTATTGTTGTACATTCTCCTTGGTGGTCTACATGGGTGGCTTATTTGGTTTACCTTTGTATGGTTGTTGCAATTGCTTATTTATTGTTGCGGAACTGGCGTGCCCGAATGCAGTTACGTGCTTCGTTGGCGCAAGAGAAGCTTGAGAAAGAAAAGAACGAAGAACTTATACAGGCAAAACTTCAGTTTTTTGCCAATATATCTCACGAATTCCGTACTCCTTTAACGTTGATTATCTCGCAGCTTGAGGCTTTGTTGCAATCCGGCAACTATTCTCCGTATCTGCGGACACGTTTGCAGAAAATATATAAGAATACTTTTCATTTTAGGGAACTGATATCCGAACTTTTGGATTTCCGGAAGATGGAACGGGGAAAATTACAGCTTCATGTATGCCAATTGGATATCATTCTTTATCTGAAACAGATTCAGCAGGATTTTATGGATCAGGCACAGTTGAAAAATATACAATTTGAGTTTCATACGGAGGTGGAGAATATACAGTGCTGGTTTGACGGCCGGCAGTTGCGGAAAGTATTTTCCAATCTGTTGTCGAATGCATTTAAGCATACTCCGGAGAAGGGAAGGGTAGAGTTACAGATAGAGGCGAAGGAAACGGTTATTGAGATAAAAGTTATCGATACGGGTGAAGGTATACCGGAAGAAGCATTGCCTTATATTTTTGACCGTTTCTATCAAGTGGATTCTGCCATTTCTTCACCCGGAAGCGGTATCGGCTTGGCTTTGTCAAAAGGAATCGTAGAATTGCATCATGGTGACATTACAGTGCAAAGTGCGATGCATTACGGTACTATTTTTACGGTTACATTACCTAAAGAAAACCTTTTCCGTGACGATGATTATGTGACTTTTGTTGAGCCGGAAGAGATGCTTGACAATCATTTTGTGATGCCTCTTGAAGAAGGTGGCGAACAAGAGGCTGATCGGATAGGGGAGGAAACCCTCGAAACACAGGGAGATATGACAGCAAAGGATTGCCTGTTGATAGTAGAAGATAATGAAGACTTGTTACAGATATTGACTTCATTGCTTTCACCTTTATATCGGATTACTATTGCCATGAACGGTAAGGAAGGATTGCAGAAGGCAATGGAAGAACATCCTGTTCTTATTCTGAGTGACATTATGATGCCCGAAATGTCCGGGTTAGAGATGTGTGCCAAAATAAAGAGTAATTTTGATTTATGCCACATTCCGGTTGTGTTGCTGACTGCTTTGACTTCGGACAATAAAAAAATGGAGGGGTTACAGTGTGGGGCTGATGATTATATAGAGAAACCTTTTAATAATAAGATGTTGTTGGGACGTATTGCCAATATTATACGCAACCGCAAGATGTTGAAACAAAAGTTCGGAATGGAGATGACAGCTGGTAATTCTGTGGAAGCTGAGATGCAAACGTTAGTATTGAATCCGATTGATGCCAAATTCTTATCAAAACTGGAGGAAGTTATAAAAGAGCATTTATCGGACTCGGATTTTGATGTGAATATGTTAGCTAAAGAATTATTGATAAGCCGTAGCTCGCTATATAACAAACTAAAGGCGCTGAGCTGCATGACTCCGAATGAATTTATATTGAATACCCGCTTGAAATACGCTGCCGATTTGTTGAAGCACCATACTGAGTTACAGATAAATGAGATAGCCTATCAGGTTGGATTTAATTCTCCGCGTTATTTCAGGCATTGTTTTAAGGCTTGCTTTAATCAGACACCGCAGGAGTACAGGGGGAGTTGACTGGATGATATAATTTAGGCACGGTTGTGTTTCCGTGCCTAAAAAGAGAGTTCCGACAGGCATTAAAGCCGGTATTTGTAGAATCAGTGATTTATTCGGCTGACCATTCTTTAGCACCTTGTTCTTTTAACTTGGCTGTGAACGCTTTTGCTTTTTCCATGCTTGAGGCTTCTTCTTCAGGTGTAGCATAAGCATGTTTAAAACCTTTTATGGTATTCCATTCTCCACGTGTAAAGTCAGGAACTGACACGGCTGCACAGTTATTGTCCATAGAAAGTTCTCCTAATTCTGCCAGACAGCACCATTCAGCCAAATCGTAAACATCCATATCCAAGGGAAGACCGTTCTGCAGGCAATATATCAATCGGCTGTCCATGATAAAGTCCATACCTCCATGACCGCCTACTTCTTTTGCCATTTCTCCGTATTTCTTCAATATTGGGTGGCGATACTTTTCAACTAATGCGTCTTGTTCTGCCTTCGGCATGAATCCGTGCGCACTTAGATTGTCTACCTGAGGCTGTATGCCCGAAGCTGTCAGCTGGTCGGCACTCAATGCATATCCTTGTGTGGGATACTTATTGGCAAATCCTTTTGTTCCTGTTAGTTGGTATAAACGATTATAGGGTTGCGGTGTCATTACATTGTGTTGAATTTCAATTACTTTTCCGCTTTCTGTGCGGATTAGGGTAGTGGTATGGTCGCCGTTGCGGAAATTATTGCAAACGGAATCGGTTCGTTGTTCTACCAATGATTTGCCGACAATAGATTTAGTATCCATGGCTACCAACGTTTTCATGCGGTCCCCTCGGTGAATATTCAATGCTTGTGCAACGGGGCCCAGTCCATGAGTGGCATATACATCACCGCGATGGCGCATATTATAATCCAATCGCCAACCCAGTTTGTCGTTTTTTCCATCCTTCCAATAATAATCCCAGAATTGGTCTAGATTGTGAATGTATGCTCCTTGTGCGCGGATTACTTCGCCCAATACTCCCTGTTGTGCCATATTCAGCGTGTTCATTTCAAACCAGTCGTAGCAGCAGTTTTCTAATAACATGCAGTGTTTGCGGGTCTTTTCGCTCATGTTCACCAAATCCCAGCATTCCTTCAGATTCATGGCTGACGGAACTTCGATTGCCACATTCTTTCCGTTTTCCAAAGCACACATGGCTACAGGAAAATGGTGTAACCAATCGGTGGCTACATAAACAAGATCGATGTCGTCGCGTTTGCAAAGTTGTTCATATCCTTTTTCTCCCGAGTAAACGGCGGCTTTGGGCATTGAAGCCTTTTGTAGGAACTTTTGGCATTTTTCTGCGCGTTCTTGTTCGTAGTCACAAAGTGCCACTATCTGTACACCGGGAATATAAGTGAAACGTTCCACTGCTCCGGGACCACGCATGCCCAGTCCCACAAATCCCACACGGACTACTTCCATTTTGGGAACAGTCAGTCCGATGGCGCTTGTCTGGCCTGCCGGACGTTCAGGAGTCTTCACTACAATGGTTCCTTTATCCCAGCTCCATTGTGTACCGTGTTCGTTGGTTTGCACGATAGAGGTGGATTGATTGGAGCATGCTCCTAATGTGAAACATATCCCCAGGGTTAATAACTTTAATGTTTTCATGTCTTTGTTTTATTTTTATTAAATACTAGAATTATTTTGTTCTTGCTTCTGTAATCGTGTAAACGATGAAGTAACTCCGTCCGGTTTCGGTTTGAATTGGAAGCGGTTCCGTTTGCTCTTATGTCAGAGGCAATATATCGTATCTCGAAAGTGGTAACACTTGATTGGATATGCTTGAAATTTATTTCATGGGTGTTTTATGTTCCGGTAAATCAATGGCTTAAGCTTTTGGTTTCTCCGGCTTTCATTTCCATTTCTTCAACTTTCTTTGTGAATGGGTTAAAGATTTTCAGCTTTCCTCCTTTTTCCGATTGAACTTTGATATATTCCACCTTTCCGTCTTTGTAACTTGCGGTAATCAGAAAAGCTCCCATCGCCCGCATATTACGGAAAGAGGCGTTTTGCCAAGATTCGGGGATGGCGGGGAAAACTTTGATGACCCCGGTATGACTCTGTAATAACATTTCTTGGATGGCAGAGGCACACGCAAAATTTCCTTCTAAGGTGAAAGGGCGGTAGGTAAGGCCGGAATAACCTTTTTTAAGTTGGTCACCATTGAGATGGAAACTATTGGGTGAGCAGAATGCTTTGATGAAGATGTGCAATGCACGTGCTGCAGCATCTCCGTTGAAAACACGGGCATGGAAGTTGGCTAGCCAACTGTAAGTATACCCACACCAACCGTTTACTCCCATCTCTTCGGTGTGATGAATGGAACGTTTAATTAACTTTTCCATTTCTTTTCCTTGTGAAATGTCTAATAACCCAAAAGGATGGATAGCCAGCATGTTTGATAGGTGGCGGTGACTATAGGCTAGCGGGTAGTTCGGTGCAATAGTAAGTCCGGTGGAATCTACTGCAAAATCAGGCCACTCTTCGTTTTGTGATTTCCAGTGCTTGGCTTCTTTTTTCAATCCTAATGCTTCTGCCATATCAGCAGCAGCTTTATTAGTAAATCGGATGCATGCCAAATCATAATTGGTCGTTTCTTTAAACCACGCATTCCAATCATTGTCATTTATTTCAGGCGAACTTGAAATAGGTAATTGTCGCTTTCCGTTTTTATTTATTACAGAGATGTTTTCAAAAAAGCGTGCTGCTTCCTTTACCCAAGGATAGGCTTGTTCTTTCAGAAAAACCTCGTCGGCAGAATATTGCCATTGTAGATAAAAATGATGAACCAGCCAGCCGACTGCTGTAGGTGAGTGGGAGTATTGATTCCATCCTCCTAGATTCCGTCCGTCGAGTGTAGATATACAAGGTACGTTCAGTCCTTCTACATCGAAAAATTGGCGGGTATATGCTTGACTGTTCTCTTTAATCTTCCAAAGCCAGTCTGTAAAAACAGAAGATTCTTCCAGATGATTGGATGCATAGCCCGGCCAATAGCTAAGTTGGGTATTTAGGTCGTTGTGGAAGTCACCGCGCCAAGGTGGAGTTTGTCCGTTGTCGGCAGTCCATACGGCTTGGAGGCAGATAGGGGGAGCGTCTTTACGTGAGGCTGCACCAAACTTATACATTTCAAGATACCATTGGCGTTCCAATACTTTGTCGGGGAGATTGATTTCACATTGTTGCCAATATTGTTTCCACCATTCTGTATGCTCTTTGCGGGCAGTTGAGAAATCTTTGGTATGGTTCTTCATCTGTTTCCCTGCAGAAAGAGATTCGCTATACCAAGTGCCATCTGTTGTGATGCAAAATACACCTTCCATTGTACTGTCATCTATGTACTCCCACTTCAAAGCGGTTTCATAAGAGACATCACCATATACTTTCTGACGATAATTGATATGATTTTCTTTGTTGACAATCTTTCCATTTTTATACCCTAACCTAGAAAGAGAGTTACGTTGCTCTTTCTCTCCTTCTTTCAGTTCAAAAGAAGGAGATTGGAGATTAATGGCTATCTTTTCCGGTAGATGAACGAAACGGAAGTAACCTTTCTTATCTACTGCATTTGTAAAAAAATATCCTTTGGTTCCATTCTTCCATGTAATAGTGCAGATGGCTGTCATTACATCCAGGTCTACACTTTCCACTTCACCTAATTGTCCGATGGCAAATTCCAATGCACCTGCAGGAAGCTTGGTGGGTGCAATGTCTTTTTGTGTACGTGCGTCTATTACTTCATATATCGGCTTCATGTCTTTCTTGTCTACTGCCTCGCAGATAGCCTTATAGCTATACTTCGGGCCGTTGAATTCTTTTACCGGACGCAAGTCCCATAAGTCGGCCCGATCCAAGGCCAGGCGTAATTTACCATCTTTCTGATACACAAGTGCCCCCATGATACCGTTTCCCAAAGGAACAGCCTCGTCCCAGCGGTTGGGAAGGGTACTGAAATGCAGGCCGTGCTTTATGGCTGTTTCCTGTTCTAAACAGGAGGCAGATACAAACGGTAAATTGGGTTGTTTTAAGTCGGAGGCAGGGGTGGCATATACATTGCCTACGACCAGACCTGCCAGGTATAAAATAGCCATTCATCGACTCCAATGGTTTGAGCTGTTTTTTTTCATAATAATCGAATTAATAAATGTTTCTATTGGTTTACTTCTTAAAGCACTTCACACGTTGTCCGTCATAACCTACTGCCATGATATAGGCAGCGCCTTCCGGCCAATCTTTGATAGTTTCATGTATTCGTTATTATCAAAGTCTTTTGCTACTCATCCGTATCGTCACCTTACCATCTGTTTCTTTGAATGAACATTCTGCTTCAAGCATTGTGATACCCTCGATAGGTTTTTCTCCCTTATAAGTATTCTTGGCCGGATAAGTCTTGAACACTGCACCGGCAGGAGCAGTTATCTGCATATAAAAATGCTTGCCATTACGCATAAAGTGAGCTTTGTTTCCGTTCACTTCTACATTGGCTTTGGTGCCGGCTACCCATGACACCTTTGAACCGGCATCAAGCAACTTCACTTCATCTTCTATTTCCATAGTATGACTGTTGAGCATTGTGAACTTGCGATAAACACTTTTTGCTTTTTCCTTGTACACTTCACATAAGTTCAGCTTGACGGAAGGCTGCTTGGCTTCGGGATGCTCCTCGCAGACAAAAGCATGGCCATTGGCATATTGCAGGCTATGGTCTATGTTGATGACATTGTGAGAGAAATTGTTGTTGCGGAAGTATTTCCAACGCTGACCACCGGGTTTCCCATCCCAAAAACCGGGCAAGTCGTAGTCATCGGCACCGAGATCTTCTGTCCAAAGCACACCGTCACTTTCTACAATGAATGTGCCGCAATCCATTTGCTGATGTGCCTGATTGGGTAGACCGCCTTTGGCTACTAAATAGATAGACCCCTTTTTGTTGCGGTCACCGTTGAACACTACAATGTCATTAATCTTGTTGTGATACACTTCCATGGCAGGCACAGTGCTTGTTTTACCGGTAGGAGTGTTGTCAAACCAAGGTAAGGAGAGAAAGAAGAGTTGGTCGAACATTCTGGCACCATGCAGTGCTTTAGCCACTTCGTTTCTATTCCAGGCGGATACTTCGGGCTGATGGAACATTTTACCATACAGAAAATAGGCGGGACCGCCAAAAGACTCATGTCCGATACCTGCATTGCCGAAATAGAACGGATGTCCTGATGGGGTGAGTGTGCGTATCTGGTAAAGTGCTGTACGGTTGATACCCGGCAATTGGGCAATGCCTCCCTTATCTCCGCCATTGTCTGTTACCGCTTTCAAATACATGGAAAGGTAGCGGTTGGTGTATCCCCAATAGGCGGGGCCTTCGTAACATACACCGTCGGGAGCAAAAAGTTTCAGGCAGTTGGGCATGTATCTGGCGGCATTTTCTAAGATGATACCGGTTTCTTGGGGATAGTCTTCGGCTACAGCCAATGCGCCCAATACCATACCGGTGTTACATACCACGTTCCAGTTGGTTTCGCGCTTTGCCCAACTGCCCGGTCCTCCTTTTTCGTATTCGCGCAGCACCCGGTGAATCGCATTTTTGTAGATACTCGCTTTGACCAGCTGTTTTGTAGCCTGTGGAAGTTCGGCAAAAAGCCAGTCGTAGGCAATGGCTACGGCTGTGGTCATTTCGGCTGTATCAAGGTAGTGTTTCGGGTCCCAGTCAGGGAAGTTACACACCCATAAGATAGCATCATTGGCCGCCTTTAAATATTTATCTTCACCATAGATGCGGTAGGCTAATGATAAAGTACCCAACCGATAGACATAAGCACGTGAGGTCCACAACATGTTACCATATTTATCCATTTCGTATGGCAATTGTGGTGCTTCTGCTATGGAATCTGCTTCTGCTTTCAGATATAATGCCAATTCACCGGCTAATGGCTCGTTCTTTATCAATTCTTTCACTTCGGAGGTCTCGGCTCCGGTAAATAATAGACGGGGATGGTTCGGCAGCCAATTTTGTTGTCCCCATGCACTGTAAGTTAAAAGTAGCATGGCCAGAAGCATAATGCTTTTAACCATGCGGCTCGTTGAAATGATAACGTTCTTCATAATAAATGATTGGTTAGAGTATTGCTTATTTAATTTGTTCTATTCTTGTTTAATACATAAAATACAAAGGTTTGCCTTTCAGTTCCATCGTTGTGGATAAAACTCCCGATGTAAATCTTTCCGGTGCATTGGGACATACGTTGCCTATGTACACTTTTATTTTACCGGGCATGGTATTGACTCCGCCGGTTTCGTCTACATAAGCCAGATTTCGGGGGGATAGCTTAAAATGTACAATCTTGCGTTCACCCGGTTGAAGCATTACTTTTTGGAAACCGACAAGTTGGCTGTTGGGAGCTTCGGGGGCGATATCTTTGTGTGACAAGTATAACTGTATCACTTCTTCTCCGGCAGATTTACCCGTATTTACAACCTCTGTACTGATGTTGATAGTATCCCCTATTTGAACTTCTTGGGGAACATTGAGTTTCTTGAATTTAAACTTGGTGAAACTCAGGCCGTATCCGAATGGATAAAGTACATCACCATTGAAATATCGGTATGTACGATTTTTCATGGAATAATCTTCTATTGCCGGTAAGTCACTGTCAGACCGGTAAAAAGTAATAGGCAACTTGCCTGAAGGATTGTAACGTCCGAAAAGAATATCAGCCAATGCTGTGCCGGCCGCTTGTCCTCCATACCATGCTTGAATAATGGCAGGAATGTGTTGGGATTCCCAGTTAAATGCGATTGCACTGCCGGACATACATATAAAAATCATAGGCTTGCCCGATTTTTGCAACATTTGCATGACTTGTGTTTGTACAGCAGGTAAATTGATGGTGGTTCTATCTCCTCTATAGAATCCTTCCACATTTCCGGTATCACCTTCTTCTCCTTCCAGAAGAGCTGAAATACCACCGGCATAAATAATCAAATCCACATCTTTATATTTCTCTGCATAATGCTGCAAATCAATACCGGGTTGTAGGGTGATGAAATCTGATATGGAATCGTATACCACTTCAATGCCTTTTTCTGCGCGAAGTGCATCCAGCAATGTGGCGTTTTTACTTGGAATACCGTTATAATTCCCCAATTGAGTGGTACCATTATTGGCATTGGGACCAAGTAAGGCTATTTTTTTAATCTTAGAAGACAAAGGCAATAACTGTTTTTCATTTTTCAGCAAAACCATTGACTGACGTGCCATTTTCAAGGCTTGTTGCTGATGAGGCTTGGACTCCAGCACTTCGGCACCGATTTTTGAATAGGGAACTTTGTCCTGTGGGTCAAACATGCCCAGGCGGAACTGTATCTTTAGAAGTTTTTTTAGTGAGATGTCTATCTGGTCTTCGGTAATCATACCGGCTTCGACTGCTTCGGTCAGTGAACGGTAAACATTACCACATTCCAAGTCAGTACCGTGCAGGACGGCATCCGATGAGGCGGATATGGAGTCTTTATGGGTTTTATGTCCATATATAAAGTCTGATATTGCCCAACAGTCAGAAGTGATGTAACCATTGAATTTCCAGTCATGCAATAATATTTTTCTTAAAAACAGATTGCTTCCGCAGCAAGGCTGTCCTTTGAAACTATTGTAGGCGCACATTATTCCCGAAACATTTGCTTCTTTTATCAGACGATAAAACGCAGGTAGGTAAGTGTCGTATAAATCGTGTTCATTTGTGGTGGCATTGAATTCATGCCGAAGAGGTTCCGGACCACTGTGCACGGCAAAATGTTTGGTACATGCAGATAGTTTCAGGTAATTGGGGTCATTCCCTTGTAAACCCTTGGTCATGGCAATACCCATTTCTGCAGTCAGCAACGGGTCTTCGCCATATGTTTCATGCCCTCTTCCCCAACGTGGGTCTCGGAAGATATTGATATTAGGGGTCCAGAAAGTCAGTCCTGTATACCGCTTGGCTGTATTCCCTTTTTTTACAGACAAATTATAGACTGCACGTCCTTCATCGGAAATCATTTCTGCTGATTTTTGCAGTTCTTTGGGATTAAACGTGGCTGCCAGTCCTATGGGTTGTGGAAATACCGTTGTCTTTTCCTCCGAACGGGCAATGCCGTGCAGACATTCGTTCCACCAATTGTAGGCAGGAATTTCCAATCTGTCTATTTGAGGGGCATTGTACATCATTAAGGATACCTTTTCTTTCAGTGTCATGCGTGACACCAAATCATTTACTCTTATATCAATGGGTAACTGACTGTTTTTGTAAGGTAGGGGAGTTTGTGCAGAAACCATTGTTGCTAATAGGGCTGCCCCTACAAATAAACTTTTCGCTAATTTTCTCATGGCTGTTTTATTCAGTATGATTTAAGACTTTCATTGTTTATTGCACAAAAATAGGAATATAAAATATAATGTAGGGGGAAATATCATCTATTTGACGGGTGCTTTCTGTTCAATGAATAAAAAATTAAATTATATTGGAGATAGCCATAAAAATGGCTGAAATTTTTTGGTTATAAAGTCTCCATATCAGCCGATTCGTTTCTTCCTTCCTCCTTTCATTAGCCGTTGAAACACCCTGTTGATAGGGGATCCGGTGGTGAGTGGGTATCTTGTTGTCGTCCTTTCAGCCTCCCTTCATTCGTTAAAAAGGAAATTGCTGAAGGCAGATTGTGAAGGGACGTGGAAAGCACGGATGAAGGGAGGAATAGGGGAGGTGCTGTCATGTTTAACCGGTTGTTTGTCAGTATGTTAAATTTAAAATGTAAGGGTGAAGGGACAAGAAGGAATGAGCGGCTTTGTGAGGGGGCAATCCGCCCTTACATTAAAAACATGCCGAGCTTTTTTAAAAAGGTGATGAAGTTTTTTGAAAACATAACGAGCTTTTTGGAAAACACAAAGGCCTTTTTGCAACATTCACACACATACGGTGGCATCGGGCTACACGTATATACGCGTAAGCTCACACGTATATACGCATCGGACTACACGGACGTATGTATAAGCCTGCGCGTATATATGTCTGAAGTGTCAGGTTCCGCCATTTTAACTTTTATTCTTTGTACGGAAATGTATCTTATTGTACGGATATGTACCCTGTGCCACAAACGTTAAAACTATAAGGGTACAGATATACTCCTCTCAAAAACACAAATGTGTCCCTATTCCAATGGGGGATTCATATAATTTTGCAGCAAAACCTTAAAATTATATAGGACTATGTATCAACAGAAAAAACAGTGGTGTGTTTTACATGCCAAACTATTCAAACTTTTTGTGGGAGGAGCTTTATTGTTGGCAGTAAGTCCGGCGTATGCAGCCGGAGATAATTATTCTGGCACCGATTCCACACATTCTTCTCTTATCGTACACCAGAATGGCCGTACTATTACAGGTACAGTTATCGATGAAACCGGTGAAACTGTTATTGGTGCCAATGTGGTAGTGAAAGGAACGACTAACGGTTCTATTACAGATGTTGATGGTCGATTTTCATTGAACAATGTGCCTGATGGAGCGATTTTGATTGTCAGTTATGTAGGCTATGAGGACTTGAGCGTAAAAGTCGGTGTTCAAAGTCAGTTAACTATTAAGTTAAAGGAAAGTAGTGAACTTATCGATGAAGTAGTGGTAGTTGGTTATGCTTCACAAAAGAAAGTGAACTTATCCGGTTCTGTTGCTTCCGTCAATATGGATGACATCTCAGAGAAACGTCCTATAACCAATCTTTCTTCCGGTTTGGCGGGTATGGCAGCAGGCGTTTCGGTAACATCGTCCAGCAATAAGCCGGGTGAAGACAATACAAGCATTATGATACGCGGTCAAGGTACTTTGAATAGTTCTTCTCCATTGGTGATTATTGATGGTGTGGAATCTAATATTAATACTGTTGCTCCTCAGGATGTGGAAAGCATGACTGTGTTGAAAGATGCTGCTTCTGCTTCTATCTATGGTAGCCGTGCTGCTAATGGTGTTATCTTGATTACTACCAAAAAAGGTAAGAGTGGTAAGATAAACATCGATTATACAGGTTATGCCGCCATTCAGTCTATTGGCCATACCATTGATGCAGTAACTAACTACGCTGATTATATGTCATTAAAAAATGAAGCTGCCAAAAACTCGAATAGAGCTGGGCAATATGACCCGCAAATGATTGAAGATTGGAGGGCTGATAATGGCCGTAACCCCTTACTTTATCCAAATACCGATTGGGTGGATGAGGTATTTAAATCTGCTTTGGCTACTAATCATAACCTTTCATTGAGTGGTGGGTCAGAGAAGGTTACATTTTATACTTCGTTTGGCTATAATGACAACCCTGGTGTTATGGAAAACTCGGGTTATCAACGTTATAGTTTTCGTTCTAATGTTGAGGCTAAACCTTTAAAATGGTTGACTTTAGGAATGAAGTTGGGTGGTTATCTTTCCAATCGTGAAATAGGCTCTGGTCAACTTTCTAATGTATTTACTTATGGTAGTGCCAGTACTCCTGGTATTGTTTATCGTGCTCCTGATGGACGTTATGGTGGCGCACAAGCTTTGGGTGAAGATATTCAGTTGGATAATCCTTTAGTTTATTTGAATAGCCGCGATGGTAATTATAAGCGTCGTAATTTCCGTTCAACTTTTAATGGAGCTATTACTCCTTTAGAGGGGCTTACTATAACAGGATCTTATACCTATGAATTGACTGATGATGATAACTGGGAAAAGCCTGTCTATCATGACCAGTGGGATTTTCTGCACGAACAAATTGTGAAACATAATACAGGTCGTACTTGGATTAGTAATTTTAATGGTAAGCAGGAGCGTATGTTTATGGATGCCACTATACGTTATGAAGATAAGGTACTTAACAATAGATTGTCTTTCAGTATGTTAGCCGGTGCCAGCCAAGAGTTATTCCGCTCGTATAACATGACTGCCAAGAAATATGATTGGACAGATGAATCAATGGATGTTATTAATGGCTTTACCGGTGATGCAGAAGCTTCTGGTAGCCGTAGTGAATGGGCGATGAGATCTTACTTCGGACGTATCAATTTGGGCTGGGATGATAAGTATTTGGTGGAAGTGAATCTCCGTGCTGATGCATCTTCTCGCTTTCTGAAAGAAAATCGTTGGGGATATTTCCCTTCTGTATCTGCAGCATGGCGTGTTGATCAGGAAAATTTTATGGAAAGTACTCGTGGATGGTTGGACGCTTTCAAACTCCGTGCTTCTTATGGTGAATTAGGTAACAACAGCGTGGGTAATTACGATGCTGTTTCTACTTACAATGATGTAATGTATGGATTGGGACAGCAAGCGCAATTAGGTATGACTATTTCTAGTTTGGCCAATGGGGGATTGACTTGGGAAAGTACGGCTATTACCAATGTGGCGGTAGATTTTGGTACGTTACAAAACCGTTTGACCGGTACATTGGAGTACTTTTATAAAAATACGAAAGATATTTTGATTAGCTTGCCTGCTCCGCTAGTACATGGTAATGCTGGTATTCCTAAGCAAAACAGTGCACGAGTACGTAATCAGGGTTTTGAACTGACTTTGAATTGGCAAGATAAAATCAATGATGATTTTCACTATAGCATTGGTACTAATGTAACTTTTGTAGATAATAAGGTAACTAACTATAAGAATGGTGAAATGGCGGATTATGGTAGCTATTTTATTCAAGAAGGTTCTCCTATTAATCAGGGTTATGTACTGAAAGTGGACCGAATCATTCAAACACAAGAGGACTTGGATTATGTAGAAGAATTGTCTAAAAAATACAAAGAAATAACAGATGAAAATGGAAATGTGACAGGAAGGAAAGATTATTTTCAAACCTATAAACGCCCTGAATTAGGAGATGTACTCTATAAAGATATGAATGGTGATGGTACATTGGACGATAATGACCGCATAAAAAGAGGTCATGGTACAGCTCCCCGCTTTTTCTATGATATCAATGTGGGATTCGAGTACAAAGGTTTTGATTTCTCTATGTTGATGTCAGGTACTGGTAATTACTATGTACAGTATCAAAATATGCACACCACTAACTTGGCTGTTTCAGGCTATCAGATTGGTCAAGAAATTGCAGATGGTCGTTGGTATGAGGGTCGTGAAACACCGGCTAAATATCCTAGGCTCTTGATTAATGATGGTCGTAATACTCGCGCTAGTGATCTGTGGGAAAGTAATAAGCGCTTTTTTAAGATTCGCAATATACAATTGGGGTATTCTTTGCCGCAACGATGGCTGAAGCCTGTTTTATTAAGTCGTGCACGTGTATTTTGCAGTTTGGAAAACTTCTTCACTTTTACCGACTACAAAGGGCTTGACCCTGAAACTAGTGGAATCAATTATCCCACCATGCGTCAGGCTTCCTTTGGTGTTAATGTTTCATTCTAATAACTCAATGATTTTATCGATATGAAAAAATATATATTGCTTTTAGCAGTAGCAGGATTGATGAGTAGCTGCTATGATTTGGACCTATATCCTCATGACCAGCTTAGTTCTGGGACTTTTTGGAAAACCGAAGAACATGCTCATCAGGGAATGGTGGCTATGTACGCCACATTGAGAAATGAAAATGTGTTTGGTGCCTACTATAATATTGATGCATTAAGCGAATTGGCGGCAGACTATAATAACTGGCAAATGCCTGGTATTATTATGGGTACTTATGACTATGCTAATGGTTATGTAAAGAGTAAATGGCAAAGTGCTTACGATGGTATTTTTAAAGCTAATCTTATGTTGCAAAATATTGATAATGTAGATATTAGTGAAGATGATAAAATCGTATACAAGGCTGAAGCTCGTTTTTTGCGTGCTATGTACTATTTTCATTTGCTTGATTTCTATGGTGGAGTGCCATTGTATGATGAAACAACCATTGTGACCAATGAAGTGATGGATATGTTGAAACCTCGCTCTTCGGAGGACGAAATACGTAAATTCATTTTGGATGATTTGGATTTTGCCAGTGCTAATTTGCCTTTGAAGTGGGAAAGTACTGAATATGGACGTGCAACTAAAGGGGCTGCTTATGCGTTGCGTGGCAAGGTGAAACTTTTTGCTAAAGATTATCAAGGGGCTCAGGCTGATTTCGAAGAAATAGTGAAAGGTACTCAGTATGGCTATGGCTTGAATGACAGTTATCCTGATTTGTTTACTACGAAGGCAGATCAATGTAAAGAAATCATTTTCAGTATAATGGCTGTTAATGGTACTAATTCAGAATACGGTATGGCTTATCCTCTTCGTTTGGGTACTCGCTGTACCTATGGAGGTGGATGGAATAATAATGTAGCAACTGATTATTTAGCTGATATGTATGAAAATCGTGATGGATCTAAGTTTAGTTGGGAAGATTATTTCCCCGGTTTCACTACAGATCGTCAAATGCAGCATGATATATTTTGGGCAAAATTGTCTAGTGATTATAAAACAGTAGCTGAATATCCTGCGCAGAAAGACAAAATCCGTCAAGCTTATGAAAATCGTGATCCACGCTTGGAACAAACTTTAATCACTCCTTACTCTTACTATTATGGCTGTAATGGTATTGTTCCTAAAATGGTAGAATATGTGGTAGCTAATAACACAAATGAAGCTAACGGATTCTTACGTGAGAATAAGCCTAGTCATTTCAATTATTATTGGCGTAAGTTTGTACCCGAAGGTGATATGGATGGTACATTGCTTGATCGTTCTCATTCACCTGTGGATTTTCCTCTTATTCGCTATGCAGATGTTTTGTTAATGTTGGCTGAATGTTATAATGAGAATGGAAATCAGAAAGCAGCAGTAGAAATGATTAATAAGGTTCGTCAGCGTCCTTCTACTAATATGCCGGCTATTAATAATGGTGATCCTTGGATGAAGGCGACAACGAAAGAGGAAGTTTTTCAGCGTATTGTTCATGAGCGTGCTGTAGAATTAGCATGTGAGGGCCATCGTTTTGGTGACTTGAAACGTTGGGGACTTTGTGAAGAGAAGCTAAACTATGAGTATGATGATATTGTGGGGCAAAAACTTTTTGCTCGTAAGTTTGTAGCGCGTGATTACAAATTCCCTATTCCTAAAGAGGAAATTCTGCGCAACCCGGCATTAGGGGAACAACAGAATCCTGGTTGGTGATTTTGAATTATTAAGGTAAAAAGGTTGGAATATAAATCCCACGTACTAATCAGTGGTTTTCTGGTGTGTAGGTGGGATTTTTCTGTTTGTTCAACAGTTTGAGGTCGTTATTTTATCTTCTTTCAAAAAGAACTTCTTGGTTTTTATTCAGAAAGTACTATGTTTTTTTTGAAAAGATTTAGACTATGCATACAGTCTTATCTGTAATACAGTAACGGATGTCTTTCAGGCATCTTTAGTTGAGGTCTCAAAGTATTAAATTGAACTTGAAAGAGTTAGATATAGGAGGAGTGTAATAGAAACAGAGAATAAAAGTAGGGGGAGAAATTGTTCAAATGGGGGGATGTTTTGTCTAATCCAGAGGGTGCCTTTTGTGTATATAATGTCTATTCTCTACTTTATTCGTTAAAAATGCAAGGATGTACGTTTTCTCTCCTTTATAAGATTGATGTTCGTTCTTTTTGCATTCAATGTCTATATATTTGCAGTAAACCTATTTGAAATTAACACTATTAAAAATATGAATATGATAAAAAAAACGTTCGGCTTGTTCACTGCTATTTTGTTTTCGTGTGTGACAAGCAATGTACAAGCACAGAATTCCGAAAAGGAATTTATTAAGGAAAATATGGAATTTGCAGCTAAACAGTATAATCTGATGCTGAAGACTCCGAGTCAGGGCAAAAATGGTAGTGGCGTGATGCCCCACAGTATGCGTAAAGACGGAACGGTGTCCAAAGGAAGCATTTACTTATGGACAGCCGGTTTCTTTCCTGGCAGTTTATGGTATATCTCTGATTTCTTAGGTGATAAGTCATTACAAGATTCTGCCTTGGTTTACACTCGGAAAATGGAACCTTGCAAGACTTTTACTGACAATCATGATATCGGTTTCATGATGTATTGCAGTTATGGCAATGCGAATCGTTTCGCGCCGAAGACCGAATACGAGGACATTTTGACAGAATCAGCTAAATCACTCTGCACGCGTTTTCGTCCCAAAGCCGGTGTGATTCAGTCGTGGAATGGTTTCCGGTCTTGGCACGGTGATAAAGTTTATGACTTTCCTGTTATTATTGACAATATGATGAATTTGGAATTGTTGTTCCACGCCAGTAAGGTGACAGGAGATGACACTTATAAGAAAGTAGCTGTTTCGCATGCCGAAAAGGTGATGAAGAATCAAATCCGTAAGGACTACAGTCACTATCACATTATTTATTATGATAAAGAGACCGGGGCTCCTATTAAGGGAGAAACCTCTCAGGGGTATTCCGATAACTCTTGTTGGTCGAGAGGACAGTCTTGGGGTATTTACGGGTTTACTTTGTGCTATCGCGAAACCGGTGATAAACGTTTTCTGAAAACAGCCCAAGGCATGGCTGATTATTATTTGGATCATCCTAATCTGCCTAGCGATAAGGTGGCGTGGTGGGACTTCAATGCTTGGGAAGAAGGTTATGTTCCCGGTGTACGTTCTAAAGCCAGCATTACACCTGTTCTTTATCGCGATGCTTCTGCAGCAGCTTGCACAGCTTCGGCTTTGATGGAGTTGAGCACTTATGTGAAAGGTGCTAAGAGCAAAAAATATCTGGAAGGAGCCAAGCAGATTCTTCATTCGTTGGGCAGTCCCGCTTACCGTGCTAAATTGGGTGAGAATGCAAACTTTATCCTGATGCATAGTACCGGTGCTATTCCGCATGGTGGTGAAATCGATGTGCCTTTGACGTATGCGGATTATTATTTTGTGGAAGCTCTTCATCGCTATAATAAATTATTGAACAACGAATCTCTTTTCTAATAAATAATGCTCATGAAACAATTAAATTATTTTGCATTGTTGTTGGTTGTTCTAATGGCAATGCCTGTATCTTCTTTGCAAGCCAAAAATAAAAAAGATAAAACAGCCAAAGAACAACAAATGACTACCGGTGCGCAAGATCGCGCTGTTTGGGTGGAGCTTATGTGGAAAATTGCCTATCCTGTTATTCATAATTTGGCAGAAAACACGTTGCGTCAGAATATGCCAATAGAATCTCCAAGTGGGAATCCGAAAGGTTATGATGAAGTCACTCATTTAGAAGCTGTAGGTCGTACATTGGCTGGTGTAGCTCCTTGGTTGTCGCTTCCTGATGATGATACTGAAGAGGGGAAACTTCGTAAACAGATGCGTGAGGAAGTGTTGAAAGGACTGAAAAATGCTGTTGACCCGAATTCACCGGATAAATTGAACTTTACAAAACAACCGCAACCTATTGTGGATGCAGCTTATTTGGTACATGCTTTTTTACGTGCTCCCAAAGCTCTTTGGGAGCCGTTGGACGATGTGACAAAACAGCGTTATATTGAGTCGTTGAAAGCTTTACGTAATCGTACCGGTGCTTACAATAATTGGTTGGTTTTTACCGGACTGAACGAATCTTTTATTAACTGGGCAGGCGGTGAATGTGATCCTTTCCGTTTAAAGATAGCCAAGAATAAAGTGAGAGAATGGTATGCGGGCGATGGTTGGTATTGTGATGGTCCTAAATTTAGTATGGATTATTATAATTCTTATGTATTGAATCCGATGTATGTGGCCATGCTTGAAACATTAGCATCCAAAAAAAGAGCTGGTCAGAAAGAAGTGGATGAAGCTATGGCACGTATGGTACGTCATGCTGAATTTTGTGAACGTATTATCGGACCGGATGGAACTTATCCGGCTTTGGGCCGTTCTGTGACTTATCGTTCGGCTGCTTTCCAGTCATTGGCAGATGTGGCTTTGCGCGAGAAATTACCCGTCCATCTGAAACCGGCTCAGGTGCGTTGTGCTTTGACTGCCGTACATCGTAATTTATATGAAGGCAATCAGAACTTTGATGAGAACGGTTGGTTGGTTTTGGGATTCAATGGTCACCAACCCGAGGCTGCTGATGGTTATACTTCTACTGGCAGTCTTTATATGGCAACTTTGAGTTTCTTGCCTTTAGGACTTCCTGCTGATAATGCTTTTTGGACAGCCCCTTATGAAGATTGGACGACTAAGAAGGCATGGAAAGGAGAACACTTGCACAGGGATTATAAGGTGGAATATTAATGTGATACACAAGGAAGAGATATAGTTTTAACATAGTAAGTGACTTGTTTGAAAATAGATGAGGGTCTCGGTTTGCGACAAATCGAAGCCTTCATCTCTTTTTTGTGTGGAATAGGGTTAATTATGAATATTTATTTGGTAAATATGCGAATAACGGTTATCTTTGCACCAAAATTTATAGATAATATGAACCAATTATGCTCTACATATAGCACATATAGCGTTAGATGGGAACGAGAAAGCCTGTGTAACAGCTTCATTGTACACGTGCATTGGTTCAGCGGGTTTATTTGAGTTTTATCCATTCTATTTTTTCTTCATTCCAACAGGCTGTGGAAATGAAAAGTATATTAGTGGTGACTTTGTTTTTAGTCATCAGAATCTATGTTTCATTCTAAAAGTAGCTATTTTATGTTTACTATTATATCTATAATGTTTACGGGTATCGGCATTGGATATCTGTTGCGTGATTTGCGATTTTTGCAAAAAGTAGAGAAAAGTATTTCTCTTACCATATTTCTGTTGCTTTTTGTTCTGGGGCTTTCAATAGGTTCCAATAGCTTAATTATTAATAATATAGGGAAATTCGGATGGCAGGCCATTGTACTTGCAACTTTAAGTATTTTAGGTAGTTTACTGGCATCTTTCCTGGTGTTTCATTTATTTTTTAAGAAAGGAGGTAACGAATGAAAGGTAGTTTGATTGTTGTGGCGTTTTTCTGTGTCGGTTGTTTGATAGGAGCAGCCAATGAGTTCCGGTTTTCTACACACAATGTTTCCATGTATGTGTTGTATGCATTGATGTTGCAAGTTGGAATTGGGATTGGATGTAACAGACAATTAAAAGAGTTGATTAAAAGTTTGCGATTCAAAATGCTGCTGGTGCCTGTTGCTACTATTACAGGAACGTTGCTTTTTTCGGCATTTGCCAGTTTGTTATTAACCCAGTGGAGTGTTTTTGACTGCATGGCGGTGGGAAGTGGCTTTGCCTATTATTCCCTTTCTTCTATTTTGATTACACAGTTCAAAGAACCTTCTATGGGATTACAGTTAGCCACAGAGTTAGGAACAATTGCTCTTTTGGCAAATATTTTTCGCGAAATGATGGCACTTCTCGGTGCTCCTCTTATTCGGAAATACTTTGGGAGGCTGGCACCTATTTCTGCTGCCGGAGTTAATTCAATGGATGTATTATTACCTTCTATTACCCGGTATTCGGGAAAAGACATGATTCCGATTGCTATTTTTCATGGAATCTTGATTGACATGAGTGTTCCTGTGTTTGTTTCATTCTTTTGTAATTTATAAGGAACTGCATGTAAAACCGTTGTTTCCACATGCAATCAGCCATGTTTCTGCAATATAAATTGTTTTTCCTTTTCTCCTTTCATTAACCGTTGAAAGGTCCTGCTGATGGGGGTCCGGTAGTGAATGGACATCTTGTTTTCACCCTTTCATCCTCCTTTCATTTACAAAACTTCACACTGCTGAAGGCAGATTTTGAAAGGGCCGGGTAAGACGGCTGAAACGAGGATGAGGGGATATCCTGTCATTCTTAATAAACTAATTATCAGTGTATTTTTATTAAAATGTAAGGATGAACGGACAAAAAGAAATAACCGACTTGGTGAGGGGAGGTAATCTGCCCTTACAGGAAAAACATACCGAGCTTTTTAAAAAAGATGGTGATGTTTTCAAAAAAGACCTTGATGTTTAATAATAAGCTCGGTATGTTTTTAAGAAACATCAAGGTCTTTTTGCAACATGCAGTGCGAGCTGTCTATTTGTAAAGTGTGTGTACGTACGCATCGGGTTATACACATACGGTGACACAAGCCTGCACGTGACTTATACTGAAAATGGTTGTTACTTTTCGAGGCTGGTTACTAAATACGTTGTTATTTTTAGTTACTCCTTACTAAACAGGTTGTCTATTTTCGCTTTTTCCAACTAACTAAGTTGTTATACACGAAAACAATGGACAATCCTAATTGTTTTCAGTTCTCGGTAAAAGTCAATAGGGTTCGATACCCTATTGACTTTTGTGGGACAATGGCATAAACCGTCATGTCTCCAGTTCTCGGTGTTACAAATATACCATTTATTTGTCATCCGCCCTCTTTTTCCCTTCTTTTTTCCACATACACTTTCCCGGCACCTCTCCATAGTATACATCCATCGGTTTCTTCATTCCGATACTCATATGCGGTCTTCCGTTGTTATAGAAGTCTATCATCCGGGCAATCTGCTGTCTTGCCTCATCCTCATCCTTGAACAGGGACATGCCATATATCCATTCACATTTCAATATCCCGTTCATCCGTTCGGCTACCGCATTGTCGGTCGGCTTGTAGCTTTCAGTCATGCTTATGCGTATGTGATGTCCGGTTAGGACATTGACATAGGCATCACAGGCGTACTGGGAACCACGGTCAGAGTGGTGGATTGTACCGCAGAGGTTGCCTCCGCCGCTTTCCGATATTGCCTGTTCAAGTGCCTGTATCGTATAATCGGCCTGGAGTCCGGGGGCGAGCACCCATCCCAGGACGGCATGCGAATATGCGTCCGTAATGAGATGTAGGTAACATACCCCTCCTTCAATCCAGATATAATCGTTATAGAGCTTCAGACCACCGATTCCGGGGTCCTTGGAACGGTAATATTGGACAAAGGAAAGCATGGTGTCTTGTATCTGTCTGCGTGAAACAAGCGTCTTCTTTTTTTTGTAATAGGCCTGGGGAGTCATGCCAAACAGTCCGCAAAGAGTTTTCACGCTGATGCGGGGAAACTCTTTGCGAAGGCCTGTCACTGCCTGTCACCATCTTTTTTTAAGATGGAAATCCCCTCTTCTTTTTCAGTCAGCTCAATCAATTGCTGAAAGGCGCGGGAACGCAATTTCTCCGTTTCCAAAGCCTTTTTAAGACGCAAATTCTCTTCCTCCAGAATTTGTTCTCTTGATTTAGGATCATTCTTCATTTGACCTTGTGATATTGGTTCGGAAGATAAAGATAGTAAGTCTTACGATGAAATTTAGACATAATATTTCTTTTTTTATGCCTCTTTTTAGGTGTAAACCTATACCAGTGTAAGACACACGTATATATGTTATTTTTTATTTCTTTTTGGCTGCAACGGCCAACAACACTCCCAGTACGATGCCCAATATGGCGGCAAACAGTACTCTCATATTCGGAGGGAGCAGGAAAGTGATGGTATGTGCCGGATACCAGAACAAAGGAATGGTTTTCTTGAATACGAATCCCCACAACACTGCCCAGTTCAGTTCCGTCATAATCCGTTTCATGGGGATGGGAGTGAGCAGTGCCTTTACCGAACCGCCGCAGTGACCTATGTGGGTGTCGGTTATCTTGTGAAGAGTCATAAAGACGGGGGCAAAAATGCTGTTCATGGCTACCGATATGGCTAATGCTATCATTATTTTCTCAAAACACATTTCTCCGTTGATGGTGGAGGAAGCATTTGCCATACCCATATATTCCATAAACATCGGCACTCCTTTTGAGAAGATAATCATTGCCATATTGATGCCCATGCCAAGCAGTCCCCATACCACCATCCGGGGAATGATTCCGAAAGTCCGGTTGATATAAACACCGGTACTGATGCGCAGTCCGATCATTTCGCCCATGGTAGAAAGGATGGCAAACTTCAGGAAACTCATGACCATGCCATGGGTGGCGTTAAAGGTTTTGTACCATTCATAAGCGTCATCGCTTACAAAAAAGGGGAGAAAAATGGCTGTAGCCACCAAAAGAAAGATAAAATCGCTCTTTTTCATTGTTTAAGTTGTGTTTTTCAATAATATAATGGACAAACATACAAAAAAACTTCTAGGTTCCTATCAAAAGACTTTCTTTATTTTATTGTTTCTTATACCTGGAGTGAGAAAAATAATCGGAAAAAATGAAGTGTTTGATAGGAAAGGTTGCTGTTGTGATTATAATATGTATTTTTGTAATAGAGTAATAATGAAATTCTTTGTATAGTATGAAGACACCTCTTCTCTCGTTTTTGTTTTTTCTGGTGATATTTGGAGCATGTATATCCGATAGGAAGCCGGCGTCGGCTGTTGATTATAGTTTATTGGTAAACCCGTTTATCGGAACAGATTTTACCGGGAATACCTATCCCGGTGCTCAGGCACCGTTTGGCATGGTTCAGTTGAGTCCGGATAACGGCTTGCCCGGTTGGGACCGTATTTCGGGTTATTATTATCCCGACAGTACCATTGCTGGTTTCAGTCACACGCATTTGTCGGGAACAGGGGCCGGTGATTTGTACGACATTTCCTACATGCCTGTCACCCTTCCTTATCGTGAAGCTGAAGCGCCTTTGGGCATTCATTCCAAGTTCCGGCATTCGGATGAAGAGGCTTCTGCAGGATATTACCGTGTATTGCTGAAAGATTATAATATAAATGTGGAGTTGACTGCCACGGAGCGTTGTGGCATTCAGCGTTACACTTTCCCAAAAGCGCAGTCTGCCGTATTCCTGAATTTGAAGAAGGCGATGAACTGGGATTTCACACAAGACTCCCATATCGAGGTGGTGGATTCATGCACCATACAGGGATATCGGTTCTCTGACGGTTGGGCACGTGGACAGCGTGTTTTCTTCCGTACCCGTTTTTCCAAACCGTTCCGGTCTTCCGAAATAGATACTACCGCCATCATACAGGATGGCAAGACCATAGGTACTGCATACGTGGCACGTTTCAACTTTGATACGACCGATGGGGAAGAGATAGTGTTGTGTACGGCTCTTTCGGGAGTAAGCATGGAAGGGGCAGCTGGAAACCTGGCGGCTGAGGCTCCTCATAATGACTTTGATAAGTATGTGGCGGAGACCAAAGAGAATTGGAACCGTCAGCTTGGGAAGATAGAGGTCAGGGGTATCTGTGACTTGGATGACAAGGTGAATTTCTATACGGCTTTGTATCGCACCATGATAGCGCCCACTGTCTTTAGTGATGTGGACGGTTCGTATTATGGACCTGATAAGAAAATACATAAAGCCGATGGCTGGGTGAACTATGGTACTTTTTCTTTATGGGATACTTATCGTGCCGCCCATCCGCTTCTTACTTATACCGAGCCTGTCCGCACCAATGACATGATAAAGTCTTTTCTTGCTTTTTATGACCAAAACGGCCGGCTTCCGGTTTGGAACTTTTGGGGTAGTGAGACTGATATGATGATTGGCTATCATGCTGTTCCCGTCATTGTGGATGCTTATTTGAAAGGAATAGGTGACTTTGATGCAGAGAAAGCATTGAAGGCCTGTGTCGCCACTGCCAACTTGGACAATTATCGGGGAATCGGGCTTTATAAGAAGCTCGGTTATATTCCTTATAATATAAAAGATGAGTATAATGCCGACAATTGGTCGCTTTCCAAAACGTTGGAGTATGCTTTTGATGATTATTGTATTGCAGAGATGGCGCGCAAGATGGGAAAGACGGAACTGGCGGAAGAGTTTTACAAGCGTTCTCAAAACTACAAGAATGTATTCAATCCCGCTACAGGATTTATGCAGCCCGTTGATGACAAGGGTGTTTTTATCCGGCCTTTCTGTCCCGATGACTATACAGCCCATATTTGCGAGAGTAACGGATGGCAGTATTTATGGTCTGTGCCTCAGGATATTCGCGGACTGATAACTTTGGTCGGAGGAAAAGACCGCTTTGCAGAGAAGCTCGATAGTATGTTTACGTATATCCCTGCCGGGAAGGAGGATTTGCCTATTTTCAGCACCGGTATGATTGGGCAGTATGCTCATGGCAATGAGCCGAGCCATCATGTCATTTATTTGTATAATAAAGTACGTCAGCCGTGGAAGACTCAGAAGTATGTGGCACAGGTGATGCATCATCTTTATTTCAATGCACCTGCCGGACTGTGCGGCAATGAAGATTGCGGTCAGATGTCTGCCTGGTATGTATTCAGTGCCATGGGCTTTTATCCGGTTAATCCCGTAAGTGGTGAATATGAAATAGGGACTCCGTTATTTCCCGAAATGCGTATGCATCTTGACAACGGGAAGACTTTTACAGTGCTGGCATCGGCTGTCAACCGTGAGAATATCTATATCCGGTCGGTCAAGTTGAACGGAAAGCCATACGATAAGAGTTATATCACCCATCAACAGATAATGGACGGGGCTACTGTGGAATTCGAGATGAGTTCCGAACCGGGAGAGATTTGGTATCGATAATCCGTTTCATCGGAAATAAAATAACATCAAATAGAAAACAATGAAATTCAATAGACTCGTAAGCGGTTGTTTGGTAGGATTATTATGTTTGAGTGCATGTTCTACCCAAACAACGGAAATGAAAGAATACACCGGTTATGTCAATCCTTTCATCGGAACGGGAGGACACGGACATACGCATCCGGGTGCCATGTTGCCTCACGGAATGATTCAACCGGGTCCTGATACGCGTATCGATGGCTGGGACTCCTGTTCGGGCTACTATTACGAAGATTCCACCATCAATGGTTTTGCCCACACACGCCTTAGCGGTACGGGCTGTGCCGATTTCGGTGATTTTCTTTTGATGCCTACCGTAGGTGAGCAGAAGGTGGAATATCTTGGGAAAGAGAGTCAGCAGCGTCCTTTCGCTTCTGCTTTTTCGCACAGGAACGAGTATGCCGAACCGGGATATTATTCGGTTTTCTTGGATACTTACGGTGTGAAAGCCGAGCTGACGGCCACTGAGCGTGCCGCCATGCACCGTTATACGTTTCCTGAAAGCAAGGAATCGGGTTTCATTCTGGATATGGACTATAATATTCAGCAGCAAACCAATCAGGTCATGGAGGTGGAGGCTGTTAATGATACCGTGCTTTGCGGATACAAGCGCAGTGCTTATTGGGCTTGGCAACAAGATCTTTATTTTTATGCTGTTTTCTCAAAGCCTTTTACCCATACTCTTTATACCGATACCATCGAGGAAGGCGGACAGCAGATTCCCGTCTGCAAAATGTTGCTCCGTTTTGATACGGCTGAAGATGAACAGGTAATGGTTCGTTTCTCCATCTCGTCTGTCGATGGTGAAGGAGCCAGGCAGAATCTGTTGGCTGAGTTGCCCGACTGGGATTTCGACAAGGTGCGTGCCGATGCCCGAAAGACTTGGAATGATTGTCTTTCAAAGATAGAGGTGAAAACGGAAGACCCCGACCAACTTGCTATTTTCTATACTGCCATGTATCATGCATTCTTGAGTCCGAACTTGTTTACCGATGTAGACGGGCGTTATTTGGGGATGGATTTAAAAGTGCACACCACCGATAAGGAAGATCCTGTTTACACCACTTTTTCTATTTGGGATACATTTCGTGCGTTGCATCCTTTGCTCACCATCATAGACCCTCATACCAACGAAAGCTATATCCGTTCATTGTTGAAGAAACAGCGTGAGGGAGGTGTTTTCCCGAAATGGGATTGTGCTGCCAACTACACGGGAACGATGATTGGCTATCATGCTGCCTCTATCATCACCGATGCATACGTGAAGGGTTATCGCGATTTCGATGTTCGCGAAGCCTACCAAGCCTGTCTCCGTACTGCCGAATACGACACGACCGGCATTGTCGGTCCGAAGTGGCTGGTTCCTTTTGTGATGCCCCGTGCCCGTTATTACAAGGATGCGCTGGGTTATATTCCTTGCGACCTCGAAAACGAATCGGTGGCAAAGGCATTGGAATATGCATACGATGATTGGTGTATATCCGTATTGGCAGATAGTTTGGGAGATGTGGAAACAAGAGATAAATATGCTCGTTTTGCCGGGGCATATAAGTCTTACTTCGACCCCGAAACCCGTTTTATGCGCGGGCGGGACAGTAAGGGGAAATGGCGTACTCCGTTCAATCCTCGTTCGTCTACCCATCGCAGTGACGATTATTGCGAAGGTACGGCTTGGCAGTGGACTTGGTTCGTGCCTCACGATGTGCCCGGTCTGGTTGGCTTGATGGGAGGAGAGGAGGCTTTTGCCGGTAAGCTGGATTCCCTGTTCACTGTTTCTTCCAAGCTTGAAGGGGAGACGGTTTCGGCAGATATTTCCGGTCTTATCGGGCAATATGCTCACGGCAACGAGCCGAGTCATCACATCATCCATCTGTATAACTATGTCAATCGTCCGTGGCGGACACAGGAATTGGTAGACAGTGTGCTGCATAGTCAGTACCGCAATGCTCCCGACGGTCTTTCGGGCAATGAGGATTGTGGTCAGATGTCAGCCTGGTATATTCTGAATGCGATGGGTTTCTATCAGGTGTGTCCCGGTGAGCCGGTTTACTCCATTGGCCGTCCCTTGTTCGAGGAAGTGACCATTCACCTGCCCGGTCAAAAGGATTTTGTGATTCGCACGAAGAACAACTCAAAAGAAAACAAATATGTTCAGTCCATTCTGTTGAACGGGAAACCGCTTGAACAGCCTTTCTTCACGCACAGCGACCTGACGGCGGGGGGAGTGATGGAAATCAGTATGGGAGCCGAACCTTTTAAACCGTAAATAAACCAGGCAACACGATGATAAAGAAACTTTTCCTGTCAGTTGTATTCTTTTGCCTCACTTTATGGGTGCAGGCAAAGGACTATGCCGATTATGTGAGTCCGTTGGTGGGAACTCAGTCCTCTTTCGAACTTTCCACCGGCAATACTTATCCTGCGACTGCCCGTCCGTGGGGAATGAATTTTTGGACACCACAAACCGGAAAGATGGGTGACGGATGGCAATATGTTTATACTGCCAATAAGATTCGTGGCTTTAAGCAGACTCACCAGCCCAGTCCGTGGATTAACGATTACGGTCAGTTTTCTCTGATGCCCGTTACCGGGAAGCCGGAGTTTGATGAAGACAAGCGTGCCAGTTGGTTTTCCCATAAGGCCGAACTGTCGCGTCCTTATTATTATAAGGTGTATCTGGCGGAACATGATGTAGTGACCGAGCTTACACCGACCGAACGTGCGGTGATGTTTCGCTTCACTTTTCCTGAAAATGATTCATATATTGTGGTCGATGCTTTCGACTGTGGGTCGTCTATCAGGATTATTCCCGAAGAGAATAAGATTATAGGCTATACCACACGCAACAGTGGCGGCGTGCCCGATAACTTCAAGAACTATTTTGTCGTTGAGTTCGACAAGCCGTTTACTTATCGGGCCACCTTCTCCAATGATGAGAAGCCTAAAAGGAAAAAGGATGAGGTTTCCCTTTCTTTAAAGAGAGACGTCATGGAGCAGAATGCTTTTCACACAGGAGCCGTTATCGGCTTCAAGACCCGTAAAGGGGAAGTGGTGCATGCACGGGTCGCCTCTTCGTTTATCAGTCCCGAACAGGCGGAAGCGAATCTGTGTGAACTGGGTGCCGATGATTTCGATACGCTGGTGCGAAAAGGCAAGGATGCCTGGAACCGGGTGTTGGGCAAGATAGAGGTGGAAGGCGGAACAGACGAACAATATCGCACCTTCTATTCCTGTCTCTACCGTTCGTTGCTTTTTCCGCGTAAGTTTTATGAAATGGATGCGAAAGGACAGCCGATACATTACAGTCCTTATAATGGCAAGGTGCTGTCCGGTTATCTATATACCGATACCGGCTTTTGGGATACATTCCGCTGCCTGTTTCCATTGCTCAACCTGATGTATCCGTCCATCAACAAGGAAATTCAGGAAGGTCTGATAAATACTTATAAAGAAAGCGGTTTCTTTCCCGAATGGGCGAGTCCGGGGCATCGCGGTTGTATGGTGGGTAATAACTCGGCCTCCGTTTTAGTGGATGCTTATATGAAAGGTGTGCGTGTGGAAGAGGTGGAAAGCTTGTATAAAGGGTTGCTGCACGGAACCGAAAATGTGCATCCCGAAGTATCCTCCACCGGGCGACTGGGCTATAAGTACTATAACCGTTTGGGTTATATCCCATACGATGTGAACATCAACGAGAATGCTGCCCGCACACTGGAGTATGCATACGATGACTGGTGCATTTACCGTCTGGCAAAGGAATTGAAACGGCCGCAGGAAGAAATTACTCTCTTTGCCAAACGTGCCTTGAACTATAAGAATCTTTTCGACACCGAAAGTAAGCTGATGCGTGGCAAGAACCGGAACGGAGAATTCCAAAAACCGTTCTCTCCGTTGAAGTGGGGAGATGCATTTACCGAGGGAAACAGTTGGCATTATTCCTGGTCGGTTTTTCATGACCCGCAGGGGCTGATAAACCTGATGGGAGGTAAAGAAATGTTTGTCACGATGCTTGACTCGGTGTTTGCCGTTCCTCCTGTTTTCGATGACAGCTATTACGGGCAGGTGATTCACGAAATACGTGAGATGACGGTAATGAACATGGGGAACTATGCACATGGCAACCAACCCATTCAACACATGATTTACCTTTACGACTATGCCGGACAACCCTGGAAAGCGCAATATTGGTTGCGTGAAGTGATGAATCGTATGTATACTTCGGCTCCCGACGGATATTGCGGAGACGAGGACAATGGCCAGACTTCGGCTTGGTATGTGTTCTCGGCATTGGGCTTTTATCCGGTATGTCCCGGAACGGATGAATATGTTCTCGGTGCACCGCTTTTCCGCAAGGCAACCCTTCACTTTGAAAACGGCAACGACTGGGTACTCTCTGCTCCCGAAAATAGTGAAGTAAACCGTTATATCGACCAAATGCTGGTCAACGGCCGGGTCTATACGGCAAACTTTCTCAAGCATGGTGAGATGTTGAAGGGCGGTAAGGCAGAGTTTCGTATGTCTGCCCACCCCAACTTACAGCGCGGAATACAGGAGGTGGATTTGCCTTATTCTTTTTCAATAGATGGAGTGTGACAGATATATGATGGAAAGTGTTAGTCATCATCATCGTCATCATCCCAATCGTCATCGTCACGATCATGCCATTTGGGGTGTTTATGGCGTTTATGCTTTTTATAGTGTTTGTGATGATGTTTATTGTGATGATCGCAATAGGAACAATAATGTTCATGCCAACAGTTGCTATGATAATGAATCCTGTCATAGAACGGGTTATAATATGTTGAACCGGGTTTGATACCTATTTCTACCAGAATACGATTCCAGCCATATCGGTGATAACGTTTATAGTAATCACATACATCCCGCATGTGCTTGCCGGAAGTTCTGGCTATTTCAAGAGCCAAGCCAACATTTCCCCAATCGCTTCCACATCGCCTATAATAGTCATCCAATGAACGGTTGGACACATTATATTCTACACATAAACGCTTCCGGTAATCAGATAACTCTACAGAAGCGTATTTATTTGCTCTGCCTATAAACAGCGACAACCTATCTTGTGCGAACATGGAACAAGATATGGCAATGAATAATAACAGAATTTGAAATCGTCTCATAATGTTATAAAATTATTCGTTGAGTAAAATCATTAGAGCCACAAATATAGATATTAAATATACAACAAGCAATCTTTTCTTGGAACTTCAGCGTAAGATTTAATTATTGCTTGATAGAAGCTTTTAATTATCAGTAGGATACGAAATATTTTGTGTCTTGAGGTATGGCGTTTTGAATAATGGGTATGGTTTTTATTGATTATATATGGTATCTTTGCAATTTCAAAATGTTCGGTTATTTAAGGATATAAAAGAATATATCAGACAAATTATTGAGACAAGACAATATGCGCAGTTGGAATGTGTTTACACATTTATAATTCGACAGAGATAAGTTGATTGATTTTTATTTGTAAAACGAAGAAAAATATGAATTGGTTGTTATTGAATGCAGCTCCGGGCAGTAAGCTTGAGCAAGCGTTGGAAAAGTTGGTAGATTTTGGAATGGATGCAGGTAAGGATATATTTGTTGCCATTCTGATATATTCCATTGGTCGTTTTATCATCAGGCAGATAAGTATATTAATTGCCAAAGTTCTTGAAAAAAGGAAGATAGAGGTTAGTGTGCAGACTTTTTTGAAGAGTCTGGTGAAAATTTTACTGAATATGGTACTTGCTTTTGCCATAATTAGCAAGTTGGGAGTTGAAACTACCAGTTTTGCTGCACTTTTGGCATCAGCCGGTGTAGCTGTAGGTATGGCGCTTTCCGGCAATCTTTCTAATTTTGCAGGTGGTTTGATTATACTTGTTTTTAAACCGTTCAAAGTGGGCGATTATATAGATGGTCCCGGGGTGAGCGGTACCATAAAGGAAATACAGATTTTTCACACCATACTTTCTACTCTTGACAATCGAATGATCTATGTTCCCAATGGAATGCTTAGCGGAAACGCTGTGACTAATTATAGTAAACAGGAAATGCGTCGTGTTGAATGGGTATTTGGGGTAGAATATGGAGAAGATGTGAAAAGGGTCAGAGCTGTATTGCAACGTATTATCAATGCGGATAGCCGTATTTTGGATACTCCCGCTCCCATAATCGTTTTGGGGTCGTTAAGTGCAAGCAGTGTGGATATTACCGTTCGTGTCTGGGTAAAAAGTGCTGATTATTGGAGTGTTTTGTATGATATCAATGAAATTGTTTATACGACATTTAATGAAGAAGGCATCGGGTTCCCTTTCCCACAACTCACTGTACATCAGGCAAAAGATTAATAAGGTATAAATTTAACTTCTTAAATAAGTGATAATGAAAAAACTAATTTGTTTATTTACTATTTTGGCATTTCTTGGAGTAGCCAACAGTATGGCTCAAGGATTGCATTTTGGTTTAAAAGCCGGTGTGCTTGGTAATAAAGCAAATGTCAGCGGTATGCGTAATCAGTTTAAGGAAGAGAGTTTGACCGGATTCCAAGTAGGACCTATGTTGCAATATCAAACAGGGTTTCATGGCATTGCTTTGGATTTTTCTTTGTTGTATGTACAACGCGGAGTGAAGCTTACCAATACTTCTAATGGGCGTAGCACTGATATCAGAACACAAAGTATTGATATTCCTATAGAGCTGAAATGGGAAATGGGGATATCAGATGATTTTGATTTATTTTTGGGAGCAGGTCCTTCTTTCTCTTTTTTGGTGGATGAGGATAATTGGGGACGTAAACTTGCTCATATTGCTGTAGATGCGATAGATAAGGATCTTTCATCTATGGGGTGGCGCTCTACTGAAGTTGGATTGAACTTGGGAGGCGGTGTGAAGATTGTGAAGCATCTGATGGTAAGCTGTTACTATAATATAGGATTGACTCAGTCTGCCAAACATAATATAGGAGGTAATAAGCATGACGTCATAGACCAGATATTTGATGGTGATGTATTTGAAAGTAAAAATAGGTACTGGCAGTTATCACTTGCTTATGTATTTTAATTTAGGCAGGTATAAACGATAGCGGTTTGGTATGTTTCTTATGGGAGTGTATCAAAAACTCAACCGGTCTATCCCATCGTCGGCTGTAGGGGTAGGGCTTGCCTGCCCGAATACACGAAGCAAACTGTTTTCGGGCGAGCGAACCTCGCCCCTACGAACTAAACGACAGTATTATCCACGTTTTGACAACCCCAATTTTGTTTATGGAAAGATATTTAATAAACAAGTATGATAAAAAATGAAACTATATATTCTGATACAACGTTTGTTGAAAAGGCAATGGGTTCGATGTTTTGTTCTTTTCTTTATTTTGATTTCAATTATAGCAGTTATTGCAAGTTCATTTGAGGAAATGTCTGAATACAAAGTACCATTATTCGGAATAACCTATATATCTTCTTTTGTTTTCCTAGTTGAATATACAGCCCGCATTTTATCTGCTCCCGCGCTCTATCCTGATATGAAAGCAGCAAAAGCACGTCTGAAATATACATTTTCCTTCTATGGTTTTGTTGATTTTGTAGCAGTGATTCCTTGTATTCTTACTTATGTATATTGGAATACAGAAGTGGTGCATATTATTATTTTGCCCTATATTTTTATTATTTTTAAATTGATACGGCATTCGCGTTCTTTCCGGGTTATCGGCAAAGCTCTTGCTTCCGTTAAGGAGGAGCTTGAGACAGCCTACACTGCCAGCTTTATTACGATTTGTTTTTCTGCCATTCTTATGTATTATATTGAAAGGAGTGCTCAACCCGAGGTTTTTGAAAACATTGGCGACGGGATTTGGTGGGCTATCATTACATTTGCAACGGTAGGGTATGGCGATATTTATCCAATTACGCCTTTGGGAAAATTATTGGGGTGCATCATTTGTTTGGTGGGAGTAGCAATGGTGGCTATTCCGACCGGTATCATTAGTTCTTCTTTTATCAATATCGTACAAAAAAAAGAGAAGAAACAAGGGGAGAACTGCAATAACGAAGGTGATAAGCAGTAAATTGCTGTGATACAGTGGTGTGCGTGGTTAAAGTTTGTTTGTGGCGACAACGAACTTGTTTCTTGTTTTTGGCAGAATAGAAGAAGGCAGTACACTTCGAGAAAAGGTCATGGCTTTTTTGAGAAAATTTTAAGTTCATCGTTGAACTAATTGGAACTTTCCGGCAAGCATTGGGTATTTCGCATTAAGACTATTTTATGTTTGTTAGTAATTGACAGTCAGAATAAAAAGAAATCCCATTTAATGCTTAATTGCTTCATAATGTGGAAAGTATATTTGGAAGAATAAGAAGAAAAAAAGTGTATCTCTTACTAAGAGATACACTTTTCGCTGCAAATTTACACAAAGTTTTGATAATTAAAACTTTTTGA
>PPYE01584964.1_pt1 | contig 38784 bp, 45 predicted proteins | sample 1559881 | NCBI WGS metagenome assembly PPYE01 (sample SAMN08240022, study PRJNA423297) | Human gut metagenome, whole genome shotgun sequencing project. | reverse complement strand
ACCAATACTGCATAAGGTATTCCTATGCAATCGAACAGATTCCGGAGCTGGAAAAAAAGCTTCTGTCCCTGGACAATCTTCTGGAGGATGCATATGAATTCCTTGCAAGCCTGGTGGAGCAGGACATTGAATGGGATATGCTCTTCTGGCTGGACAGCCAGATGTGCATCATTCGGAATGATTATGGAATATGCAGGGCAGAATGATACAGATACCTGCAGGGGTGCCGGGGAGGATTCCCCTAACAAGCCTTGATCCGGAGCAGATGGAGGAGATCATCCAGGCCCTGGAGGACGGGATGAGCGATGAGGAGATCAGGACATTTTATGACCCGGACCTGAATGGGAGGCCGCTTATTGCCTGGTTAACGATTCATACCTCTATATCCAGTAAATTTTTTCATTTTGTATCCCCCTTGTGATTTTTTATTTTCTTTGTTATAATATTCTTGCTGGGGGAGCGGTGGCAAGCCCGCCCTCCCTTGGTTTCTTCTAAGCTATTTTCTTTTTTAATTCGTCCACTTCTTTTTGCAAGTCTTTAATCATTTGCAAAAGCAGGCTTGTGTTTTCGTTTTCAAGCTTGTTGATTCTGTAGTATTGTTTGAGTTCATCCATGTTTGATTCCAGCCTATTAATCTTATCCGTAAGCCGCGTCTGAACATTGTCAAGTTCATTCAGAATCATGTTTGTTTGTGAGTTAAGTAAATCTGCAATTGATTTTAAATCTTTTTCATCTAACATTTTAAGACCTCCATATTTGATTTGTTAAAAACGCTTGCCCTTCTTTAACTTTCTTTATTATATCACTTTTAAAGGTGATGGTCAAGTTTTGAAGAGAACTTTGATAAAAGATTTTTCTTTTCCTCTTCATTTTCCACATACACGATGATGTCTTTTGGTTGCATATCTAAAATGGTACACACCTTGTTTAAAGAATCCAAGGAAATACTTGTATCCTCATTTTTTATCTTTTTAAGGGTGTTTTGACTTAAAACTTTTGTGGTTTTTGCCTTATACATATTTAAGCCAGCACGTTCTAATGCTTCTCCCACATTAAATTTGTATTTTAACATATGGCATGACCTCCTTTTATTAAAGAGTAACACATGCCTCATAGTTAGTCAATAAAATATCATCTTAAAAAGTTATAAAAAGCATTGTCTATCATCTTTAAAGGTGATATAATGTAATCAAGATAAAGGAAACAAACAGGTAGTGTAAAACGGATTATGAAAAAATCGAATCCCTTTTCTTGGTACTGATCAATTATATTTTACTTACGCAAAACGGCCGACACCATTACAGTGCCGGCCGCCTGCGACGAAAAAGAATATTCATACTTTTGGTTGCAAATAAATGATACAACATAATTGGGATTAGAGCAATAGATAATCGTGGACAGTTTTGGGGGTTTATATATAGGTGTAGTAATTATATAAATTCCACGGTGAAGTCACCCTGGCCTCCGGAAAAAGCGGCAGCAGTGGAGCCGAAATCAATACTCTGGTCAATGTTCATATCCTTCTGTGGGTCAAGACCGTTCTGTTTCAGGATATATTCAAATACCATTTCCGGCATGCCTCCGGCGCGCCCGCCCAGAATATCCTTACCCTTTAAATCACTCCACTTAAAATCCGGCATTTCTTTTCTGGCTACCAGGAAATTTCCGGCACGCTGTGTAAGCTGTGCAAAGTTGACGACAGCGTCATTGGCACCTTCCTGGTAGGCATACACGGATGCCTCCGCGCCCATAAAGCCGATGTCCGCGTCACCGGAGAGGACAGCAGTCATGGTTTTGTCAGCGCCGAAACCTGTCACGCACTCTAACCGGATGCCTTCCTTTGTAAAGTATCCCTCCTCAATGGCCACATACTGCGGCGCATAGAAGATGGAATGGGCAACCTCATTCAGTTTCACATCCACCAGTTCTTTTTCCGTGCCGGGACCTTTGGAATCTTTCTCACTCTTTGCTGACTTCTGGCAGCCTGTAAGACACATGGAAGCGCAGAGTGTGACTGCGAGTAAAACGGATAAAATCTTTTTCATAGTTCCCTCCTGTTATTTGGTGCAAGAAAATATTCCCAAAGGCCTTGGGGTGCTCTGGGACATATAATAAGGTATGAAAAAGGCTTGCCAGAAGTTCCGGGACCGGTGTTAAAAAAACAGGCTTGTTCCCAAAGCGGAAAAATTTTATAATGGAGTTACAAAGAGAAAACGGGAGGAACCCTATATGAGCAACCAGCGATACTCCATGGAGCCGCCTCCTCTGTCACTGCCTGTCGGGCTTTTGTATGTAACCTGCGCCAGGTCTGACAAGGACTGGCACAGTATGGAGCATTCTCATTATTTTGCGGAGCTTTTCTCTCCCACACAGAACTGGGAAATAAAAAAAGCCCCTGGGAATACATTGCCCTGGGCATAGAGGAGCTGCAGTTCCATTCGCCAGAACCTTCTGGCAGCGCCGCCCAAGAAAGCCACCAGGGAATGCCGTTTTGTGGAGCAGTATATCAATGAGCACTACTTTGAGGAGATCAGCCTGGAATCCCTGAGCCTTCTGGCCCATATCAATAAATACTATCTGGTACATGCGTTTAAGGCCTATAAGGGAATCTCTCCCATAGACAATACTCTCGTCAAAAAATTCTTTTGGTGTGACATTCAAATAATCACAGATATAGAAAAATACCGTCATGGAGGGAAGCCCTTTTTTATTTTCCAATCCGTTGATGTAACCCGGGTTCTGTCCAATGGAACCCGCCATATTGTGCATAGAGTTAAGAAATATAAGACCTGGAAGCTCATAGGTTCCCGTAAACTGGGAAAAGAGTGCTGAACAGCAAAAAAGAGGGAACAGCCGCATGATAGCATCACGCGTGCGGTCCCCTCTTTCGGATCAGGGCCAGGGCTTAGAGCCTGGGAGTTTTCATTTCCCTGTTTTTCAGATATTCTTTTACGCCCTCCACATCACTGTAGGCAAAATGGCGCAGTTCCTTTTCTGTCATCTGTCCCAGCTCTTCCAGATCCGAGCTGCCGGTGACCGGACAGATGGGAAGAAGTTCCTCGGCGGTCAGGCCGAATTCCTCCATCTGCTGTGGAGATATGTACTGTGTCACTTCTATTTTATTGCAGGATTTGCAGTGGTACACAGAAAATACTTCATTGCTCATATCTTTTTCTCCTTTGTCAGAATAACAATATCATAATACAAGACAGGGAAAAAGTACAGGGGAGTTTTTTAGGTACGGGAAAGTTCTCTGTGCCGTACTTTTTATTTTATCATAAAGAAGACGGAGACAGCCGCAAAGACAGCCAGTAAAAGATAGAGGACAGCATAAAGGATGCGGCACAGGGAATCCGATAGCTTCGTTTTTCTGAGAGCATAGGCCAGCAGATAGGTGGTCAGGACACTGAGAATAAATACTGTGATATCAGCCCACAGGTAATTCTTTTTTGTGAACAGCGTGTACCCGTAAAAGAGTGCGGGCATGGCGGCCAGCCCGGCGTACAGACCTGCCAGGTTTTTGCAGAACAGGTCAGGACAGCGGTAGGAGAGCAGGCGCCGTTCTGTAAGCATAAAGAGAAGTGCGGGAAAGAACAGCAGTTTGAGATGTTCCCACACACTCTCGTTTACCGGGCTGAACAGTCCGACCAGGAAAAAATCACCGGACCATCCGTAAAAAAAGTGGGACAGGGAACCAAGGATCATGGTGAACAGGATACCGATTACGGTAAAGACTTTAAAAGATTGCTGCATAGGAAGACCTCCGGGGATTAACATGCATTATGTTTAAAATTATGCTGGGAATTGAAAAAATATATGTATGACACTTGAAAAAATAGAGGCAACGGAGGATAATGGGGAGGAAAAGTAAATACAAGGTAATGGTTCCGGCTGAGCTGTTACGAAACGAGGAGGATTACAGATGAAACTTGGATTTATCGGATGCGGCAATATGGCTTCTGCCATTATCGGCGGCATTTTGGAAAAAAAGATCGTAGACAGGGAAGATATCACAGCGTCCACAAAGTCAGAGGAATCTGCCGCAAAGATAAAAGAAAAACTGGGCATCGCCTGCAGTACGGACAACAGGGAGACAGCGAAGCATTCCGACATGGTGTTCCTGGCAGTAAAGCCGCAGTTTCTGGAGGACGTGATCGCGGAGATAAAAGATGTGCTTGGCAGTGACCAGGTGATCATCTCCATCGCTGCCGGCAAGACCATGAGCTGGCTGGAGGAACGCATAGGCGGGGACAGGAAGATCATCCGCACCATGCCAAATACACCGGCTCTGGTAGGCGAGGGAATCACAGGTGTCTGCAGGAATGCACTGGTGGAAGAAAAAGAGCTGGAGGAGGCCCTGGTGCTGCTCCGCTCCTTCGGAAGGGCAGAGGTAGTGACAGAACCCATGCTGGATGTGGTGGGAGCTGTCAGCGGAAGTTCCCCGGCCTTTGTTTTCATGTTCATTGAGGCCATGGCTGACGGCGCTGCTGCTGAGGGCATGCCGAGGAAAAAAGCCTATGAATTTGCGGCACAGGCCGTTCTGGGCAGTGCAAAAATGGTCCTTGAGACAGGGATGCATCCGGGCGAGCTCAAGGATATGGTGTGCTCACCGGCAGGTACCACTATTGAAGGAGTGGGCATTCTGGAGCAAAAGGGCATGCGCAGTGCTGTGATGGACTGCATCCGCGCCTGTGTAAAGAAGACCAGAGAACTGTAGAAACGGGCAATGTATTGACGGGAATTAGCAACATTTCTCATTGCAATAAATGCGAACTGCTGGTAGAATATAGGAAAAGGCAAAAAACGCCTGTGTGCTGCTTGGCCGAGACAGAAAGGGGTGCTTATGGACCATATTTTTGAAATCAGTGTATGGCTGCTGGACAGTGGCAATGCGTTTCTGCGTTTTTTGGGAAAACTGCTTTACAAGATTCCCAGGGCATATACTAAGAGTCTGGAGAAAACAAGAAAAGGGGAAGAGTCACTGGAGGAAGAGATTGAGAAACGCCGGGAAGATACTTGGCACAGAATCATGAAGAGCCTCGGTAAGGAGTGAATCAAAAGCGGACAGGCCGGCATCACTGCGGCCTGTCCGTTCCTGTTGAGAGGGTGCTGTTATGGTATTGTGATGAGAATGTGACATCTTCCCCAAACCAGTTCGGTGGTGTGAAGGAATTGGCTGACTCCACGTCCGGGAATTCCACCTCTGCCAGAAAAAGACCCTCATAAGGCGCCTGAAAGACATCCAGCTCAATGGTGAGTTCTCCCTCAAGGGGCAGCAGATATCTGGTCTTGGAAAGAACGATGCCGTCCGCCTTTTCCTTCAGATGATAATAGGACGTCTCATTCAGCGGCAGGTTATACTCCGCCCGCACCATATGGCCCTCTCCCTTATAGGTGAGGATATAGGTGTCGTCCTGTCTGCGTATGCGGACGACCGGGTTGGTGTTCAGATATGCCTGCTCGATCACGTGACAGGGATAGTTCTTCAAATCAGCGGGCAGCTCTTTAATAAGAAATTTTCTTTCTATTTCCATTTCTGTGAGAACCTCCTTTTTTCTATATAAACAGGTATATCATATTTTTTATAAAAAAGAAACGGAAGTTTTAGAATTAACATGTGATCCTATGGTATAATAAACAGGTACGCAGGATTTTATACGTGTTTTGAATTTATAATAGGGAGGTACTCACATGGCAAAAGTTTGTGTATTTACCGCAGATGGTTTTGAGGAAGTGGAAGGTCTGACTGTAGTGGACCTTTTAAGGAGAGCCGGCGAGGAAGTGCTCATGGTATCCATCTCCGACAATCTGAGCGTGACCGGTTCCCATGGAATTGAGATAAAAGCAGATGTTTTCTTTGAGGATGTGGACTACAGCACAGTGGACCTGCTGGTGCTGCCCGGAGGCATGCCGGGAACCAAACATCTGGGAGAGCATCAGGGGCTTGCGGACCTGTTAAAAGAATTTTCCGCATCAGACAGGAAAGTGGCTGCAATCTGCGCAGCACCCAGCGTTCTGGGTGGTCTTGGAATCTTAAGGGAGAAAAAGGCGGCCTGCTATCCGGGATTTGAGGAGAAGCTGGAAGGCGCGCTGGTCTTTACCGATCCGGTGGTAAAAGACGGAAATATCACCACCAGCAGAGGCCTGGGAACAGCTATCCCCTTTGCGCTGGAGCTGATTTCACAGTTTGAGGGAGAAGTGAAGGCCCACCAGATCAAAAAATCCATTGTTTCATAAAAAAATGCTGGTATTTTTAAATTCCTTGTGCTATACTGTGATAATGACTGTAAGTATGATAAAATGTCCGTTTTGGGCAGGAATGCATGAATACTCAAAATGCATGAATACATATAGAATTCAAGGAGGAATCATTTAAAATGAGCGTACAGGTAGAAAACTTAGAGAAGAACATGGCGAAGCTTACTATTGAGGCTTCCGCTGAAGATTTTGAAAAAGCAGTACAGGCTGCTTACCAGAAAAACAAAAATAAAATCACCATCCCGGGATTCCGTAAAGGAAAAGCTCCGCGTGTGATGATTGAAAAAATGTATGGAGCAGGTATCTTCTATGAAGATGCAGCAAATGCCCTGATCCAGTCTGAGTACCCTAAAGCAGCAGATGAGTGCGGTCTGGAGATCGTTTCCCGTCCGGAGATTGATGTGGTACAGATCAAAAAAGGCAAACCATTTATCTTCACAGCAGAAGTAGCTGTAAAACCGGAAGTGACTCTGGGTGATTACAAAGGAGTAGAGGTTGAGGTTACAAAAGCGGAAGCGACAGAAGAAGAGATCGCAGGCGAGCTGAAGAAAGAGCAGGAGAACAACTCCAGAACCATCGACGTGGACGACAGAGCAGTGGAAAACGGCGATATGATTACGCTTGACTTTGAGGGATTCGTAGACGGAGAGGCATTTGAAGGCGGAAAAGGCACAGATTATCCTCTGACGATCGGTTCCAACTCCTTCATCCCCGGATTTGAAGAGCAGCTGGTAGGCGCTGTGATCGGCGAGGAAAAAGATGTCAATGTGACATTTCCGGAAGATTACCACGCAAATGACCTGGCTGGAAAAGCAGCAGTATTCAAATGCAATGTAAAAGCCATCAAAGTGAAAGAACTTCCTGAACTGGATGACGAATTTGCAAAAGATGTCTCTGAGTTTGATACTCTGGAAGAATACAAGAAAGACATTGCGCAGAAACTGAAAGAGCGCAAAGAAGACGTTGCAAAACGTGAAAAAGAAGATAAAGTAGTTGACGCGATCATTGAGAATGCGCAGATGGATATTCCGGAAGCAATGATCCAGAACCAGATCCGTCAGTTAGTGGATGACGTCGTAAGAAGACTGCAGTCCCAGGGCTTATCCATTGACCAGTATTATCAGTTAACAGGTCTTGACAATGCCAAGATCCAGGAGCAGATGAGACCGCAGGCCCTGAAGAGAATCCAGAGCCGTCTGGTACTGGAGAAGGTTGCAGAGGTTGAGAACATCCAGGTTACTGATGAAAAAGTAGATGAAGAAATCGCAAAAATGGCTGAAATGTACAAGATGGAAGCTGACAAATTAAAAGAATTAATGGGCGACTACGAGAAAGAGCAGATGAAGAAAGATATCGCTGTTCAGGAAGCTGTTACCTTAGTGGCTGACGCTGCAAAAGTGACAGAGGTAGTGGAGAAGACAGAGGAATAACGAACAGAAAGTTCGTTTCTTACGCCCGCGTGACAGAATAGGAGGAGTTTCATGAGTTTAGTACCATACGTCATCGAACAGAACAGCAGAGGAGAGAGGAGTTATGACATCTACTCCAGGCTGTTAAAAGATAGAATCATATTTCTGGGAGAAGAAGTGAATGACACAACAGCAAGCCTGACTGTAGCACAGCTTTTGTTCCTGGAATCAGAGGACCCGGGAAAGGACATTCATCTGTATATCAACAGTCCGGGCGGTTCTGTGACAGCAGGATGGGCTATCTATGATACCATGCATTACATTAAATGTGATGTGTCCACAATCTGCATTGGTATGGCTGCGAGCATGGGTGCGTTCCTGCTGGCAGGCGGTACAAAAGGAAAGAGATTCGCGCTTCCAAACGCGGAGATCATGATTCACCAGCCGTCCGGCGGCGCGAAGGGACAGGCTACGGAAATTCAGATTGTTGCCGACATGATTTTGAAGACCAAGAAGAAACTAAATGATACTCTGGCCGCCAACACAGGTCAGCCTTTTGAAGTCATTGCCAGAGATACGGAAAGAGATTATTATATGTCCGCAGAAGAGGCAAAGGCTTATGGTCTGATTGACAGTGTGATCGAGCACAGGTAAGAACGAATGATAAGACTCCTGCGGTGTTAGCTGCGGGGGTCTTTCGGCATTAATATGGAAAACAAGAAAGGAATAGAAGAATGGCGATAAAAGGAAACGAGCCAAAAATCCGCTGCTCTTTCTGCGGAAAGACAGAAGAACAGGTACGGAAACTGATTGCAGGACCCAGCGGTACTTACATCTGTGATGAATGCGTGGAAATCTGTGCGGAGATCATAGATGAGGACAGTGCAGGGTACACGGAAGATGGCAACGGGGAGATCAATCTGCTGAAACCACAGGAGATCAAGACATTTCTGGATGATTATGTGATTGGGCAGGATGAGGCGAAAAAGGTGCTGTCTGTAGCCGTTTACAATCACTATAAGCGCGTTATGGCGGGAAAAGATTCCGACATTGAACTTCAGAAGAGTAATATCCTTATGCTGGGACCCACCGGTTCCGGTAAGACACTGCTGGCACAGACACTTGCCAGGCTTTTGAATGTGCCTTTTGCCATTGCAGACGCCACAACCCTCACGGAGGCCGGATATGTAGGCGAGGATGTGGAGAATATTTTGCTGAAGATCATTCAGGCGGCTGAGTATGATATTGACCGTGCGCAGTACGGCATTATCTACATTGATGAGATCGACAAGATAACAAGAAAGTCGGAAAATGCGTCCATCACAAGAGATGTATCAGGTGAGGGTGTCCAGCAGGCGCTTCTTAAGATCCTGGAGGGCACAGTCGCCAGCGTTCCGCCTCAGGGAGGAAGAAAGCATCCGCACCAGGAATTTCTGCAGATCGATACCACCAATATTCTCTTTATCTGCGGCGGTGCGTTTGAGGGACTCAATAAGATCATTGAAAACAGAAAAGATACAAAAGCCATCGGCTTCAATGCTGTTGTGACAGATAAAAAAGACAGAAATGTGGGGGAGATCCTGAAAGAGGTAATGCCTCAGGACCTGGTAAAATTCGGCATGATACCCGAGTTTGTGGGCCGTGTTCCTGTAGTGGTATCCCTGGATGCCCTGGATGAGGAGGCACTGGTGAAGATCCTGAAGGAGCCAAGAAATTCTCTGATCAGACAGTACAAGAGACTTTTTGAGCTTGACGGTGTGAATCTGGACTTTGACGATGATGCCCTGGTGGCCATTGCCAAGAAGTCCATGGACAGAAAGACAGGAGCCAGGGGACTGCGGGCCATTATGGAAAATACCATGATGGACCTTATGTATACAGCGCCCTCTGATGAGACGATACGCTCCTGCAAGATAACAAAAGATTTGGTAGAAGGTAAGGGCCAGGCCTTAATTGAACATGGGGAAATGCAGCCGCCCACAAGGAGAAACAAGGGCGGACGCAAGAGGGGGACACCAGAAACTGCATAATTATGCACAACGATTAAGGAGGCGCGGGAATGAGTGACATAATCTATAATCTGCCGGCCATCGCCCTTAGAGGTACAACGATCCTTCCTGACATGATCGTTCACTTTGACGTGAGCAGGGAAAAATCCATCCAGGCCATTGAGAAGGCCATGATGCAGGACCAGAGGGTGCTTCTGATCACTCAGAAAGACCCTGCAGTGGAGGACCCGGGACAGGAGGATCTATATAAAATAGGAACCGTTGCGGAGATCAAGCAGCTTGTAAAGCTGCCGAAGAATATTGTCCGTGTCCTGGTAGAGGGAATGGAGCGGGCAGAGCTGATCCGTTTTACGGAAAGTGAATACTATCTGAACGCCGAGGCAGCCACATTCGATGAGGAGGAGCTGAGGCAGGTGGATGAGAGTGTGGAGGAAGCCATGCTCCGGGGTATTAAGGAGATTTTTGTAAAATACTGCAGTGTAAATCCCAAGATGAGCAAAGAACTGGCAGGACAGATCCTGGAGCTTGACGATGTGAGCAAAGTCATTGACCAGATATCCATCCATCTCCCCATGAAATATGAGGACAGGCAGAGTGTTCTGGAAGCGGTATCCCTGGAGGTGCGCTATGAGGAGCTGGGCATTATTCTCACTAATGAGATAGAAGTCCTGGAAATCAGCGCGGAGCTGCAGAGCAAAGTAAAAGAACGGGTGGATAAAAACCAGAGGGAATACATCCTCAGGGAACAGCTCAAACTGATACGGGAAGAGCTGGGGGAAGATGACACCCGCTCCGAGGCGGAACAGTTCCGCGAGGATGTAAAAAAACTGAAGGCTTCCCGGGAAGTAAAAAAGAAGATAATAAAAGAAGTGGAGCGATTTAAAAACACTGCCGGCAGCCAGGCAGAGTCCAGTGTAATGCGCAGTTATATTGAGACGCTTCTCTCTCTGCCCTGGGACAAGCTGACCAGGGACAATAAAAACCTGAAAGAGGCCAACAAGGTTCTGGAAACAGATCACTACGGCCTGCACAAGGTAAAAGAGCGCATCATGGAATTTCTGGCGGTGCGCACACTCACAAAAAAAGGCGAGAGCCCCATTCTCTGTCTGGTCGGCCCTCCCGGAACAGGAAAGACATCCATTGCCAAATCCGTGGCACGGGCGCTTCACAAGGAGTATGTCCGCATCAGTCTGGGCGGTGTCCGGGATGAGGCGGAGATCCGCGGCCACAGAAGAACTTATATCGGCGCTATGCCGGGCAGGATCGCCAATGGACTGATACAGGCAGGTGTCAAGAATCCTCTGATGCTTTTTGATGAGATTGACAAAGTGAGCAGTGACTATAAAGGTGACACCTCCTCCGCACTTCTGGAGGTGCTGGATTCTGAGCAGAACAACAAGTTCAGGGATCACTATGTGGAGATTCCCCTGGATCTTTCTGAGGTACTGTTCATTGCCACAGCCAACGACCTGCAGACCATACCAAGGCCCCTTCTGGACCGTATGGAGATCATTGAGGTGAGCAGCTATACGGAAAATGAAAAATGGCACATCGGCAGGGAACATCTGGTTCCCAAGCAGATGAAGAACCATGGCCTGAAAAAGGGACAGCTCATCCTGGATGATGAGGCTCTGCGGGAAATGATCACCGGCTACACAAAGGAAGCCGGAGTCAGGGAGCTGGAGCGGAAGATCGGTGAGATTTGCCGGAAGACGGCGCGAAAGATCTTAGAGGATAAGCAGGAATCCGTGACGGTGAATCCGGAGAATCTGGAGGAGTTCTTAGGCAGGGCGAAATACACCTACCAGAAGAAGAACAGCTTTGATGAGATCGGAATCGTCCGCGGGCTGGCCTGGACCAGTGTGGGAGGTGATACCCTGCAGATCGAGGTGAACCTCATGCCCGGAAAAGGCGAGTTCATGCTGACAGGGCAGCTTGGAGATGTGATGAAAGAGTCGGCCCAGACCGGTGTAAGCTACATCCGTTCCATTGCCGATAAGTATAATATAAAACCTGAATTTTTCCAGGAACACGATTTACATATCCACATTCCTGAAGGTGCTGTTCCGAAGGACGGCCCCTCTGCGGGAATCACCATGGCCACAGCCATGCTCTCCGCAGTGACAGAAACTCCGGTGAAGGCCAATCTTGCCATGACCGGTGAGATTACCCTCCGGGGCAGGGTTCTGCCCATCGGCGGCCTGAAGGAAAAACTTCTGGCAGCCAAGAGCGCAGGCATTGAGACTGTGCTGGTCCCGGCGGAGAACAGACCGGATATTGAAGAAATGGAACAAGAGATTACAGACGGCCTTGCAATCCTATTTGTCAGCACAATGGAAGAGGTGCTGGCGCAGGCTTTTGTCTGAAACCATATTCGGAGGATGAAAGATGGTAATTAAGAATGTATCACTGGATATTGTCTGCGGTGTCACCAGCACGCTTCCCAAAACGGAGCTGCCGCACATCGCATTTGCGGGGAAATCCAACGTGGGGAAATCATCCCTGATCAATGCGCTCATGAACAGGAAATCCCTGGCAAGGACCAGCGCATCCCCCGGAAAGACACAGACTATAAATTTTTATAATGTGAACGATGCGTTATACCTGGTGGACCTGCCGGGTTACGGATATGCAAAGGTGGCCCAGGCAGTAAAGGAACAATGGGGAAAGCTGATCGAGAGATATCTGCAGAATACCAAAGAGTTACGAGCAGTGTTTCTTCTCATTGATATCCGCCATGACCCATCTGCAAATGATAAAACCATGTATGACTGGATTGTGCACAACGGATATGAGCCGATTATCATAGCAACAAAAGTGGACAAATTAAAAAGAAGCCAGGTGCCCAAGCATGTGAAAGCCCTGAAAGAAGGGCTTGCGCTGCGTCCGGGTACTGCCGTGATCCCTTTTTCTGCCGAGACAAAACAGGGCAGGGAGGAGATCTGGGAGCTGGCGGAAAGTTTGCTGTTTGAGCCGGCGTAGAACCGTGTAGAGATACGAGGGAGTGTCGCTTTGACAGCGGCACTCCCTGTTTTTCGTTACAGCGCTTTGCCGCAGAAATCCTGAATACAGGGTAAAGTTCCGTTAAAAGGGAGATAGTATGTTAAAAGGAATTATTTTCGATATGGACGGCGTGCTTATAAACAGTGAGCCGGTCCACTACAGAGTCTGGAAACAGGCGCTTGCAGCGCGGGGGATTGAACTGGATTACGAAATTTACAAACCATGTATCGGTTCCACCAATGGTTTTTTAATGGATATACTGCACGACAACTACGGGATTTCCAGGGATGACGAGGAACTGGTAAAGACCATGAAACAGATAAAGGAACAGGTCATAAAAGAGGAAGGATTCCCCATGATCGAGGGGGTACCCCAGCTTCTGAAGCGCTTAAAAGACGGTGGATACTGCCTGGCGATCGCGTCCTCCTCCCCCCTTTCCTATATCCGGCAGGTGGTGACAACCCTGGAGATCGACAGCTATTTTGACATTCTGGTGAGCGGGGAGCAGGTGAAGAACCCAAAACCGGCGCCGGATGTATTTCTGGAGACGGCAAAGCAGATGGGACTGGATCCGGAGGAGTGTCTCATACTGGAGGATTCCGCCAATGGATGCAGGGCTGCAAAGGCAGCGGGCATCGTCTGTGTTGCCTGCTTCAATCCTGATTCCGGAAAACAGGATCTCAGTTCTGCAGATATGGTCATAGAGGGATATGAAGAGATTGACACAGCTTTTTTGGAGAAAGTGTACTGTCATGGCAGACATCTTCCCGCAGTGGTCTGTGAGACAGAAAGACTGCGCATCCGGGAAATGTCTGAGCAGGATATCCCCAAAATGATGGAGATCACAAGCCAGGGCACACCCGACACTGCGGAGGGCGTGGAAAAGAGCCTGGAGGAGGAGCTTGAGGCATTTCCTTCATACCGCAAGTACATGTACGAAATGTGTGATATGGGATACTGGGTTCTGGAGGAGAAGGAGAGCGGCACCATCGTGGGCCGCGCCGGTGTAGAGCCGAAGATCTGGAACCACAACAGCTCTGTGGTAGAGCTGGGATATCTGATCGATGAAAAACACAGAAGAAAAGGTTTTGCCTATGAAGCCTGCCGCGGCATCCTGGAGGAGGCAAAGAAAAGAGGGGCTGTGTATCTGTACTGCAGAATACGCAGTGCCAATCTGGCCTCCAAAAAGCTGGCGCGCAAGCTGGGCTTTTCCAGGATCGACTACCGTCTGGAAGACGACTGCCAGGATATGGAGGTTTACAGATATACCTGCAGTGACTAGCTGCGAGCAGGAGTAACGATTCAGTTGACTGGATAGTTACAATCAGGTACAATGGAAAGGATATAAAATGGGAATTGTAAAAGCCATTAAACTGGTGCATGACTATTATAAATACGATGAAAGCGGCCATGTGGAGGGCACGTACAGAGCCCTTGACAATGTGGAGCTGGATATCGAGGCAGGACAGTTTATTGCTGTCCTGGGACACAACGGCTCCGGAAAATCCACGCTGGCGAAGCATATCAATGCCCTTTTGTTTCCTACGGAGGGTGTGCTGTGGCTGGACGGCATGAACACCACGGAGGAGGAGGATATCTGGAAGATCCGCCAGAAGGCAGGAATGGTCTTCCAAAATCCCGACAATCAGATCATCGGTACCGTGGTGGAGGAGGACGTGGGCTTCGGCCCTGAGAATATGGGAATCCCCACGGATGATATCTGGCAGAGAGTGAATGAAAGTCTGGAGGCAGTGGGTATGACTGCCTACCGCCACCATTCACCAAATAAGCTGTCAGGCGGACAGAAGCAGAGGGTTGCCATAGCAGGTGTCATGGCCATGCATCCCAAATGCATTATTCTGGACGAACCCACAGCCATGCTGGACCCAAACGGCAGAAAAGAAGTGCTCCGGGCAGTAAAGGAGCTCAATGAAAAGGAAGGCATCACAGTGGTTCTGATCACGCATTATATGGAGGAAGTGGTGAACGCGGACAAGGTGTTCGTCATGGACCAGGGAAAAGTAGTGATGCAGGGAACACCCAGAGAAGTCTTTTCCAGGGTGGAGGAGCTGAAATCCTACCGCCTGGATGTGCCCCAGGTCACACTACTGGCCTATGAGCTGAAACAGGCAGGGGTGAAGATACCTGCGGGAATTCTGACGACAGAGGAATTGGTGAACGCATTATGTCAATAAAATTAGAGCACATCACATACACATACAGTCCGGGAACGGTCTACGAGATGCACGCTTTAAAGGATGTGGATATGGAGATTCCGGACGGCCAGTTCATGGGCATCATCGGACACACGGGAAGCGGAAAATCCACGCTGATACAGCATTTCAACGGCCTTATGAAACCCACATCAGGCGCAGTCCTCTACAACGGCCAGGATATATGGGCGGAAAAATATGACAGGCAGAAGCTGAGGAGCAAAGTGGGACTGGTGTTCCAGTATCCGGAGCATCAGCTTTTTGAAGCGGAGGTTCTTGAGGATGTCTGCTTTGGACCGAAGAATCTGGGTCTTTCCAAAGAGGAGGCCGAGGAGAGGGCTGTCAGGGCGCTGACCCAGGCAGGGCTTTCCGAAAAGTTTTATAAAAGCTCCCCCTTTGAGCTGTCGGGAGGGCAGAAGCGGCGGGCAGCCATTGCGGGTGTGCTGGCCATGGAGCCGGAGGTGCTGATCCTGGATGAACCCACAGCAGGCCTGGACCCTCAGGGGCGGGATGAGATACTGGATCAGATCGGGTCCCTGCACAGTCTGCGGGGAATCACTGTGATCCTGGTATCCCACAGTATGGAGGACATTGCCAAATACGTGGAGCGTATGATTGTAATGAATAAAGGGGAAAAGGCATTTGACGGTGTGCCGAGAGAAGTCTTTTCCCACTATAAGGAGCTGGAGGCCATGGGGCTTGCGGCGCCTCAGATCACTTACATCATGCACGCTTTGGGGGAACGCGGACTGCATGTGGATACCTCAGCCACCACGGTGGAGGAGGCAAAGACAAGTATATTACAGGCACTGGAGAGATTGGACAAATGATAAGAGATATAACCATCGGACAATATTACCCTGCGGATTCCATTCTCCACAGGCTGGATCCCCGCGTGAAGTTTGTGGGAACCATCATGTTTCTGGTGTCACTTTTTGTGGCAAATTCCTTCTGGGGTTATCTGCTGGCAACGTTTTTTCTGGCAGCGGTCATCATCATGTCAAAGGTCCCCGTTAAGTTTATGCTGAAAGGGCTGAAACCGCTGTTTTTTATTCTGCTGATCACCGTTGCTTTCAATCTGTTTTTAATACCGGGCAAGGTGCTGTGGCAGTTCTGGATCTTCAAGATCACCCGGGAGGGTATCCTGCAGGCTGTGAAGATCGGCATCCGGCTGATCTATCTGGTCATCGGTTCCTCAGTCATGACACTGACCACTACGCCGAACCACCTCACAGACGGCCTGGAGAGGCTTATGAGGCCGCTGAATAAGATCAGAGTGCCCGTACATGATATTGCCATGATGATGTCCATTGCCCTCAGATTCATTCCCATCCTTATGGAGGAGACAGATAAGATTATGAAGGCACAGATCGCCAGAGGCGCTGATTTTGAGAACGGCAATCTGATCCAGAAGGCTAAGAACCTGCTGCCTCTTCTGGTTCCCCTTTTCATCTCCGCGTTCAGAAGGGCAGATGATCTGGCTATGGCCATGGAGGCGCGCTGCTATCACGGCGGTGAGAACAGGACATCCATGAAGCCTCTCAAATATCACAGCAGGGACACCTCAGCTTACCTGTGCATCTTTTTGTACCTGGCCGCGGACATCGCGATCCGCGTGCTGGTCTAGGAGGCACAGTATGAAGCGTGTAATGCTGGAAGTGGCCTATGACGGCACAAATTACTGCGGCTGGCAGGTACAGCCAAACGGGATCACCGTACAGGAGGTGCTGAACCGCCATCTGTCGGAGCTGTTAAAGGAACCTGTGGAGACCATAGGCGCCAGCAGAACCGACGCGGGTGTCCATGCCCTGGGCAATGTGGCTGTGTTCGACACCAACGCCAGAATGCCGGGGGAGAAGATTTCCTACGCCCTGAACCAGCGGCTTCCGGAGGATATCCGGATCCAGAGGTCAAGGGAGGTCAGCAGGGATTTTCATCCCAGGTACCGGGTCAGTGAGAAGACATATGAATACCGGATACTGAACAGAAGATTTCCGGTGCCCACAGAGCGGTTTTACTCCCATTTTACTTATATCCCCATGGATATTGAGAAGATGAGACAGGCAGGGGCGTACCTGCTGGGCGAACATGATTTTAAAAGTTTCTGCGGCGCGGGAGCGCAGGTGAAGACAACCGTCAGGACCATTCACGGCTTTTCGGTGGAACGTGAGAACGACCTGATCACCATGCGCATCACGGGCAGCGGTTTTTTGTATAATATGGTGCGGATTCTGGCCGGCACGCTGATGGAGATCGGCGGGGGAGCCTATCCGCCGGAAAAGATGCAGGATATACTGGCTGCCAGAGACAGGAAGGCAGCCGGCCCCACTGCCCCGGCGCGGGGGCTGACCCTGATAAAAATTGACTATAAGTGTGGCTGATACCTGCATCATACCCGTGCAGGATTATCTGGGGCTCGGCAGCGAGGCCAGGATCAATATGCCATCCACATTAGGGGACAACTGGAAGTGGAGAATGAGTAAAAATGCATTTTCGGATGAATTAAAAGGCAGGATCTGGCATATGACAAAATTATACGGCAGATTATAGTGTCCGTTCAGACGTCTGAACGGCTGCTGAATACAGGCCGGGAGAAAGGAAGGAATTATTATGGCATTTAAAGAGGTAAAAGCAGAGGAATTACAGTTCAATCCATTTACAAAGATAGGAAAAGAGTGGATGCTGATCACAGCAGGCACAGAGGAAAAATACAATACCATGACTGCAAGCTGGGGCGGCGTTGGTGTGATCTGGGGCAAAGATGTGGTGACAGCCTATATCCGTCCCCAGCGCTACACAAAGGAATTTGTGGACGCGAATGACACCTTTACCATCTCCTTCTTCCCTGAAGGGTACAAAAAAGCATTAAGCTTATGCGGCAGCGTGTCAGGCCGTGACAGAGACAAGATCAGTGAGGCCGGACTTACTGCCAACTTTGTGGACGGCGCTCCCGCGTTTGAGGAGGCCAGCCTGGTGTTTGTCTGCAAAAAGATGTATCACGGAGACCTCTTCCCGGAAAACTTTGATGCTCCGGAGAATGATGAAAAATGGTACCCTGAGAAAGATTATCACACCATGTACATCGGTGAGATCCTGAAGGTACTGGTGAAAGAAGGCTGAGCTCATTGGAGAATCTCATATTCAGCCTGAATGCCACACTGCCCATTTTCCTCACCATGCTTCTTGGTCTTCTGTTCAGGTATCTGGGGCTGATGAATGCTGATTTTGTGGCAAAGCTCAACCGCTTTGTCTTCGTGGCAGCCATACCGGCCCTGGTGTTCCAGGATATATCCTCTGTGGATGTGCGGAAAAGCTGGGATGGCGGTTTTGTTCTGTTCTGCTTTCTCGCTACGCTGGTGAGTATCACCGTGATCGCCCTCCTTGCCAGGCTGCTGGTGGAGGAGGATATCCGCGGGGAGTTTGTGCAGGCTTCCTACCGAAGCAGCGTAGCGATCCTGGGAATTGCCTTTATACAGAATATCTACGGCAGTTCCGGTATGGCCCCCCTTATGATCGTGGGGACAGTTCCCCTATACAACGCGGCAGCGGTGGTGATCCTCGCCCTTATGAAGCCCGGGAGAAAAAAGCTTGACCGGAAACTGCTGCTGAAAACAGCAAAGGGCATTGTCACCAATCCCATCATACTGGGAATCCTGGCAGGGATTCTCTGGTCTGTTCTTAGGATTCCGCAGCCGGAGATCATGCAGAAGACAGTGAAGAATGTGGCAGTTCTGGCAACCCCTCTCGGTCTTATGGCTATGGGGGCATCCTTTGAGGGAAAGAAAGCATTGGCAAAGCTGCGCCCCTCCGTGCTGGCAAGTCTGATCAAACTGGTGGTGCTGGCTGCTGTATTCCTTCCCCTGGCTGTCCGGCTGGGCTATACGAAGGAGCGGCTGATCGCCATACTGGTCATGCTGGGGTCAGCTGCAACGGTGAGCTGTTTTGTCATGGCGAAAAATATGGGCCATGAGGGAGTGCTGACGTCCAGTACGGTCATGCTGACTACCTTTTTTTCCGCATTTACACTGACCGGCTGGCTGTTCTTATTAAAAACCCTGGGACTGGTATAAGAGAAAGGATCGTGGTTCTGTGTTTAGGGGCAGACCTTCAGGAATTTATGTAGCAGTACGGAATCAGGGAAGAAGAAGTCTCAAAAGAGTGGTAAAATAAAGAAAGATATGCTATAATTAAAAACCAAGGAATATTCATAACTTTACATAAGGAGAAGCATCATGAGTCAGGAAAAAGTCGATAAGTATAAAAGTTATAAAAATAACCGCGACAAGATCCAGAAAAAAGAAGCACGTGAACTTTTGCTTGAGAAGATCATTGTTTCTGCGGTTTGTCTGTTGATCGTTGGATGGATTGGCTATTCTGCCTACTGTCTTGCTACAAAAGACGACGCAGAGGGAGAGGCCACAACTACAGAAATGAACGTTACAGCCATGACAGATTATCTCCAGGAGCTTACTGCAGGAGAGACAGCTGAATAGGCATACAGGGAAGGCAGAATGGGAAATGCTAAGATGCATTTCCTTTAAGCGGGAAGGCACGGACAGCGAAAGGCGCGCAGCGCGCGGGAGGATACTTCACAGCAGTATGTTTTAAATGGAAGTGGCTTCATGAACTGATCGGCCGGGCGGACAGGAATATGTATGAGAATAAGAAAAGCAGCAGGAAATAGAATAAAAAACGGCTGGGCAGAAGATTCTGCCCAGCCGCATTTTTCGTACAGTTTATCCGGAAATTATAATTTTTCTACGTTAGCTGCCTGCATTCCACGAGCGCCTTCAGTTAAATCATAAGATACAGCCTGTCCTTCTTCCAGGGATTTAAAACCATCTCCATTGATAGCGGAGAAGTGTACGAATACATCCTGTCCGTCTTCACCTGTGATGAATCCGTAGCCTTTTTCTGCATTAAACCATTTTACAGTTCCCTTGTTCATAGTGTTACCTCCATAAAATAAAAAATAAAAATTAGGATTGGATAAAGAAAACAGGAAGCACGCTTCGTGGAAAGTTCCCATTATTTATGAAAAATAAGCGGTCTTTAGAGAGGGTATTATAAATAAGAAATAATACAATCTCTAAAAACCGCTTAACATCACGATAACCGGAAGCTTATTAAATGCACTTTCAATTATTTATATCCAATATTCCTTTAACAAATTTAGTATATTCGCAAATCGAAAAAAAGTCAAGTAAAAATGTATAATTGACGAAAGAAATTGTGTATGTTACTATTAAAATCAAAGGATGTAAAGTCCCGGAGGAAGAATTTATGAATATTTTAATCAGTAACGGACGTATCATCGATCCGGCAACAAAGACAGACGAAATAAGCGACCTCTATATAGAGGGCGGCAAAGTGAAAAAGACAGGCAAGGGCCTTAAGCCAAAGGATAAGACAGATAAAGTCATTGACGCTTCAGGCTGCTATGTAATGCCCGGGCTCATTGACCTGCATGTGCATCTGCGGGACCCGGGGCTGACTTATAAAGAAGATATTGTGTCAGGCTCCAAGGCAGCAGCCAGAGGCGGATTCACCACAATTCTTGCCATGCCCAATACCAAGCCGGTCATCGACTGCGCGGACCGTGTGAAATACGTTCAGAATAAAGCAAAAGAATTGTCTCCTATCCATGTAATGCAGATCGGTGCCATTACAAAAGGCCAGGCCGGTGAGGAACTGGCGGATATTGAGGAGATGATTGAGCAGGGCGTGCCTGCCATCAGCGAGGACGGCAAATCCGTCATGAATGCCAGATTATATAAGAATGCCATGGGAATCGCGGCAAAATACCATGTTCCCGTATTTGCCCACTGTGAAGACCGGAATATTGTGGGCAAGGGCTGTGTCAATGAGGACGAGCATTCCAGAGAGATGGGGCTGCCGGGAATCAGCAACGCAGTGGAGGATATCATTGCGGCAAGGGATATTGTCCTGGCAAAAGAGACAGGAGCCAAGCTTCATCTGTGCCACTGCTCCACCAAGGAGAGCGTCCGCATGGTAGAACTGGCGAAAAAAGAGGGGATCAAGGTGACAGGCGAAGTATGCCCCCACCACTTCACACTGACTTCTGACGATGTGGACCCCAATGACGCCAACTATAAGATGAATCCGCCTCTGCGCACAAAAGAGGACAGGGACGCATTGATCCGCGGCCTGAAGGATGATATTATGGATGTCATCAGTACAGACCATGCGCCTCACAGCCGTGAGGAGAAGACCATGCCCATCACCAGAGCGCCCTTCGGCATTGTGGGGCTGGAGACATCCGTTGCCCTCACCATTACGGAGCTGGTGGACAAGGGGATTCTGACACCCATGCAGATGGCGGAAAAAATGAGCTATAACCCTGCTAAGATCATCGGTCTTGACAGAGGCTCCCTGGAAGAGGGAAAAGCCGCTGATGTGACCATCATCGACCCGGATGCAGAATATGTTATTGATTCCATGACTTTCCTTTCAAAAGGAAGGAACACGCCATTCAACGGCCGCAGGGTAAAAGGTCTGGTAAAAGCCACGATCTGCGACGGTAAGATCGCCTATATCCAGGACGGCATGATCAGACAATAAAATAATTTCACTCACGGAGGAAAAATCATGATTAATAAACTTACAGAGAAGATCAGGAAGACCCACGCACCTATCGTGGTGGGTCTGGATCCTATGCTCAATTATATTCCGAAACACATCCAGGATGCTGCATTCAAAGAGTGCGGCGAAACCCTGGAAGGGGCGGCAGAAGCTGTCTGGCAGTTCAATAAAGCAATTGTGGACGCCACCCATGACCTGATTCCGGCAGTAAAACCGCAGATCGCCATGTATGAGCAGTTTGGTATCCCGGGTCTTATGGCTTTTAAGAAGACAGTGGATTACTGTAAAGAAAAGGACCTGGTTGTCATCGGTGATATCAAGCGCGGTGATATCGGTTCCACATCTGCCGCTTACGCAGCCGGCCATATCGGCAGGGTGCAGGTGGGCAGCAAGGAGTACGCCGGATTTGATGAGGATTTTGTGACTGTGAATCCGTATCTGGGATCAGACGGTGTGAACCCGTTTATTGATGTGTGTAAAAAGGAGAAAAAAGGTCTTTTCATCCTTGTAAAGACCTCTAATCCGTCCAGCGGAGAGTTCCAGGACCAGTTAGTAAACGGAAGGCCGCTCTATGAACTGGTGGGAGAAAAAGTTGCTGAGTGGGGTCAGGAATGCATGGGCGATTCATACAGCTATATCGGTGCCGTGGTAGGTGCCACTTATCCCGAGATGGGTAAGATCCTTCGCCGGATCATGCCGAAAGCCTACATTTTAGTTCCGGGATACGGTGCCCAGGGCGGACAGGGAAAAGACTTGGTGCATTTCTTTAATGAAGACGGCCTGGGAGCCATTGTAAATTCCTCCCGCGGTATTATTGCTGCCTACAAGCAGGAAAAATACGCCGAGATCGGCGAAGCGAATTTCGCGGATGCATCCCGCAGGGCAGTGGAAGATATGATCGCAGACATTGACGGCGCTCTTAAGGCTGTAAAATAAGGAGAGAACCATGGCAAAAGCAAAGATAACAAGTACAGTGATCCGGCAGGAGAAGCTGGCTGAGGGTGTGTACAGCATGTGGCTGGCAGCTGAAGAGATTGCGGCGAGCGCCAAACCGGGACAGTTTATCTCTGTCTACAGCAGGGATCAGAGCAGAATGCTGCCCCGCCCTATCAGCCTGTGTGAGATAGACAGAGAAGCGGGAAGCCTGCGGATCGTATACAGAACAGTTGGCAAAGGAACAGAGGAATTTTCAAAAGCCTGTGCAGGTGACACTCTGGATATACTGGGACCTCTGGGCAATGGGTTCCCAATGGAGGAAATCAGGGGAAAACGCGTGCTCATGATGGGCGGCGGCATCGGTGTGCCCCCTATGCTGCAGACTGCCAAAGAGGCGGATGCGGATGTGACCATCATATCCGGTTACCGAAGCGCAGACCTCTTCCTTGTAAAAGAGCTGGAGGCAGCGGGAAGGCTTTTTATCACAACAGAGGATGGAAGCGTGGGTACGAAAGGCAATGTTATGGATGCCATCCGTGAGAACCATATAGAGCCGGAAGTCATTCTTGCCTGCGGCCCGACCCCCATGCTGCGGGCTGTGAAGGCCTATGCAGAGGAAAAGAAAATAACATGCTATATCTCCCTGGAGGAGAAGATGGCATGCGGAATCGGTGCCTGCCTGGCCTGTGTCTGTCAGTCAAAGGAAGTGGACGGACACTCCCATGTGCATAACAAGAGAATCTGCAAGGACGGCCCGGTATTTTTGAGCACGGAGGTAGAGCTTTGATGAATACAAAAGTGAATCTGGCAGGTGTGGAACTGAAGAATCCTGTTATGACAGCCTCAGGAACCTTTGGCTCCGGGGCAGAATACAGCGAATTTGTGGATTTGAGCTGCCTTGGTGCTGTTGTCACAAAGGGTGTGGCAAGTGTACCCTGGCCGGGCAATCCCACACCGCGTATTGCGGAGACTTCCTGCGGCATGTTAAACGCCATCGGTCTGCAGAATCCCGGTATTGACGTGTTCTGTGAGAGAGACATCCCTTTCCTGAAAAAATATGATACAAAGATCATTGTCAATGTATGCGGAAAGAGTACAGAGGAATACTGTGAAGTAGTGGAGCGTCTGGCCGGGGAAGATGTGGATATGCTGGAGATCAATATCTCCTGCCCTAACGTGAAGGAGGGCGGCATTGCATTCGGACAGGATCCCAAAGCAGTGGAAACCATCACCAGGGAAGTAAAGAAGTATGCAAAACAGCCGGTTATCATGAAACTCAGCCCAAATGTGACAGATATTACAGAGATGGCAAAGGCCGCCGAGGCAGGCGGCGCGGATGTGCTTTCCCTGATCAACACACTGACCGGCATGAAGATAGATATCAATAAGAGAACGTTTGCGCTGGCAAACAAGACAGGCGGTATGTCAGGTCCCTGTTTAAAACCTGTGGCTGTCCGCATGGTCTACCAGACAGCACGTGCGGTAAAACTGCCCATCATAGGCATGGGCGGCATCTGCAGTGCTGAGGATGCCCTGGAATTTATCCTGGCTGGCGCCACAGCCGTGTCCATAGGAACAGCTAATTTCACCAACCCCTATGCAACGGTGGAGACAGTCCGGGGGATTGAAGATTATATGAAGAAAAATAAAATTCAGGATATTCAATCCCTGATTGGTGTGGTAGAATAGACGGGAAGAGAAAACTAGGAGGAAATTCGATGGAAGCGTACAAACAAGAATTTATTGAATTTATGGTGGACTGCCAGGTGCTGAAATTCGGAGACTTCGTCACAAAGAGCGGACGGAACACCCCGTTTTTCGTAAACACCGGATTTTATAGAACAGGAGCACAGCTTCGCAGGCTGGGAGAATATTATGCCAGAGCCATTGCGGACAAGTTCGGATTTGACTTTGACGTATTGTTCGGACCTGCCTACAAGGGAATACCGCTGACAGTAGCCGCAACCATGGCGATCAGTGAGTTTTACGGAAAAGATATCCGCTACTGCTCCAACAGGAAAGAAGTAAAGGACCATGGGGATAAGGGAATCCTTCTGGGAAGCCCTATTGAGAACGGCGATAAGGTGGTCATCATCGAGGACGTGACAACAGCAGGCACCTCCATCGCAGAGACACTTCCAATTATCAGGGCGCAGGGTAATGTAAGCCCCATCGGCCTTGTGGTATCTGTGGACCGCATGGAGCGGGGACAGGGCGAGAAGAGCGCACTCAAAGAGATCGAAGAGAAGTACGGCCTTGCCGCAACAGCCATTGTAACCATGGAGGAGGTTGTGGAGCATCTGTACAACAAAGAGTACAAAGGAAAAGTTATCATTGATGATAAGATGAAAACAGCCATTGATGCATATTATGAGAAATATGGCGCAAACGAGTAAAAGATAATCATCTGACTTTGTCGGGACGGAAGGAAGTGTGCTGGATGAACGAAAAGATTTATAAGACTATGTCACGTGCCGGAGTCACCTCTCTGGTACTGGGAATTGTCGCTGCAGTTACAGGAATTGTCAGCGGCATTATGCTTATTATCAACGGAACAAAACTTTTAAGAAAAAGAAGTGAGATCACATTCTAGCCGGACAGAACAACACAAAAATAGGGAAGAGGGCGTTTTAGGCGGCCCTCTTCTTCATACATAGGAGAGACTATGCAATAGGAGTTTAGAACATTGGAAAATAAAACAAAAAGGAAAATCAAAGCGGCAGGAACCGTGTTGTTCCTGATTTATATACTTGCGCTTATTTATTTCCTGTTTTTTGCGGAGCGGTTCAGCGGGGTGGAGTTTGCCCAGAGGGAATACCACTACAACCTGACGCCCTTACAGGAAATCCGAAGATTCTGGATTTACAAAGAACAGCTTGGAGTCTTAGCAGTGGTATCCAATCTGTTTGGAAATGTAATAGGTTTTGTTCCTTTTGGCCTGATTATTCCCATCATTTGCAGAAATGCAAGGGGATTCTTTTTTATCACTTTTTCCGGTTTTGCATTGAGCCTTTGCGTGGAAACCATACAGCTTATCACGAAGCTGGGATGTTTTGATGTGGACGATATGATTTTGAATACAACTGGTGCGGCACTTGGATATATCCTTTTTGCCGTGAGCCATTATATATATAGAAAAAACAGGAGGAAACAGCATGGCAAAGAAACGCTATAAATATTCATTTACAAAAAAAAGACATACCAGAGGCGGAGTAGAATCCTCCATTCTGGCGCTGATGTCCGGCCTGCTGTTTTTTGGAGCAGCAATCTGTTCCCTGGTCATGAGTGGACAGGGCGGCATGTATCTGGGAGCTATGGGAATCTTGGCTCTTGGCTTGTCCGTATACGGGTTTATTCTGGGGCTGAAAAGCTTTTCGGAACAGAACCGTGCATTTCTTTACAGCAAGATCGGTTCCGTGGCCAACGGCGTGCTGATGGTCATCTGGATCGCGCTTTTTTTGGTTGGAATCTCATAAGGAGGAAATATGGACGATAGATTAAAAAAACAAATGGAATTTATGCTGGAGGTGGACAAGAGTAAATTTGTACGCCGCCAGACTTACCTGTCAGACGGAATCCGCAGGGAGAATGACGCGGAGCACTCCTGGCATCTGGCGCTGATGGCAGCCCTTTTATCAGAACATGCCAATGAGACCATAGATGTGGCCAGGACCATGCTTATGGTTTTGATCCATGATATTGTAGAGATAGATGCAGGGGATACTTATGCCTATGACGATGCCGGTCATATGGATAAACGGGAGCGTGAAGTCAAGGCGGCGAACCGCATCTTCGGGCTTCTGCCAAAAGACCAGGCGGAAAAAATGATGGATTTGTGGGAGGAGTTTGAGACATTTGAGACTCCGGAGGCAAAATTTGCCCACTCTCTTGACTGCGTGCAGCCCCTGATGCTCAATGATGCCACAGACGGCAAGTCCTGGAGAGAGCATGAAATAAAAAAATCACAGGTCATGAAAAGAAACGCGAAAACAGCCCAGGGTTCTGAAAAACTGATGGAATATGTGAACGGGATCCTTGACAAAAATGTGGATAAAGGAAACCTGAAAGATGAGTAGAGATACTTTTTTGGAGGAGCGGTTTGAACTGGTAAAAGGAAGGATCCGGGAGATGCGGCAGGACATGGATGTGCCGGAGAGGTTTTGTGGTTTTTTTAAAGAGATGACTACATACCTGAACTATGTGCTCACCCTTCATGAGAAGATCAGGGAGGGGTGGCTGGAACATGCCGCCCTTTCGGAGCTGCAAAAAAACAATGAGGAGCTTTACGCAGGTATACTGCCCGGTGCCTATGAGACATCCTATACAAATCCGGCTTATGCGGTGCGTATGCTTTCAGAAGATTACGGCAGGCTCCTATCCTTTCTGGCAGCGGAGGTGCGCGGGATCGTGGCCTATGCGTATGAGGACCGTCTTTTTGATATGACGGTGCTCATGGAGCTATATGTGCAGATTTACAATCTGCTGGAGGAACCCACAGTGCCGGCACAGGAGATAAAAGATACACTGTACTGGTATGTGAGTGATTACAGTGAGGAGATGGTTGGGAGAAGAATCCGGGAAGCGGTGGACCCTTCTCTTGATTTTGCTGTGCGCATTGTCTGTGACAGTGACCTTACAGATTCCAGATATTTGTATAAGTACGGGGAGTATGTGACAGAGAATGAAATCGCCATGGCAGAATATCTGAACCGTTTTTCTGAGGAGGAGACAGAGGCCATGGCTCGTACCTTTACGGAAGGCTACAGGATTGGGTTTGTCAACGGGAGAAAAGACATTTCCAAAAAGAATAGTGTGAATATCCGTTATCAGCTTGGCTTTGAGCGCATGGTAAGGGCGGCTGTCCGCCAGTTTGAAGAGATGGGGTTAAAGCCTGTGATCTACCGGAGCGCGGTTCATGCGGTGAATAAAAAACAGCACCACAGGATTGGCTATTACGGGGCAATTCCAAATAAACAGTATGATTATGACCACAAGGATGACGCTGCTCTGTTCCTGAACCAGGAGTTTGTACAGCGTAAGCTCCGTGTTATGCAGGTGGCTTATGAGCAGGTAAAAGACCTTGCCAATACCCACGGAGGTCCGGCTGTGATCGAGACCTTCGGTGAGAAACCTTTTACACCTGTCAGCAAGAAAGAAGCCTTCTCCCTGACACCGCACCAGCAGAGACTACAGGTAAATTATGACAATGAGGCAGGACAGATCGTGAACCGCTATATCAAGGGGGAAGAGCGCAGTTTCACCATAATTGCATATCCGGTGTGTGAAATAGGCCCACAGTTTAAGGAGATATTCCGGGATACCGTTTGTCTGAACACTCTTGACTATGGTCTTTATCAGGATATCCAGCAGAAGCTTATTGATGCCCTGGATGAAGGGTGCGAGGTCAGGATCAAGGGCAGAGGCGGCAACCGGACGGATATGACTGTGCGCCTCCATGACCTTATAGATCCGGAAAAACAGACGAATTTTGAAAACTGTTTGGCAGATGTGAACATCCCTGTGGGTGAGGTTTTCACAAGCCCGGTCCTTGGGGGCACGAACGGCGTGCTTCACGTGTCGGGCGTGTATCTGGACGGCCTGTACTACAAGGATTTGAAGATGACTTTTCGGGATGGAAAAGTATCAGATTATATTTGCAGCAATTTTTCCACGGAGGAGGAGAACAGGGATTATATGAAAGAAAATATCCTGTTCCACCATGATATGCTGCCCCTGGGGGAATTTGCCATAGGCACCAACACCACTGCGTATGTGATGGCAAAGAAATATCATATCGAAGATATCCTGCCCATCCTCATTGCGGAGAAGATGGGCCCCCATTTTGCGGTGGGTGATACCTGCTACAGCTGGTCTGAAGATACGGCGGTGTACAATCCTGACGGAAAAGAGATCATTGCCAGGGACAATGAAGTGTCTGTTTTAAGAAGAATGGACGCGGGCAAAGCCTACTTCGGATGCCATACGGATATTACCATTCCTTATGAGGAGCTGGGAGAGATTACCGCGGTGAGAAGGGACGGCAGCCGGATACCGATCATAAAAGACAGCCGTTTTGTACTGCCGGGGACTGAAGAACTGAACCGGGTGCTGGATGAGTGAGGAACCTTTGCAGCCGCTGTGCCGTTACGGTACAGCGGCTGTTTTATGAATCTTTCAAAACTTTTTCATACGTCGGGCCGCTGCTGCTGGAACCGGCCCTCCTTTTGCAGAAAATCATATATTTTTTTACGATTATGTCAAAAATCCCGACGATTATGTCCATTTTGTATTCTGGTTTTGTTTGTGTAGTATGATGTATAGGAAGATGTTGCCAGCCATATATTTACATCAGAAAAAGGGGAGTATTTTTTATGAAGAAACGTATAACAGCGATGGCTCTTGCGGGGATACTTGCAGTGTCTGTGCTCGCAGCCGGATGCGGAAGGAACGCGGAAGAGGATGCAGATACACAGAAAAAGGCAGAGACACAGGTAGATGGGACAGAGAAGACAGAAGATAAAAACAGGGAAAATGTAGTAAAGCCAAGGGAAAAGACAGATTCTTCAACAAAAGGGGAAAAAGAAGATACATTTACGAAGTCAGAAGAGGATGCAGATGACGAATCCGATTCCGGAACATCCGGTCAGCAGGAATATAAGTCAGAAGAGGAAACGTCAGATCGAAAAGAAAATGCAGACAGTGAGGATAACACAGACGGCACGGATGATATGGATGACAATGCGGAAGAACCTGCTGAGGTGCAGACCGTGACCGGTATCATTCAGGATATCAGTGGTTCCACCCTGGGAATTATGGAGGCGGACGGCGGTGTCTACGGATTTGACACAGGCATACTCTCCGGTTTTGATGATTCTTATCATATCGGAGATACGGTTACCATTACGTACGAGGGAGATACCATGAATCCTGACAACGCAGAAATTTCACACTGACAGGGCAGAGAAAAGCATGCAGTTCTCGCTGCAGCCCGCACATTTTTGGGGAGCCGGAGAAAAACGGCTTCCTTTTTACGTGAAAATCTGCCCTTTTCCGCTATAAGCTGCCATCGAAAATGAGATATGAGGTTGACAATATTTAGAACTCTATGTAAAATTGTTCTGTAAAGATGAAAGTAAGCGTTGCGGCCCACAGGACTGCGGGTCACAGCTTGTTATCATGGGACTGCTTCTGGCATTCCCGGAACTAAGCAACAAAATCAAAATATAAAGGAGATAAAGTCATGGCAAAAGTTGGAATTGTTATGGGAAGTGACTCCGATATGCCTGTTATGAAAAAAGCAGCAGACATGTTGGAAAAATTTGGAATCGAGTATGAGATGAGGATCATTTCAGCTCACAGAGAACCGGATGTGTTCTTTGAGTACGCAAAGACAGCGGAGGAGAAAGATTTCAAAGTCATCATTGCAGGTGCAGGAATGGCAGCTCACCTTCCAGGCATGTGTGCAGCGATTTTCCCCATGCCAGTTATCGGTATCCCCATGCACACCACATCTTTAGGAGGAAGAGACTCCCTGTATTCCATCGTACAGATGCCGTCCGGAATTCCGGTTGCAACAGTTGCAATCAACGGAGGAGCCAATGCCGGTATTCTGGCAGCCAAGATTTTAGCAACTTCCGACCCGGAACTGCTGCAGAAGTTAAAAGACTATAAAGAAGAGCTGAAAGACCAGGTCGTTGCAAAAGATGCAAGACTGCAGGAAGTTGGATATAAAGAATATTAATACAGAACCTTTGGAGGATGAAAATGGATTACAAGAATGCCGGTGTAGATATTGAAGCAGGCTACAAATCAGTAGAGTTGATGAAGGAACACATTAAAAAGACCATGAGACCGGAAGTGCTCACCAATATCGGTGGATTTTCCGGTGCCTTTTCCATGGATGCATTTAAGAACATGGAGAAACCTACTCTGGTATCAGGAACAGACGGTGTGGGTACCAAGCTGAAACTGGCTTTCATTATGGATAAGCATGACACAGTGGGAATTGACTGTGTGGCTATGTGCGTAAATGATATCGCGTGCGCAGGCGGAGAACCGCTGTTTTTCCTGGATTATATTGCCTGCGGCAAGAACTATCCGGAAAAGATCGCTGAGATCGTCAAAGGTGTGGCGGCAGGCTGTGAGCAGTCAAACGCAGCCCTCATCGGCGGTGAGACAGCAGAGATGCCCGGATTCTATCCGGAAGATGAATATGACCTGGCAGGATTTGCTGTGGGCATTGTAGATGAAAAAGACCTGATCACAGGCAAGGAGTTAAAAGACGGCGATGTACTTGTGGGAATGGCGTCCTCCGGTGTGCACAGCAATGGATTTTCCCTTGTGAGAAAAGTGTTCGACATGACAAAAGAGTCTCTGGACACTTACTATGACGAGCTGGGCAAAACCCTGGGTGAGGCACTGATCGCACCGACTAAGATCTATGTAAAGGCATTGAGAAGCGTAAAAGAAGCCGGTGTCCGCATCAAAGGCTGCAGTCATATTACGGGCGGCGGATTCTATGAGAACGTGCCGAGAATGCTGAAAGACGGCGTATGTGCAGTGATTGAGAAGGACAGCTACCCCATTCCTCCGATTTTCACCCTGATGGCGAAAAAAGGTGAGATTGACGAGAAAATGATGTACAACACCTACAACATGGGTATCGGTATGGTGATGGCTGTGGACGCGGCAGATGTGGAGAAGACCATGGAAGCTGTGAAGGCAGCAGGCGAGACGCCCTATGTCATCGGACGCATCGAGGCAGGAGACAAAGACGTTAAATTAGTGTAGTATGATAAGTTCCCGCAGATTCCTGCATAGACAGGCAGTCTGCGGGCTTTCAACTCATGGAGAAAGGCTGGTAAGACAATGCTGAGACTGGCAGTTCTGGTATCCGGCGGCGGTACAAACCTGCAGGCCATAATAGATGCCATTGACAAGAAAACCATTACGAATGCGGAGATTTCCGTGGTTATCAGCAACAATCCCGGCGCCTATGCGCTGGAGCGCGCCAAAACACATGGAATTGACGCGCTGTGCGTATCCCCGAAAAACTATGAGAACAGAGCAGCCTTCAATCAGGCGCTTCTTGAGACCCTGCAGTCCTACAAGCCGGATCTGGTCGTTCTTGCAGGCTGCCTTGTGGTGATCCCCGAGATCATGGTAAAAGCTTTTCCGAATAAGATCATCAACATCCATCCTGCACTGATTCCTGCTTTTTGCGGAACCGGCTATTACGGGCTCAAAGTCCATGAAGCTGTCTTAAAAAGAGGTGCGAAAGTGACGGGTGCCACGGTACATTTTGTGGACGAGGGTACAGACACAGGCCCGATCATCCTGCAGAAAGCAGTGGAAGTAAAAGAAGGGGATACCCCGGAAATCCTTCAGTTAAGAGTTATGGAGGAAGCAGAGTGGGTCATCATGCCCAGAGCCATTGATCTGATCGCAAATGACAGGATAACAGTGGAAGACGGTATTGTGAAAACGAAAGAATAAATGGAAGGAAGAGGCGCAATATGAAAGTATTAATTATCGGAAGCGGCGGAAGAGAGCATGCCATTGCATGGAAAGTGGCACAGAGCCCAAAAGTGGATAAGATTTACTGTGCACCGGGGAATGCGGGAATCGCGGAGTTTGCCCAGTGTGTGGATATAAAAGCCATGGAATTTGAAAAGCTTGCTGCATTTGCAAAGGAAAATGCCATTGACCTTACTGTTGTGGGTATGGATGACCCGCTGGTAGGGGGCGTTGTGGATGTTTTTGAGAAAGAGGGTCTGCGTGTATTCGGACCCAGAAAAAATGCTGCCATTTTGGAAGGCTCCAAAGCATTTTCCAAAGACCTGATGAAAAAATATAATATCCCCACAGCAGCCTATGAGAACTTTGAGGATGCAGAGGCAGCTTTGGCGTATCTCCGCGAAAAGGCGGAGTTCCCTATTGTGCTGAAGGCAGATGGCCTTGCGCTTGGGAAAGGCGTATTGATCTGCAGTACCTTGGAGGAGGCAGAGGAAGCTGTTAAAACCATCATGCTGGACAAGAAATTCGGTTCCGCAGGCAATACGCTGGTTGTGGAGGAATTTATGACAGGCCGTGAAGTTTCTGTGCTTTCCTTTGTGGATGGTAAGACAATTAAGACTATGACTTCCGCACAGGACCATAAACGAGCAAAAGACGGAGACCAGGGCCTGAATACCGGTGGTATGGGAACTTTCTCCCCAAGTCCTTTCTACACCAAAGAGGTGGATGATTTCTGTGAAAAATACATTTATCAGGCAACCGTGGATGCCATGGCTTCAGAGGGAAGAGAGTTTAAGGGAATTATTTTCTTTGGGCTTATGCTCACAGAGAAAGGGCCGAAGGTTCTGGAATACAACGCGCGCTTCGGCGACCCGGAAGCGCAGGTGGTGATCCCGAGACTGAAAAATGACATTGTGGAAGTGTTTGAGGCATGTGTGGACGGCAGACTGGATGAAATAGACCTGCAGTTTGAGGATAATGCGGCTGTCTGTGTGGTTCTGGCTTCTGACGGATACCCGGTAACCTATGAAAAAGGATTTCCGATCAAGGGTCTGGAGACTTTCAAGGACAAGGACGGCTACTATGTATTCCACGCGGGAACTGCCTTTAAAGATGGCCGGATCGTTACAAACGGAGGCCGTGTCCTGGGTGTGACGGCAAAGGGAACAGACTTGAAAGCGGCCCGCGCCAATGCGTATAAGGCAGTCGAATGGATTTCCTTTGACAACAAATACATGCGCAATGATATTGGCAAAGCAATCGACGAGGCATAAAAAGGATTTGATTGATACCAAAGAAAGGAAACGCCGCAGACGCCGGGCGTTTCCTTTTTTTGTCACACACTTGAACAAATACCTTATTTGTGCTATTCTATATATAACAAATTCCAAAAGAGAAAGCAGGTGGAAGAATGTTGATAGAAATTGATTTCAACAGTGAAGAAGCAATTTATATTCAACTGTGTAATCAGATCATATTGGGAATTGCCACCTCCAAGCTTCAGGAAGGTGAAAATCTTCCTTCTGTGAGACAGCTGGCTGACACCATAGGCATTAATATGCATACGGTAAATAAAGCCTATTCTGTTTTAAAGCAGGAAGGCTTTGTCACGATCGACAGGAGGAGAGGCGCTGTTATTTCCATAGATGCGGATAAGATACGTGCCCTGGAAGAGATGAAAGAAGAACTGAGAGTTCTTTTGGCAAAAGGAAGCTGCCGGAATATTTCCAGAGCAGAGGTCCATCAGCTGATAGATGAAATCTATGAAGAATATGAGTAGTTAAGGAGACTTGCATGAAAGAACGTTATTCAAAGCAGGCAGTAAGTGCGCTGAAAGCCGCTGAGAAAACTGCCGAGGGAAGCAGCCATAATTATGTGGGCACAGAGCACCTGCTCGTGGGGCTGCTGAAAGAAACGTCGGGAACAGCGGGGCTGGTCCTGGCAGAAGCCGGTGTGGAAGAAAAAAAACTGCTGGCGCTGATTGATAAACTGATTGCCCCACAGGGGGATGTGGTGCTGGAAAATCCCCAGGGATATACACCGAGGGCCCAGAGGGTCTTAGATAGAGCCAGAGAGGAGTCAGGCAATTTAGGCGGCGGTGTCATAGGCACAGAACATATCCTGATCGCCATGCTCAAAGAATATGACTGCGTGGGAACCAGACTTCTCCATACGCTGGGAATCAACATACAGCAGCTTTATCTGGATGTGCTGAAAGCCATGGGAAAAGATAAGATGATTCCCAAGGAGGACCTGCAGAGCGGCAATCTGATGAAAGCGTCCACAGGAAGCCAGAACCCCACTCTGGACCAGTACAGCCGTGACCTTACCAAAATGGCAGCGGATGGAAAACTGGACCCTGTTATCGGCAGGGAGAAGGAAATCTCACGTATTATCCAGATCCTGAGCAGAAGAAGCAAGAATAATCCCTGTCTGATCGGTGAGCCGGGAGTTGGCAAGACGGCCATCACGGAAGGGCTTGCACAGAGGATCGTGTGGGGGCTTGTACCGGAGAATATGCTGGATAAGCGTGTGGTGGTCCTGGATTTGTCCGGTATGGTAGCAGGCAGCAAATACAGAGGCGAGTTTGAAGAGAGGATTAAAAAAGTGGTACAGGAAGTCATGAACAACAAGGGTATCCTTCTGTTCATAGATGAACTGCACACCATTATCGGCGCAGGCGGTGCGGAGGGCGCTCTGGATGCGTCCAATATCCTGAAGCCATCCCTCTCCAGGGGAGAGATTCAGCTTATCGGTGCTACAACCATAGATGAATACAGAAAATATATAGAAAAAGATGCGGCACTGGAGCGTAGGTTCCAGTCTGTCATGGTAGAAGAACCCTCCAAAGAGGAAGCAGTGGAAATATTAAAAGGCCTTGCGCCTTACTATGAAAAACATCACGGGGCAGTGATTGAGGAGTCAGCCATAGAGGCAGCCGTAACCATGGGTGTCCGGTACATCAACGACAGATTTCTGCCGGATAAGGCGATTGATCTTCTGGATGAAGCTGCATCCAAGGTGCAGCTGGCGGGTTATAAGACACCGGATGGCATTGTGCAGACTGAGAACCATCTCCGCCGCATCTACGCAGCCAAGGAGGAGGCCGTAAAAGCCCAGGATTTTGATCTGGCGAAGGAACTCCAGGCGGAGCAGGAAAAAGCCGAGGAAGAGCTGCATAAGGCCCGTGAGCGGTATGAAAAGCAGTGCAGGAATAAGAAGCTGGTGGTAAAGGAAGAGGACATCGCCGAGGTGGTGTCGGACTGGACCAAGATACCGGTGAAAAAGCTGGCGGAAGGTGAGTCAAAACGCCTTGCCCGTCTGGAGCATATCCTTCACAGGCGTGTCATCGGCCAGGATGAAGCAGTATCCGCAGTGGCAAAAGCGGTGAAGAGAGGACGCGTGGGACTCAAAGACCCCAAGCGCCCCATTGGTTCTTTTCTGCTGCTGGGCCCCACCGGCGTAGGAAAGACAGAGCTTTCAAAAGCGCTGGCAGAGGCGGTATTCGGAAGCGAGCAGTCCATGATCCGTGTGGATATGTCCGAGTATATGGAGAAGCACAGCGTCTCCAAGCTGATCGGTTCACCGCCGGGATATGTGGGCTATGAGGAGGGCGGCCAGTTCAGTGAGAAGGTCCGCAGGAATCCTTACAGCGTCATCCTTTTCGATGAAATCGAGAAGGCACATCCGGATGTGTTCAATATCCTGCTCCAGGTGCTGGACGACGGCCATATTACAGATGCACAGGGAAGAAAGGTGGATTTCAAGGAGACCATTATCATTATGACCTCCAATGCCGGTGCACAGGCCATTATAGCTCCCAAAAAGCTGGGATTCGGGGCTGTAGAAGATGAAAAACAGGATTATAAGAGGATGAAGGAAGGGGTCATGGAAGAGGTAAAACGTATGTTTAAGCCGGAATTCCTGAACCGGATCGACGAGATCATCGTCTTCCACACCCTCAACAAGGAGGAGATCAAGAAGATAGTCGGAATCCTGATGAGGGACCTGATCAAACGCTGCAAAGACCAGATGAACATTAACTTGAAGGTGCGTGACAGCGTGAAAGAACTCATAGCCAAGGAAGGGTTTGACCCCAAATACGGGGCAAGGCCGCTGAAACGGGCGATTCAGAGTAAAATCGAGGATGCCATGGCAGAGGAGATCCTGGAAGGGAAAATCAAGGAGGGGGATGAGGTTACCCTCGGAATTTCTAAACAGGGAATAAAATTTGTGGTAAATCCCTCGAATGACTAGAAAAAGATCACGAATTATGGTAACATGCATATAAGGTTTCCATTGAGAAATATAACCAAAGACACCGGAAGGCCAGGAAGTCTTTCCGGCCCCGGTGAAAGACATAAGTGGGAGGACATTGAGATGTCAGTAGTAAAAGAGTTAATACGAACAGAGGAAAACGGTAAGATCAGCTTTGGAAATTATGAATTGGCAGCGAAATCCAAACTATCCGACTTTGAGCATGACGGAGACATGTATAAAGTAAAGACATATAATGAAATTACAAAGCTGGAGCGCAACGGTATGTTTGTGTATGAGTCTGTTCCGGGAACTGCAGTTCTGGATCTTGATGTAGTGGAGGACGGCATGAGCTTTCTGGTAGAGGGCCCCAAAGATGCGCAGATCACCGTGGAACTGGAAGAAGATACAGAGTATGCAATTACCATAGATGGAGTAAATGCAGGTCAGATGAAGACAAATCTGGGCGGCAAGCTGTCCTTCAGCGTTGAGCTTGAGCAGTCCGAGCAGGTATCTGTAAGTATCAGGAAACTGTAAAAAGGATTTTGTCCGAACGGGCAGCAGTTTAAAAATCAGCGGGTCGGAGTGTGGTGCTCCGGCCCTTTTTCAATTTTACGCGAAAATTTGACGGAAGGAAAACAGAAAGGATTAAAATATGGCAAAGGCTAAGAAAACCGTTTTTTTCTGCCAGAACTGCGGATATGAATCTGCGAAATGGATGGGGCAGTGCCCGGGATGCCGGGAGTGGAATTCCTTTGTGGAGGAGACTGTTTCACAGGGGGCGAAAAAAAGCTCCGGGCAGGCAACAGCAGGCAGTCCGGGAGGACGGGCAGGCAAGCCGGTGAAGCTCTCCGAGATTGACATCCGTGAGGACAACCGGGTAAAGACCGGAATGGATGAATTGGACCGGGTTCTGGGCGGCGGCGTGGTCCAGGGCTCCATGGTTCTGGTGGGCGGAGATCCGGGTATCGGAAAATCAACCCTTCTTCTGCAGGTGTGCAAGCTTCTTTCAGATCTGGGGCATAAGATTCTCTACATATCAGGGGAGGAATCCCTGCAGCAGATTAAAATGCGGGCACGGCGTATCGGGGAATTTAATGAGAACCTGCGCCTTCTCTGTGAGACGAACCTGGAGACCATCAGTACGACCATAGAAAATGAGAAGCCTGAGGCAGTAATCATTGACTCTATCCAAACCATGTATAATGAGGAGGTATCATCCGCGCCGGGCAGTGTCTCACAGGTTCGGGAATCCACAGGCATACTTATGAAGATCGCAAAGGGCAGCGGTATCTCCGTATTTATTGTAGGCCATGTGACGAAGGACGGAAGTGTTGCCGGCCCCCGAGTTCTGGAACACATGGTGGATACCGTGCTCTATTTTGAAGGGGACAGGCATTCTTCTTACCGGATTTTGAGAAGTGTAAAGAACCGTTTCGGCTCCACCAATGAAATCGGTGTGTTTGAGATGCAGGAGCGCGGCCTGGTAGAGGTGAAAAACCCCTCCCAGGTTATGCTGAACGGGCGCCCCACAGATGCCTCCGGGACAGTGGTAGTGTGCTCTTTGGAGGGAACACGTCCAATCCTGATAGAAATCCAGGCGCTGGTGACAAAAACAAACTTTGGCCTTCCCAGAAGGACTTCCGTAGGCATAGACTATAACCGTGTCAACCTGCTGATGGCAGTCCTGGAAAAGCGCGCAGGTCTGGCGCTTGGAAACTGCGATGCATACGTCAATCTGGCAGGCGGCATGAAACTGGGGGAACCGGCCATTGATCTGGGAATCGTGGTAGCCATCATATCCAGCTATAAGAACAGGACTGTGGACCCGGATACCCTGATCTTCGGTGAGGTGGGCCTGTCCGGTGAGGTGCGCGGTGTCAGCCAGGCCCAGCAGCGGGTGAAGGAAGCGGAAAAAATGGGATTCACCACCTGCATTATGCCAAAGGCAAATCTGGAAGGGCTGCAGGGAGAGTTTCAGATTCGTCTGATCGGAGTGGGGAATCTTAAAGATGTGATGGAGTATATATAAGATATGAGCTGCGCATCACTGTATCCATCTCTGGGAAGAGATGGGTACAAGCGTCTCTGTATAGGAGAATGAAAGGGTGAAAATGTGGAGCCTGCCAGTACAAGAAAGAGATATAGAAAACGTGGTTTTGGAAAGACGATGCTGACAGCAGTATGGATTCGGTGCAGAGAAAATGTTGTTAATTGTACATATGTGGAGCTGTATTGTGACTGGCGGGAGAAGTTATATGCTTCGGCATGGTTCAGAACATATGAAAAAATGGGGATTTGGGTTAAGGCTGAGGAGGATAATGTATAAATTTATCAAAAAATGAAATTTATTGTTGACACCAGTATCTTCCTGTGCTATTATAATCTAGCTGTCGCTGATAAGTGACAGAAATCATCATGATATTTCAAAGAATTTGACACAATTCTGAAAATTATGAAAAAAGTTGTTGACAAACAGCGGAACCTGTGATAAGATGAATAAGTTGCTGCAAGAGCGATATGGAAACAACTGGTAACTGAGTTTTAAAATATTGGAAATGAAACTTCCGAATATTTTGA
>PPYE01432844.1_pt1 | contig 38789 bp, 36 predicted proteins | sample 1559881 | NCBI WGS metagenome assembly PPYE01 (sample SAMN08240022, study PRJNA423297) | Human gut metagenome, whole genome shotgun sequencing project. | reverse complement strand
TCGCCTTCGCTGAACAGATAGACATACTTGTGGCTCATTGGTAACTTACCTCCTAATAATGTTCAACCGGACGCTGGCCAAAAAAGGGAGCATGGCCCTGCCGGGTGACAGCGGAATGGAGCCCCCGGGCAAGACGAAAAAGCCTGTCCACAGGGTTTCCTATTGAGAATTATAGCAAAGTCTTTGGGAAAATACCAGTACAAAATGGAAGAAAAGCAAATTTTTTCAAGGCCCCCGGGGGAATGGGGGATTTTTCCCCTTTCCGGGGGAGATGGGCTTGCAAAACCGGCGCGGCTCTGGCATAATAAAAGGTATCTATACGCCTATACGCGTAGCGCGCCAGCAGGTGGGCCGGGAAATTCCGGCCCGCCCTGTTTTCGCGCCCATCCTACACCCAGCGGAGGTTTTGCCATGCTGCGCCTATTCCAGAAAAACACCCCCTCCCCCGGCCCGGTGGACTTTATGATTGTGGGCCTGGGGAACCCGGGGAAGCAATATGAGAACACCCGGCACAACGCCGGCTTTCTGGCGGTGGATACCATTGCCCAGAAGCACCACACGGACATCAAGCGGATAAAGTTCAAGGGCCTGGTGGGGGAATGCTCCCTGGGCGGGAAAAAGGCTTTGCTCTTAAAGCCCTCCACCTTTATGAACTTGAGCGGCCAGTCGGTGCGGGAGGCCATGCAGTTTTACAAGGGCCACAACGGCATGAAGAACATCATCTACCTCTCCGGCTCGGACCAGTTCCCCCGCATCAAGCTGGGGGTGGGCAAAAAGCCCCATCCCGACTACAACTTGGCGGACTGGGTGCTCTCCCGCTTTACGGAGAAGGAGCAGAAGGACTTGGCCACCGCCCTGGAGAACGCCGCGGCCGCCGCGGAGCTCATCGCCAAAGGTGACATGGACAGGGCCATGAACCTGTACAACAGCTGACCACCCCCGGCACAGAATGTGAGGAAAGGAGAATCCCTATGAAATTGGTCCAAAGCGCTTTGGCCCGGTGGCCAGACTACGCCCGCCTGGAGCAGGCGGTGGAGGGGGGCGCCGTCCCAGGGGCGGTGACGGGGCTCTCTGGGGTGCACAAGTGCTGCGTGATAGCCTCCCTGTGCAAAAAGACCGGCAGGCGGGCTTTGGTGCTGGCCGCCGACGAGGCGGAGGCCCAGCGGTTCTGTGAGGACCTGGCTGCTTTGGGGCTGCGCCCGGTGTCCTATCCCCTGCGGGACTTCAACTTTCGGGACACGGCGGGGACCTCCCACGAGTACGAGCGGCTGCGGCTGGAGGCCCTCTCCAAGCTGGAGGACGGCCAGTGCGACTGCATTGTGGCCTGCATGGACGCCGCCTTGCAGTACACCTTGGGGCCGGAGGAGCTGGAGCGGAAACTGTTCACGCTGCGGCCCGGGGACCAGCTGGAGATTGCCGGTTTGCTGGAAGCGCTGGTCAAGTGCGGCTACACCCGGGAGGACCAGATAGAGGGGCCGGGACAGTTCAGCCACCGGGGGGGCGTTGTGGACTTCTTCTCCCCCAGCGCCAACGCCCCGGTGCGGGTGGAGTTCTGGGGGGACGAGGTGGACTCCCTCTCCAGCTTTGACATGGAAAGCCAGCGGCGCACCGAGTCCATCCCCCAGGTGACGCTGGCCCCCTGCGTGGAGGTCATCCCGGAGAAGCCGGCGTTCCTGGCGCAGAAAATCGAGAAGCTGGCCGCCTCCCTGCGGGGGAAGAACGCCCCCAAGGCCAAGGAGGTGCTGCGGGGCGAGGCGGAGAAGCTGAAAAACGGCCTGCGGATAGGCTCGATGGATAAGTTCATCTCGCTGGTGTACCCCCAGGCGGCGACGCTGTTTGACTACTTCCCGCCGGAGGACAGCCTGCTGTTCTTCTCCGAGGGAAACAAGCTGAAAGAGCGGGTGCGCACCACCCTGTGGCAGTGGGGGGAAGATGTAAAAAGCTACCTGGCGGAGGGCCTGCTGTGCAAGGGCCTGGACCAGTACAGCCAGGACTGGGAGTACGCCCTGGGCAAGGCGGAGGAAACCCCCACCCTGTTCTTGGACTTGTTCGCCCGGGGCAGCTATGAAATCCCCACCAAGACGCTGGTGAACATGACCGCCAAGCAGCTCTCCCCCTGGGGCGGCGGCGTGGAGCTGCTGGCCGAGGATTTGCGGGCCTTGCTGGACCAGGGCCGGGCCTGCGCGGTGCTCACCGGCACGGAGCGGGCGGGCAAGGCCTTGGCCGAGGACTTGAAGCGGGCCGGGCTGCCCGCCGCCTGGATGGACGCAGTCTCCGCGGTGAACCCCGGCACGGTGGTGGTGACGCTGGGGGCGCTGTCGGCAGGGTTTGAGCTGCCGGAGGCGAACTTCGCCTTGATTACCCACGGCCGCATGACAGAGGTCAAGCGCAAGCGGGTGAAGCGGGACAAGAACAGCAAGGAGATTTCCAGCCTGTCGGAGCTGGCGCCGGGGGACTATGTGGTCCACGCCACCCACGGCATCGGCCTGTTTGAGGGCATCCACAAGCTGGAGATGAACGGCGTCACCAAGGACTACATCAAGGTGCGCTACGCCAAAAACGACACCTTGTACGTGCCCGTCACCCAGCTGGACCTGGTGAGCAAGTACATCGGCCCCCGGGAGGATTCGGCGGTGAAGCTGAGCCGCCTGGGCGGCGCCGACTGGCAGCGGCAGAAAACCAAGGTGCGCAAGGCTGTGAAGGACATCGCCAAGGAGCTCATCCAGCTGTACGCCCAGCGGATGCAGCAGAAGGGCTTCGCCTTCCCGCCGGACGGGGAGTGGCAGCGGGACTTTGAATCCCACTTTGAGTACGACGAGACAGAGGACCAGCTGCGGTGCATCTCGGAAATCAAGGACGACATGGAGCGGGAGGTGCCCATGGATAGGCTGTTGTGCGGCGACGTGGGCTTTGGCAAGACCGAGGTGGCCCTGCGGGCGGCCTTTAAGTGCGTCACCGCCGGGAAGCAGTGCGCCATTTTGGTGCCCACCACCATCCTGGCCTGGCAGCACTACCAGACCATTTTGCGGCGGATGGAGGGCTTCCCTGTGGACGTGGAGCTGCTCTCCCGGTTCCGCAGCCCACGGCAGCAGGACGAAATCCTGCGGAAGGTGCGCCGGGGCAGCATGGACATTGTGGTGGGCACCCACCGGCTGGTGAGCAAGGACGTGAAGTTCCACGACCTGGGGCTGGTCATCATCGACGAGGAGCAGCGGTTCGGCGTGGCCCAGAAGGAGAAGCTGAAGCAGATGTGCAGCACCGCCGACGTGCTGACCCTCTCCGCCACGCCCATCCCCCGCACGCTGAACATGGCCCTCTCCGGCATCCGGGACATGTCCGTCATTGAGGAGGCCCCCCACGACCGGCACCCGGTGCAGACCTATGTGCTGGAGTACGACACCGGGGTGATTGGGGACGCCATCCGCCGGGAGCTGCGCCGGGGCGGCCAGGTGTATTACCTGCACAACGACGTGGCCTCTTTGCAAAGCACCGTGGCGCGCATCCAGCAGATGGCGCCGGAGGCCCGCATTGGCGTGGGCCACGGCAAGATGAACGAGGAGGACCTCTCCGAGGTGTGGCGGCAGCTGCTGGACCACGAAATCGACGTGCTGGTGTGCACCACCATCATCGAGACAGGCGTGGACGTGCCCAGCGCCAACACCTTGATTATTGAGAACGCCGACCGCATGGGGCTCTCCCAGCTGCACCAGCTGCGGGGCCGGGTGGGCCGCAGCAACCGCCGGGCCTACGCCTACCTCACCTACACCCCCAACAAGGCCCTTTCGGAGATTGCCCAGAAGCGGCTTTCGGCCATCCGGGAGTTTACGGAGTTCGGCTCTGGCTTTAAGATTGCCATGCGGGACTTGGAAATCCGGGGCGCAGGGAACATCCTGGGCGGGGAGCAGCACGGCCACATGGAGGCCGTGGGCTATGATATGTATGTTAAGCTCTTAAACGAGGCGGTGTCCCTGATGAAGGGCGAGGAGCCCACCCGCCCCGTGGACCAGGAGTGCCTGGTGGATTTGCAGGTGCAGGCCCACATCCCCGAGAGCTACATCGACAGCTTGAGCCTGCGGCTGGACGTGTACCGCCGCATCGCCGAGGTGGAGACCCAGGAGGACGCCATGGACGTGCTGGATGAGCTCATCGACCGGTTTGGGGAGCCGCCGGCCTCGGTGAAGGGCCTGCTGGACGTGGCCTTGCTGCGGAACACCGCCGCGGGCCTGGGCGTCACCGAGGTAAAGCAGCAGGGGGATTCCCTGCTGGTGTACAAGGAGAAGTTCGACGTGGCGGAGGTGGGGCCCCTCATCAAGGCGCTGGGCGGCAGGGTGCTGCTCTCCGCCGGGAGCAAGCCCTACATCAGCGTGAAGATGGCCGGGCAGCCCCCCACCCAGGCCCTCTCGGAGATTTTGACCGCCATGCAGGAAAACGCCGCCCCCAAACCGTGAGGCATTTCACAATTTCCGTGTAGACAAACGGGGAAAAGTGGGGTATAATGTTTGTCGTTCTTTGCAATAAACCACTACTTTGAAAGGCTGATTCACCCATGAGAAACATTTGGAAGCGTACCGCGGCCGCTGTGCTCGCTTTGGTCCTGTGCCTGAGCCTGGCTGGCTGCTATAACGAGAATAATACCTGGGCTGCCCGCAAGGGCGACGACACCATGCCCATCGGCGGGTATATCTACTACCTGTACAGCGCCTATTCCGAGGCGCGGGACCAGGTGGATTCTGACACCGCCGTGCTGGACGCCGAAATCGACGGGGTGGACGCCTCCCAGTGGATCACCGACCGGGCGCTGAACTACCTGAACGCCTACTACTACATCAGCGACAAATTCAGCGAGTATGGCCTGGAGCTGACTGAGGACGACCAGACCCAGATCGACAACACCACCACCAACTTCTGGAGCTACTACCAGAGCACCTTTGAGGATGACCTGGGCATTGCCAGGGACTCTTTCTCCAAGGCTTATTCGGAGTACACGGTGAAGTTCCAGAAGGTGATGGAAGCCATGTACGGCGAGGGCGGCGAGCTGGCCCTGGCCGCCGGGGAGCTGGAGGATTACTTCACTGAGACCTACCTGAGCTACGAGTACTTCTACGTGCCGCTGACCACCACCAACGACGACGGCGAGAGCGAGACCCTCACCTCGGAAGAGCAGGCGGACATCCAGGACCAGCTGCAGACCTATGTGGATAGCATCAACGAGGGCGAGATGACCGTGAGCGAGGCCGCCGACGACTACGCCAGCGAGACCAGCGGCGAGTCCACCTACTACCAGCCCAGCCCCACCAAGGGCGAGAACATCACCAGCGAGCTGGCCACCGCCCTGGAGGGCGCTGACGAGGGCGAGGCCGTGGTGGCTGAGACCAGCAACGCTTTGTACGTCATCCGCAAGCTGTCCATTGTTGACGCCTACGACGAGGTGGAGGCCGACGAGGACCAGTACATCTCCCTGCTGGCGGACATGAAGGGCGAGGAGTTCAACGACTATGTGCTGGAACAGGCCCAGTCCGTGGAGGGTGTGGAGCTGAACCAGTCCGCCATGAACACCGTGAAGCTCTCCTCCTTTGTCAACGACAGCACCCGCAACGGCGCCTCTTCCGCCTCTGAGACAGAGTCCTCCGCCAGCGAGGAGAGCAGCTCTGAAACCAGCAGCGCCGTGGAGAGCAGCGAGAGCTCCGCTTCCAGCGAAGTGAGCAGCGAATCCAGCGCGGTGAAAGAATAAAATAGCCGTATCAACATCGTACATACGCAACACGCCAACAGGCGGGGACACCGTTCCCCGCCTGTTTTTTTGTTTTCTGGAAACTGCGGACCGCTTTTCAACAGGCTTGTCCACCCTTCTGCCCCAGCGCTAGCCGGGGATTTCCTGGGCGCTTTGCCTTGGGCACTGGTTTTTTCTGTCCCATATTTCCCACGGGGCGGCAGATTGCCCCCTTCCTTTCCCGCGGCGGGACGTATGCTGGAACCATACCACAAGAAAGGGCGCTCAATGGTCAATTTTCCGGAGCGCGGCTGCTTGTTGGATTTTACCAATAAAATCTTTTAAGAATACGGAAAGTTTTTGACAAGCACATTTTTTTACAGTATAATGAGAATATTCTTTTCTGTGGAAGGTTCCCTTTGAAGGATGTTCCATGGATAGGGAGGTGGAAGCATTGGCAAAAGAAACCATGCTGGCTGTGGATAGGGCCGAGCAGCAGGCCCAGGAAACGGTGCGGCATGCCCAGGAAGAAGCCCAACGCCTGCGCCAAGATGCCGCCGCCAAGGGACAGCAGCTCATCGAGGCAGCGGAAAAGGAAGCGCAAAAGCGGGCGGGCATCCTCTACGGGGTGGCAAAGGCCGACGGCGAAAAGCGAAAGGCAGCCATCCAGCGGGAATGCCAAGAGGAACAGGAACAGCTGCGGGCCCTGGCCCGCTCCCGGCAAGGGCAGGTGGCCCGGGCCGCGGAACGGATCGTGCTGGGCCATCCCAGAAGGAGGTGAGCGCCTATGGCTGTGGTGCCCATGAAACGCCTGGAGCTCTTTGCCCTGCGGCGGGATAGGAAAGCCATTTTGGAGCTGCTGCAGCGCCGGGGCGTGGTGGAGGTGGAATCCACCCAGGCCAGCGGGGAAGTCTTCCGCCAGGCGGACACCTCCCAGGCCCAGCAGGAGCTGGAAACCCAGGCGCGGCTTCTGGAGCAGGCGGTGGAGCTGCTGGACCACACCGTCCCCGTGAAGAAGGGGATGCTCTCCTTCTTGGCGGGCAGGAAGCCCGTCACCTGGGAGGAGTACCAGCGCCAGGGGCAGGAGGCCCCCGCCTTGCTGGAGCAGGCCAGGGAAATCCTGCGGCTGGGGAAACAGGTGACGGACAGCGAGGCCCAGGCCCAGCGGCTGGAGGCCCAGCTGGAAACGCTCAAGCCCTGGATGGCCTTGGACCTCCCCCTGGACGCCAAGGGCACGGGGAGCACCCGGGTATTTTTGGGCAGCTTCCCCCAGGCCTTGGAGGAGGGCGCGCTGAAAGCCCAGCTGGCCCAGCGGCTGCCCCAGGTGTCCGGTATGGAGGCGGAGGTGCTCAGCTGCCAGGCCCAGCAGACCTGTGTGTTCCTGGTGTGCCTGCGGCAGGATGCTGCCCAGGTGGAGGAGGCGCTGCGCTCCATGGGGTTTACCTATCCGACGGTAACCTCTCCCCTGCCCCCGGCCCAGCAGGCCAAGGCGCTGGAGGAGGAAATCCGCGGGGCGCGCAAGGAGCGGGAGGATGCCCTGGGGAAAATCGCCGGCCTGGCCCCCAAGCGGGAGGAGCTGCTGCTGGCGGCGGACTACATCAGCGCCCGGGCGGAAAAATACCAGGTGCTGGGGGAGTTGTGGCAAAGCCCCCACACCTTCTGCCTGGCGGGGTACCTCCCGGCGGAGGACGCCCCCGGCCTGGTAGGCGAGCTGGAAAGCCGCTTTACCCTGCTGGCGGAAGTCACCCAGCCGGGGCCCCAAGAGGACCCGCCGGTCAAGCTGAAAAACAACTTCTTCACCGAGCCTGTGGAGGGCGTGGTAGAGGGGTACAGCCTTCCCGGCAGACACGAGGTGGACCCCAGCGCGGTGATGGCGTTTTTCTACTATGTGCTCTTTGGGATGATGCTCTCCGACGCGGCCTACGGGATATTGACGGTGGTTGGCAGCGCCTTTGCGCTGAAGAAGTTCCCCGACATGGAGCTGAAGATGCGCAAGACGCTGCGGATGTTCCTGTTCTGCGGCATCTCCACCACGGTGTGGGGCGTGCTGTTTGGCAGCTATTTTGGGGACGCCATCCCAGTGATTGCCCAGACTTTCTTCCACACCGAGATTACCGTGCCGGCATTGTGGTTTGAGCCCCTGGACGACCCCATGCGGCTGCTGATTTTCTCCTTTGGGGTGGGCGTGGCCCATCTGTTTACCGGGCTGGGGGTGCAGTTTTACCAGCTGGCCAAACAGAAGAAGTACGCCGACGCCCTGTACGACGTGGTGTTCTGGTACCTGCTGGTGGGCGGGCTGATTGTGGTGCTGCTCTCCACGGAGATTTTCCAGAACATCGCGGAGCTGCCCTTTGTGGTGCCGGGGCCCGTGGCCGCTGTGGCCGGGGTGCTGGCCGGCATTGGGGCGGTGGGCATTCTGTTTACCGCGGGGCGGGAATCCCGCAACCCGGTGAAGCGCTTTTTAAAGGGGCTTTACGGGCTCTATGGGGTTTCCAGCTATTTAAGCGACATCCTGTCCTACTCCCGGCTGCTGGCCCTGGGGCTGGCCACCAGCGTGATTTCCACGGTGTTCAACCAGCTGGGCGCCATGCTGGGCGGCGGCGTGGTGGGGGCCATCTTCTTTGCGGTGGTGTTCCTCATCGGCCACAGCATGAACATGGCCATCAACCTGCTGGGGGCCTATGTGCACACCAACCGGCTGCAGTTTGTGGAGTTCTTCGGCAAGTTCTATGAGGGCGGCGGCCGGGCTTACGCGCCTTTTGCCGCCAACACCAAGCATTTCCAAATCAAGGAGGAAAAGTGACATGAACGGTTTTGATTGGAACATTTTAGGGATTGTGTTCGCGCTGCTGGGCGGCATGCTGGCTGCCCTGATGGCTGGGATTGGCTCCGCGGTGGGCGTGGGCATGGCTGGCCAGGCCGCCGCCGGCGCCGTGACAGAGAACCCCTCCCTGTTCGGCAAGGTGCTGGTGCTGCAGCTGCTGCCCGGCACCCAGGGCATTTACGGGCTGCTCATCGGCTTTATCGTGCTGACCCAGGTGGGCATTTTGGGCGGCGACCCCAACGTGAGCGCCGTGAAGGGCCTGCTGTATCTGGCGGCCTGCCTGCCCATGGCCATTGTGGGCCTGGTGTCCGCCCGGTGGCAGACAAAGGCCTCTATCGCCAGCATTTCCCTGCTGGTGAAAAAGCCCGAGCAGTTCGGCAAGGCCATGACTTTGCCCGTTATGGTGGAGACCTACGCCGTGCTGGCGCTGCTCATCTCCATCCTGGCCATTTTCGGCATTGGCGGGCTGTCCGTATAAGGCGGGGGTACCCACAGGAAAGGAGGCGGCCCCATGACGGGACTGGAAGCCATTTTGGCGCACATTGAACAGGAGGCCCAGGCAGAGGCCCAAGGACTGCTGGACGCGGCCCAGGCAGAGGCCCAGGCCACCTTGGAAAGCGCCCAGGAGGAGGCCCAGCGGCGCTCCCAGGCCATATTGGAGGAGGCCCAGAAGGGGGCGGACGCCATCCGGGAGCGGGCAGAATCCGCGGCGCTGCTGGAAAAGCGGGATGGGCTCCTGCGGTGCAAGCAGCAGCTCATCCGGGAGGCGCTGGGGCAGGTCTGCCAGGAGCTGGAGCAGGCCCCGGACCGGGAGTACTTCTCCCTGCTGCTGGAGCTGGTGGGTCGCTGGGCCCAGCCCGGGGACGGGGTGCTCTACCTAAACGCCCGGGATTTGCATCGGCTGCCCCAGGGGTTCCAGGAGGAGCTGGAGCGCATCGCGCCCCAGGGGAAGATTGCCCTCTCCCCCCAGCCCCGGCAGCTGGAGAGCGGCTTTGTGCTGGCCTACGGCCCGGTGGAGCTGGACTGCACCTTCCCCGCCTTGTTCCAGGAGGCCTATGACCAGCTGCGGGACGCGGCGGGGGCCATCCTGTTCGCCCCGGCGGGAGCAAAGGAGGAGCCATGAGCGAGGACTACATCTACGCGGTAACGCGGGTACACGCCCGGGAAACGGGTCTTCTGGGAAAAAATGACCTGGAGCGGCTGCTGGCCTGCCCTGACGAAAAGGCCTGCCTGCAGGTGCTGCAGGACAAGGGCTGGGGCACGGGGGAGCCCTCCCCCACCGCCGAGGGGCTGCTGGCCGCCGAGGAGGCAAAGACCTGGGACTTCCTGCAGGAGGTGGCCAAAGACCCTGCCCCCCTGGCGCCGCTGCTGGTGCCCATCGACGGCAACAACCTGAAAGCGGCCATCAAGTGCGCGGCCACGGGGACACAGCCACAAGAGGTGTTCCTCCCCGGGGGGCAGTGGGAGCCGGAATCCCTGCTGGAGATGGCAAAGGCCCGGGACTTCTCCCCCCTGCCCCCGGCCTTCGCCCAGGCGGCGGAGGAGGCCAGCCGGGCCATGCTCCAAACGGGGGACGGCCAGCTGTGCGACGTGCTGGTGGACCGGGCGTGCTTGGAGGAAATCCTGCGGCTGGGGAAGGCGAGCGGCTTAGCGGTGCTGGAGCGCTACGGCCAGTGGACAGTGGCAACGGCGGACATCCAGACGGCGGCCCGGGCCTGCAAAGCCGGGAAAAACCGGGAGTTTTTAGAGCTGGCGCTGGCCCCCTGCGATTCATTGGATGTGGCGGCCTTGGCCCAGGCGGCCGGGCAGGGCATGGAGCCCTTGCTGGAATACCTGGAAAGCACCCCCTACAGCCAGGGCGCCCAGGCGCTGCGGGAGTCCTTTTCCGCCTTTGAGAAGTGGCGGGACGACCAGGCCATGGAACTGGTAAAGGGGGAGAAAGCGGAGTATGAGTCGGCGGGGCCGCTGTTCGCCTACGCGGTGGCCAGGCGGCGGGAGGCCGACACGGTGCGGGTCATCCTCTCCGGCAAGCGCAACGGGCTGGAGGACGGGCGAATCCGGGAAAGGCTGAGGGAGACTTATGTATAAAATCGCAGTGCTGGGGGATAGGGACAGCATCTATGGCTTTGGGGCCCTGGGGCTGGAGGTCTTCCCTGTGGAGGAGGCCGAGGCCGGCGCCCGGCTTATCCGGCGGCTGGCGGAGGAAAACTACGCCGTGCTCTACGTGACAGAGGCCCTCTGCGCCCAGATACCCGAGGAGCTGGACCGGCTGCGGGAGGCGCCCCTCCCAGCGGTGGTGCCCATCCCGGGGATTTCCGGCAACACGGGGCTGGGCCTGCGCCAGGTGAAGCGCTCGGTGGAGCAGGCGGTGGGCTCTGACATTTTGGCAAACGAATCCTGATTAGAGAAGCGGGTGAATCATAAAATGAGCAAAGGCACCATCAAAAAGGTGGCCGGGCCCCTGGTGATTGCCAAGGGCATGCGGGACGCCAACATGTACGACGTGGTGCGGGTCAGCGAAAAGCGGCTGACCGGCGAAATTATTGAGATGCACGGGGACGAGGCCTCCATCCAGGTGTATGAGGAGACCTCCGGCCTGGCGCCGGGGGCGGTGGTGGAATCCACCGGCGAGCCCATGAGCGTGGAGCTGGGCCCCGGCCTGATCGGCAGCATCTACGACGGCATCCAGCGGCCCTTGGACGACATTATGCGCATCTCCGGCAACAACCTGCAGCGGGGCGTGGAGGTGCCCGCCCTGAAGCGGGAGAAGAAGTGGGCCTTTGTCCCCACGGTACAGGTTGGGGACGGGGTGGCCGCCGGGGACGTGCTGGGCACTGTGCAGGAAACGGCCGTTGTGGAGCACAAAATCCTGGTGCCCCCTGGGCTGGTGGGCACGGTGAAGGACATCCGCGCCGGGGAGTTTACCGTGACAGAGACGGTGGCCCTGGTGGAGACCCCCGACGGCCGGGAGGTGCCCCTCTCGCTGCTGCAGCGGTGGCCGGTGCGGCGGGGGCGGCCCTATCAGAAGAAGCTCTCCCCCAACATGCCCCTGGTGACAGGCCAGCGGGTGATTGACACCTTCTTCCCCATTGCCAAGGGTGGCGTGGCGGCGGTGCCCGGGCCCTTCGGCAGCGGCAAGACCGTGGTGCAGCACCAGCTGGCCAAGTGGGCCGAGGCGGACATTGTGGTCTACATCGGCTGCGGAGAGCGGGGCAATGAGATGACCGACGTCTTAAACGAGTTCCCCGAGCTGAAGGACCCCAAGACCGGCCAGTCCTTGATGCAGCGCACGGTGCTTATCGCCAACACCTCTGACATGCCGGTGGCGGCCCGGGAGGCCTCTATCTACACGGGCATCACCATCGCGGAATACTTCCGGGACATGGGCTACTCGGTGGCGCTGATGGCGGATTCCACCTCCCGGTGGGCAGAGGCTTTGCGGGAGATGTCCGGCCGGCTGGAGGAGATGCCCGGCGAGGAGGGCTACCCCGCCTACCTGGGCAGCCGCCTGGCCCAGTTCTACGAGCGGGCGGGCCGGGTAATCACCTTGGGCCGCCAGCAGCGGGAAGGCACCCTCTCGGTCATTGGGGCAGTGTCCCCTCCCGGCGGCGACATCTCCGAGCCGGTGGCCCAGGCCACCTTGCGCATTGTAAAGGTGTTCTGGGGGCTGGATTCCAGCCTGGCCTACAAGCGGCACTTCCCGGCGGTGAACTGGCTGACCAGCTGCAGCTGGTGGGCATGGACGCCCTTTCCGCCCCGGACCGGCTGAAGCTGGAGGCCGCCCGGTCCATCCGGGAGGACTTTCTGCACCAGAACGCCTTTGACGAGGTGGACACCTACACGCCGCTTTCCAAGCAGCACGCCATGATGGAGCTGATTCTCAGCTACTATGAAAAGAGCCTGGAAGCCCTGGGCAAGGGCGTGGGCATCGAGGCGCTGGTGGCCTTGCCTGTGCGGGAACAGATTGGCCGGTACAAGTACACCACGGCGGAGGAAGCCCCCGGGCGCTTTGCGGCCATCCAGGCCCAGCTGGAGCGGGAGCTGGCCCAGGCCCTGGAAGCAAAGGAGGAGTTGTAAATGCCAAAGGAATACCGGACCATCCAGGAAGTGGCGGGCCCTCTGATGCTGGTGAAAGGCGTGGAGGGCGTGGCCTACGACGAGCTGGGGGAAATTCAGCTGTCGAGCGGCGAAAAGCGCCGGTGCAAGGTGCTGGAAATCAACGAGGGCAACGCCCTGGTGCAGCTGTTTGAAAGCTCCACAGGCATCAACCTGGAGAGCAGCAAGGTGCGCTTTCTGGGCAGGAGCATGGAACTGGGCGTCAGCGGGGATATGCTGGGCCGGGTGTTCGACGGCCTGGGCCGCCCCATCGACGGCGGGCCGGAAATCCTGCCGGATAAGCGGGCGGACGTAAACGGCCTGCCCATGAACCCCGCGGCACGGAACTATCCCCAGGAGTTTATCCAAACGGGGGTTTCCGCCATTGACGGGCTGAACACTTTGGTGCGGGGGCAGAAGCTGCCCATCTTCTCCGCCAGCGGCCTGCCCCACGCCCAGCTGGCGGCCCAAATCGCCCGCCAGGCCAAGGTGCGGGGCACCACCGAGCCCTTTGTGGTGGTGTTTGCGGCCATGGGCATCACCTTTGAGGAATCGGACTTCTTCGTGAAGAGCTTCCAGGAGACGGGGGCCATCGACCGGACGGTGCTGTTTGTGAACCTGGCCAACGACCCGGCGGTGGAGCGCATCGCCACGCCCCGCATGGCCTTGACCGCCGCGGAGTACCTGGCCTTTGAAAAGGATATGCACGTGCTGGTGATATTGACGGACATCACCAACTACGCCGACGCTTTGCGGGAAGTCTCCGCCGCCCGGAAGGAAGTGCCTGGCCGCCGGGGCTATCCCGGCTATATGTACACGGACCTGGCCTCCCTGTACGAGCGGGCGGGGCGGCAGAAGGGCAAGGCGGGTTCTATCACCCTCATCCCCATTTTGACCATGCCTGAGGACGACAAGACCCACCCCATCCCCGACTTGACCGGCTATATCACCGAGGGGCAGATCATCCTCAGCCGGGAGCTGTACCGCAAAAACATCGCCCCGCCCATTGACGTGCTGCCCTCCCTGTCCCGCTTGAAGGACAAGGGCATTGGCGAGGGGAAGACGCGGAAGGACCACGCCGCCACCATGAACCAGCTGTTCGCCGCCTACGCTCGGGGCAAGGAGGCCAAGGAGCTGATGGTGGTGCTGGGCGAGGCCGCTTTGACAGACACCGACAAGCTCTACGCCCAGTTTGCCGACGCCTTTGAGCAGGAGTATGTCTCCCAGGGCTACCGGACAGACCGCTCCATTGAGGAGACGCTGGACTTGGGCTGGAAGCTGCTGGGGATTCTGCCCAGAAGCGAGCTCAAGCGCATCAGCGACACGCTGCTGGACGAATACTACGGAAAGGTGTGATGGCCCGTGGCGGAACGTTTACAGGTGAACCCCACCCGCATGGAGCTGAGCCGCCTGAAGAAAAAGCTCAACACCGCCACCCGGGGCCACAAGCTGCTGAAAGACAAGCGGGATGAGCTGATGCGGCAGTTTTTGGACAGGGTGCGGGAAAACCGCAAGCTGCGCTTGGAGGTGGAGGCGGGCATCCGGGCGGCCAACCAGGAGTTCATGCTGGCCCGGGCCGGGATGCAGGACGCGGTGCTGAACACCGCTTTGCTGGCGCCCAAGCAGCAGGTCACCTTGGAGTGCCAGGTGGAAAACGTCATGAGCGTGGAGGTGCCCCAGTTCACCTTTCACACCCGCACGCCCCAGCAGGGGGATATGTTCTCCTATGGGTTCGCCTTTACCTCGGGGGACCTGGACGGGGCGGTGGAGGCACTGGCGGCGGTGTTCCCCGCCATGCTGCGGCTGGCGGAAAGCGAGAAGGCCTGCCAGCTGATGGCGGCGGAAATCGAGAAGACCCGGCGGCGGGTCAACGCCCTGGAGCACGTGATGATTCCCCAGCTGCAGGAGACGATTCGCTACATCTCCATGAAGCTGGACGAGAACGAGCGCTCCACCCAGGTGCGGCTGATGAAGGTCAAGGATATGATGCTTCAAGAGGCCCACGGGTATGAGGGAGTATAGGGGGGAAAATCTATGAAACTGCTCTTTCTCTTCGGCAACGCCGCCGTGGGGAAAATGACCGTAGGCCAGGAGCTGATGAAGCTGACAGGCTTGCGGCTGTTCCACAACCACATGACTATCGAACCTGTGATAGAAATTTTCGGGACGTACAACAGCGTCGCCATACAGCGGCTGCGGGAAGTGGTCTTTGAAGAATTTTCCAAGTCGGATTGCTATGGGATGATTTTCACCTTTATGTGGGCCTTCGACCAACAAGCCGATTGGGATTATGTGGAACACATAAAGGACATCTTCCGGCCTTATGGCACAGAGTTTTACTATGTGGAGCTGGTGGCCTCCCAAAAAGTGCGGCTGGAGCGCAACGCCACGGAAAACCGCCTACGCCACAAGGCCTCCAAGCGGGACGTAGAACTCTCCAACCAGCGACTACTTCAGGATGACGCCAAATTCCGCCTGGAAAGCCACCCGGGGGAAATCCCTTTTGCCAACTACCTGCGCCTGGACAACACCCACCTTTCGCCCCAGCAGGCGGCGGAAAAAATCCGGGAAGCGTGGGGGTTATAAGGCCCGTGGAAACAATAGAGTATCATAAAACAAAAGGCTTCCCACTTGGGGAAGCCTTTTGTTTTATGACAGATACCGGGTCAGTCCTGCTGTTACTCCTGGGAGAACTGGTCCTTGCCTACGCCGCACAGGGGGCAGACCCAATCCTCGGGGAGGTCTTCGAACTTGGTGCCGGGGGCAATGCCGTTATCGGGGTCGCCCACCTCGGGGTCATAGCGGTAGCCGCAAACGTCGCACACATACACTTCCATGGGGTAATTCCTCCTTACATAGATTGATAGCAAGCGGGGGCGGGCCCCTGCCCTATCTTGCCTCCATAATATTCCACTTTACGCTGCTTATTATTCCAATTTAGAACAATGGTGAAATTTCTTGGGCAGAAAAAACAGGCGGGCCGCCGGGGGAAATTTACCGGCGCTGGCGCATTGCAGGAAAACGTTTTCTGCGCCATAATTTTTCCAGAGGCGCCACAGGACGCAGGGCCAGCTGGGCCAGCAGATAGGGTGGCCGGTTTTGGAACTGGAAGGCCAGCTCCCGCTCTTGGGGGGTGCAGCCGTAGAGGAGCTTTACCTCCACGTCGCCCTTGGGCAAGTCCACCACCCAGAGGAGGCCGTCCAGCGCCGGCGGCTGGGCCGTGCCCACCCAGACGTCCACCCCCTCCCCATCCATGGAGGCGGTGTTTTCCAGGTAGCCGTAGTCCAAGGGGTAGACCATCTCCGGGAAGCGGGGGTGGGACGAGCCCTTGGGGCGGTCGATGACCAGCGCCGAGCGTGCCAGAAGTTGGTCCAACGCCTGCCAGAACTGTGGGTTGTATTCCATGGGGAGGCCTCCTTCCTGGGACCAGTATACCACAGGGCGGGGGCGGCGTCCACCGGGAAAGCCAAGAAAGCCCACGGGCGTTTTTCGCCATCCTGTACAAGTACGGCTACGACGGATACTTGTCCATCGAGCCCTACTTCCCCCACTTGGACAGGTGAAAAGGGCGAAAAAGGCTTGAAGTACACCATCAAATATATCCGCGGCCTGATGATTCTGGACTGATTCCCCACTTTGAAAAAACCGCTGGCAGCGGCGGAAAACGGAAAGCGCAACAGAAAAGCCCCGGGAGAACCCGGGGCTCTTTTCAGTGGGCCAGGGCGGCCTCCACCGCCTGGCGCAAAGCGGCCTTTTGGGCTGGAGGCAGGAACGCCGCCTCCACACTGTGGAGGAGCACCGCCCGGCGCTCCTGGGGGGACAGGCGCAGGGAGGCCAACTCCTGGGCCAAGGTGGTGCGGGAGACGGTCATGTTGTCGGTGTTCACCGTGGCGGCGACGCCCTGGGCCAAGTACTCCTTTAGGGGGAAGCGGGCTAAGTCCGGCACGGCCTTTGTTTGCAGGTTGCTGGTGGGACAGAGCTCCAGGGGGACGCGGCGGCGGGCAAGCTCCTCCACCAGGCGGGGGTCCTCCCCTGCCCGGACACCGTGGCCAATGCGGGCGGCGCCCAGCTCCAAGGCCTGCCAGACGCTCTCCGGGCCGGCGGCCTCCCCGGCGTGGAGAGTAAAAGGCACCCCCAGGGATTGGGCGTAGGCAAAGAGCGGCTGGTACTCCTGGGTGGGATAGAGTGCCTCGGCGCCGGCCAAGTCCACGGCGCAGACGCCTTTTCCCAGGAAATGGGCGGCCACTTCAACCGTTCCCCGGTTGGCGGCCTCCTCCCCGCCCCGCATGCAGCAGAGAATCAGCTGGCAGCCAAAGGACCAGCGCCCCTGTGCCGGGGGCTGGGGCAAGCCGGCCAGGGCGGCCTCCACCACCTGGCGCTGGGTCAGGCCTTGGCGGGTGTGCTGGGAGGGGGCGAAACGCAGCTCGGCGTAGAGCAGCCCCTGGCCCTGTAAGCGGGCGGTGAGCTCCTGGACCGACTGGGTGAGGGCCTGCCGGGTTTGGAGAACCGCCACGGGCAAGTCGAAACAGCGCAGGTAGTCATTGAGACTTTGGCAGTCCGCCGGGGCGGACAGGGCTTCCTCCAGGCTGCCCGCGGGCAGGGGGAGCCCCTGGGTTTGGGCCAGCTCCCGGACCAGCGCCGGGGCCAAGGAACCGTCTAAATGCAGGTGCAGGTCAATCATGGAAAGCGCCTCCTTTTCCCCTATTATACCCCCCGCGGGCGGGAAAGGGAAGCCCTACCCCAAGAGCTTTACGGTGAGAATGGAGAACACCAAGGCGGTGAAGTCCCCCAAAAGGGCGGCGGGCAAAGTGTGGCGCAGGCGCCGGTAGCCGCAGGCCCCAAAGTAGACGGCTACGGCGTAGAAAGTGGTCTCCGTGGAGGAGGAGAGCACCGAGGCCATCTGGCCGGTTGGGCTGTCGGGACCAAAGCGCTGGAGCAAATCCAAGGTGTAGGCGGAAGCCCCGCTGCCGGAGATGGGCCGCAGCAGGGCCAGGGGCAGCAGCTCTGGGGAGACGCCCAGGCTTTCGGCCACAGGCGCCAAGGGGACGCAAAGCAGCTCCAGCAGTCCCGAGGCCCGCACCATGGACACCGCCACAAGCAGCCCCACCAAGGTGGGCAGCAGCTTGAGGGAGGTGCGCAACCCCTCTTTGGCGCCGGAGAGGAAGGTGTCGAACACCGGCACACCTTTGACATAGCCAAAGAGCAGAATCAGCCCCACCAGCACCGGCAGGGCGGCGGCGCCTACCTCTGCCATAGGGGGCTCCTTTCCAGCAGCTTGCAGGCGGCCAGGCACACAGCCAAGGACGCCGCGGAGGTTATCCACACCGCCGGGAGGATGGCGAAGGGCTGGGCGCTGCCGGCGCTTTGGCGCATGGCCGCCATGTTCAGGGGAATCAGCTGGAGGGAGGCGGTGTTCATCACCACAAAGAGCACCATCCCCCGGGTGGGGGATTCCCGGGAGGGGTTCCTTTCGGCCATGGCCTGGATAGCTGCCAAGCCCAAAGGTGTGGCGGCGTTGCCCAGGCCCAGCAGGTTGGCGGAGAGGTTTAGGGCGATTTTCCCCAGGATGGCGGTGTCCTCCCGGTACTCGGGGAACAGGCGGCCTATCACCGGGGCCAGGGCGCGGGCCAGCAGCCGGGAGAGGCCGCTCTCCTCGGCGATTTGTAAAAAGCCCAGCCAAGCGCACATGCTCCCCAGCAGGAACAGGGACAGCTCCACCGCGGACTGGGCGCCCTCCAGCAAGGCGGTGGAGAGCGAGCCGATGCGGCCGGTGGCCAAGGCGCTGACCACGCTGAGGGCAATCATGAAAAACCAGATGGAATTTAACATCCTTTCCCCCTCCTTTTCCCAGAGTTTCCCTTGACTTTAGGGTAAAAAAAGTTTATCGTAAGAGCGTACCTTCCTGTTTTGGAGGGATACCCACACAAGAAAGGAATATCCATCTATGCTGTTTGGTGAGAAGATTCTGGATTATTGGGACGATATTTTGAAAGATCTGGCCACGGTGGTGGCCATCCCCTCTGTGGCCAAGCCCCAGGAGGGCGAGCATCCCTTTGGGGACCAGTGCGCCCGGGCCCTGGACACAGTGGTGGCGATGGCGGAGGGCTATGGCCTGAAGGCCAAGAACGTGGGCTACCACGCCGCCCACGCGGAGTACGGCGAGGGCGAGGGCAACGCCGTGGTGATGGCCCACCTGGACGTGGTACCCGCCGGGGAAGGCTGGGACACCGACCCCTACACCATGGTCATCGACGACAACCTGGCCTTTGGCCGGGGCGTTTCCGACAACAAGGGGCCTGCCATTGTGGCCCTCCACTGCCTGCGGGCTTTGAAGGACGCCGGGGTGAAGGGCAACCGGAAGCTGCGGGTCATCTTTGGCTCTGCCGAGGAAATTGGCATGGACGACATGCCCTACTACTTTGAGCGGGAGCAGAAACCCGACATGGGCTTTACCCCCGATGCCTCCTATGGCATCTGCCACTGCGAGAAGGGCCATATGGGCTTTGAGGTCCACGCCAAGAACAACTCTGCGGTGGTGAAGAGCTTTGAGGCCGGCACGGTCTCCAACGCGGTGCCCTTTAAGGCGGAGTGCGCCCTGGCCTGCTCCCCCGAGGAGGTGGAGAAGCTCCAGGCCAAGGCGGCCAAGTCCAAGGGGATGTTTGAAGTATCCCCCACCCAGGAAGGCTGCACCGTGCTGTGCCACGGCAAGGCCGCCCACGCTGCCAGCCCGGAGGATGGCGTCAACGCCGCCGCCCACCTGGTGGAACTGCTGTGCAAGGTCTTTAAAAAGGACCAGCTGGGCAGCTTCTTCCGGTTTATCCACGAGAAGATTGGACTGTGCACCGACGGCGAGAAAATCGGCGTGAAGATGAGCGACGAGCCCAGCGGCCCTCTGACCTTCAACCTGGGCCTGGTCCACGTGGACGGGGACGCTTGCAGCCTGACGGTGGACATCCGCTACCCCGCCACCAAGCAGGGCGCGGAGATTTCCGCCACGCTGAAAGAGCAGGTGGAATCCTGCGGGGTGGAGTTTGTGCTCCTCTCTGACGCGGAGCCCCTGTACCTGCCCAAGGAGAGCCCCCTGGTCAGCCTGCTGGCCGGCGCGTACAAGGACGTCACCGGCGAGGCGTGCGACATCTTCTCCATGGGCGGCGGCACCTATGCCCGGCAGATGTTCGGCAAGGGCGTGGCCTTTGGGGCAGGCTTCCCCGACCAGGAGGACGGCCGCGCCCACCAGGCCAACGAGTTCTTGGATTTGCGGCGGTTTAAGCTGCACGCCCAAATCTGCCTGGAGGCCATGTACCGCATGCTCACCGCGGAGTAAACGCCATGGGATACAACCACGTGACGCCGGAGGACATCTTCCGCAACGAGGAGGTGCGCTGCTACATCCAGCGGGGCAACGACTGCCTGGGGGCCATTGGCTACACCGAGCACGGCTTTGCCCACGCCAAAAAAAGCAGCGACACCGCCCGGGAAATCCTGGCGGCTTTGGGCTATCCCCAGCGGGACTGCGAGCTGGCCGCCATTGCCGGGTATATGCACGACATTGGCAACACCGTCAACCGGGTGGACCACGCCCACAGCGGCGCGCTGATGGCCTTTGCCTTGCTCAACAAGCTGGACATGCCTCCCCAGGAAATTGGCCTGGTGTGCTCGGCCATTGGCCACCACGACGAGAAGACCGCCTTCCCGGTGAACCCTGTGGCCGCGGCGCTGATTCTCTCGGACAAAAGCGACGTGCGGCGCTCCCGGGTGCGGAAGGACGCCGTGCTGGAGGCGGACATCCACGACAGGGTGAACTACGCCGTGGAGGCCTCCCAGCTGCGGATAGAGCCGGAAAAGAAGCTCTGTATCTTTACTATTGAAATCGCCACGGAAATATGCCCGGTGATGGAGTATTTTGAAATCTTCCTGGAGCGCATGGTGCTGTGCCGCAAGGCCGCCCAGACGCTGGGGCTTCAATTTGAATTGATTATCAACGGGACACGGCTGCTGTAAAAAAACGCCCCCGGCCATCGGACAGGTGCTCATAAGAAAGTAATTTGAAAAAATTACGATTCGGGCATCTGTCAGACAGGATTGGGCAACGAAGAAAAACGCCGTATTCAGCAGATTTTGCTGGATACGGCGTATTTTATTGCCTATTTACGCTTTCTTTTCCCTTTTCCGTGTGTCATGTTGCTTTTGCCCCGCTGACTTATGGAACTTTTCATGTGTTTCGACAGCCGTAGCACCTCAATCAGATTGACAAACTGCTCTTTGGTGATGGCATCGTAGTCAATACCAAGGGTAGCCAGAAGCGCCCGCGCCTTCTTTTCATCGCTGCTGCCTTCAAAGTTCATGGCGGTCTGTAACTGCTGCTGTGCTTGTGCTGCAGCGGATGGCTCGTCTGCTGTTGTGCTGTCGGTCTTGTGCGCCTCACGAATATCGCGTAGTATCCCTGTCAGGTCATCCGCGACTACATGGCCGAAGTATTCTTCCTCCGGCACCTGAGCCAACTCCAGCGTACGCAGATAGAGATCATTTTTCCCATCGCCTTTCTTTGCCAGCACCATTTGACGCACGGCTTCCAGCACGGCGTTCATGTCGTTGATCCGCATATCTGCGATGCGGTCAACATAAATTTCCGCGTCCAGCATCAAACGCTGAAAATCTTTGTGGCAGATCAGCTCCGACAGCAGCCGGTGGTTGAATTGCCCCGTTTTCAATACTTCAATCGCATCATCACCCAAATTCAGAGCATCCAGCTCTGTGTTTGAGTGATTTTTTATTTCTGTCAGCCCCATCAGGTAATCAGCAGACACCCTGTAGAACTTTGCCAGCGCCGCGATGCTGAACGGGCTGATGTCCTTGAAATCGTCGGCCTCATATTTGCCGAGGGCAGCACGAGAAATGCCGGTTGCCTCGGACAGCTGCTCCAGCGTCAGGCCGCACTCTGTCCGCAAATCTTTGAGCCGCTCCGGGATAGTCAGCTTAATGTTCATCTCTGCGCCCCCTCTCATTCTGATTCCTATTATAGCACAGATTTCTATAAGCGTGGAAATTTCCGCTTTTCGCACCCATTTTCCAACCTCTTGGATATACAGGAGCAGTCCCGATTTTTCGTTAAACTGTATTTGTCGAGAGACAACAGCACCTTGAAAACTGCATGACCGTCCGAATGGGATACCCCGGCAAGGGAAGCAGCGCCATGACCCCAATGTGTTTGAAAGCAAGGGAGAGCGTGCCAATGCCGGAATACGCCGCTGAAAAGGCAGGGGCAGGAACGGCATTCGGGAAAAACGGCAAAAGTGTAGCGATATTCTCAAAGGAAGTGAAAACAGCGAAAAATCCGGCGTTTTTATATTGATAACGCTATCAAAGAACGATGCGCCAGACAGCGAAGCTGGTACACTGTCCGGCGTACAATTATCCCAACCCGCGAAAAGTTACGCGAAACGATGAAGCCGAAGCCTGCCACTTATGAACAGGGCTTCGCATACGGCAAAGAAAACAGTTATTCGTATACCATTATCCATTGCCCAGCAATGAACCCAGTACACTCGTCAGCGCACCGGCTTCATCATTGGGCGAACGAAAAAAGGAGGACAAAACCATGAGAAACAAAGAAATTTACAGAAATGAGATCAAGTCCTATATCATCCGGGCTGGCATGACCATGAGCGAAGCCGTGGAAATCCTGGCCGATGAATACGGTTGGAGCAGTAGCGTTCCGAACCTGTCCGACAAACTGAAACGCGGCAGCCTACGCTACGGCGAGGCCGTAGAGTTAGCCGATGTGCTGGGATACGACATTGTTTGGCAAAAACGCCGGGGGTGAGATAAATCGCGGGAACTATTTATGGATATATCCGGGTCAGCAGCAAAGACCAGAACGAGGACCGGCAGCGCGTCGCGTTGCAGGAGCTTGCCGTGCCGGAGAAAAACATTTACATGGACAAGCAGTCTGGCAAAGACTTTGACCGGCCCCAGTACAAACGCCTGCTGCGGAAAATGAAAAAAGACGATCTGCTCTACATCAAGAGCATCGACCGTCTTGGGCGCAACTACGCGGAAATTTTGGAACAGTGGCGGATACTGACGAAAGAGAAAGGCATCGACATCGTAGTGCTGGATATGCCACTGCTGGATACCCGCCGGGGCAAAGACCTAATGGGCACATTCCTCTCTGACATTGTGTTGCAAGTGCTGTCCTTTGTAGCCGAAAATGAGCGTACCAACATCCGACAGCGCCAAGCCGAGGGAATCGCCGCCGCAAAGGCACGGGGCGTTCGCTTTGGGCGGCCGCCAAAACCGTTGCCCGCCGGTTTCCACAGCGCCTATCAACGGTGGAAGGCCGGGAAGATCACCGGCACAGCCGCGGCTAAAGAATGCGGGATGCCGCTTTCCACATTCCGCTACCGGGCAGAGATTTACGAAAAAGCCAAGTTGTTGTAAGCGCCCGATTTTACAGAAAGGTGTACCTTCTCGCATCGGAGGAGGGAGACGGAAAGCGTTCGCTTAGCAACGAAGTCGTTCACAATTCCGTGCTGGAAATCCGCATGAATCCGTGGTAAAATGGATTTGACAATAAAAATACCGATTTTACAGGAAGGTACACCTTTTGGCAAAAGATCCCCGTGCCTTCTGACCTTTGAAAGGAGGCACGGAGATGGCCGAAAAACAAGTCAAATCCAAGCAGCGCGTAGCCGATCACGGTGAGGTGTTCACCGCCGAGCGGGAAGTTAAAGCTATGTGCGATCTGGTCAAGCCGGAGACCGAGCGCATTGACTCCCGCTTCTTAGAACCCGCCTGCGGTGAAGGCGCATTTTTGACCGAAATTTTGCGCCGTAAGCTGGCGGTGGTCAAGCGGCAGTATGGCAAAAGCCCGGCTGACTACGAGAAATACTCCGTCATCGCCATCACCAGCCTGTATGGCGTGGACATTCTGGAGGACAACGCCGAAATCTGCCGCCAGAAACTGTTTGAGATTTGGGACGCCGAGTATACAGCCAACGCCAAAAGCCAGGCCAACGACCAGTGCCGCGAAACCGTCAAGTTTATCCTGCGCAAGAACATTTTGTGCGGCGATGCGCTGACCCTGCGGCAGGCGGACGGAAGCCCCATCGTGTTTGCCGAGTGGAGTCTGGTTACCGGCAATCTGATCAAGCGGCGCGATTACGAGCTGAGCCAGCTGCTGGAAGGCCATGAAGAACAGATGAGCCTGGACATGGTCGGCTGGCAATACGACGAGGAAGTGCAGGCGTTTATCCCCGCCCCGGTGCGGGAGTACCCGCCCACAGATTACAGGAGGTTGGCTGACAATGCGTAATGATCTGTACACATCTACCTATAACCCGGATGTTTTGTCCTGCATTGCCAATCTCTCGAACGACGAGGTGTTTACCCCGCCGGAGGTGGCCAACGCCATGCTGGACCTGTTGCCGCAGGAGCTGTTCCGCGACCCGAACACCAAGTTCCTTGACCCGGCGTGCAAGTCCGGCGCGTTTTTGCGGGAGATCGCCAAGCGGCTGCTGGTGGGGCTGGCGGACCAGATCCCCGATTTGCAGCAGCGGGTGGACCATATCTTCCACAATCAGCTCTATGGCATCGCCATCACCGAACTGACCAGCCTGCTGTCCCGTCGCAGCGTCTACTGCTCCAAATACCCCAACAGCAAGTATTCGGTCAGCCGCTTTGCCGATGTGCAGGGCAATATCCGCTATAAAAATACACAGCATGTGTGGAAGGACGGCAAGTGCGTGTTCTGCGGCGCGTCCGAAAAGGAATACGGCGAAGCCGTGCGCCACGGGCTGGAAACCCACGCCTATGAACTGATCCACACCACCAAGCCGGAGGACATTTTTAAGATGAAATTTGATGTGATTATTGGAAACCCGCCGTATCAGTTGAGCGACGGGGGAAGTAATGCAAGTGCAACACCTATTTATCAATTATTCATACAACAGGCCAAAAAACTATCTCCTCGATATCTGTCTATGATTGTGCCTTCTCGTTGGTTTGCTGGAGGAAAAGGGTTGGATTCTTTCCGGAATGAAATGATTGCCGACACCCGAATAAGAGAACTTCATGATTATCTTAATGCGTCAGATTGCTTTGGTAATGGTGTAGAAATCAAGGGTGGTGTATGCTACTTCTTGTGGGATAGAGATAACAGGGGCGATTGCTTAGTTGCTACACATAGTTCTGAAGGCGTTATTTCTCAGCAGAAAAGGTATATGAAAATTGGAGATAATGATGTATTCATTAGGAGAAATGAGGCTATATCAATTTTAGAAAAGGTATCTGCCTTCAAAGAAAACAGTTTTTCAACTATTGTAAGTTCACGCAAACCTTTCGGCCTTCCAACTAACATAACAGGAAGCAAAACTCGTAGCGGCTGCGATGTGATTCTTTATCAGCGTGGTGGTACAGCTTTCTATCCTTTGAGTGGATTAACCAAAAACCAGGGATGGATAAATAAATATAAAATCTACATTACTAAGGCATATAATGCTGGTGATGATTATCCTCACCAAATTTTGAACAAGCCGATTTTTGGAGATAAGGAAACCTGCTGCACGGAAACATATATTGTTATTGGACCGTTTGAAAGCGAGATGATTACTAACAATGTAATTTCCTATGTTTGCACAAAGTTCTTTAGGTTTCTTGTTTCCCTAAAGAAAATTTCTCAAGATGCAACTCAGCGTGTGTATGAATTTGTTCCTATGCAGGACTTTTCCAAACCCTGGACCGACGAAGAGCTCTACGCCAAGTACGGCCTGACGGAGGAAGAAATTAACTTTATTGAGTCCATGATTAAGCCCATGGAGTTAGGGGGCGACGACTGATGGCACAGGAGTTTTTCCCCCAACGCCCCGCCACCCACCCCATGATCTACGCCTACGAGGACACCAACCCCCAGTACCGTGGCCTGTTGAAAGTGGGCTACACCACTGTGGATGTAGACCGGCGCGTAGCCCAGCAGTACCCCACCAAGCGCCCGGACGGCAGCGTGCCCTACCGCATTGTGCTGCGGGAGAGCGCCATGTACCCGGACGGTAGCAGCTTTGACGACCACGATGTCCACCGTTTGTTGGAACGCAAAGGCGTACAGCGCGTAGGCGGCGAGTGGTTCCGCTGTACGGTGCAGGAAGTATTGGCCGCCCTTGTGGCCGTGCGCAGCCGCACCGACAATGTGGAAAACCGCACCCAGACCTTTTCCATGCGCCCGGAACAGGCGGAAGCCGTAGACCGCACTATGGCCTACTACCGCTCGGCCTATGAGGAAGGCTCCAACCGCACCCCAAAGTTTTTGTGGAACGCCAAAATGCGCTTTGGCAAGACCTTTGCCTCCTACGAGCTGGCAAAAAAGATGGGTTTCAAGCGGGTGCTGATCCTGACCTTCAAGCCCGCCGTGCAGACCGCCTGGCGCGAGGATCTGATGTCCCATGTGGACTTTGAGGGCTGGCAGTTCATCTCCCGCGATGCAAACAATTTGCAGGACACCATCAACGACCAGTACCAGCGGGCGGACAAAAACAGGCCTATCGTCTGCTTTGGTTCCTTCCAGGATTTTCTCGGCGTGAACAAAGAGACCGGCGGCATCAAGGCCAACAACGAATGGGTACACACCACCAACTGGGACCTGGTCATCTTTGACGAGTACCACTTTGGCGCATGGAAAGAAAACGCCCGTAAGTTGTTTGAGCAGGACGAAGACAATTACGATGAGGACCTGAGCAAATACGACCGCGGCAACGCCTACGATGAAACCTGGTTGCCCATCACCACCACCTACTATCTGTACCTGTCCGGCACGCCGTTCCGGGCGCTGAACTCCGGCGAGTTTATCGAGGAGCAGATCTACAACTGGACCTACTCGGACGAGCAGCGGGCCAAGGAAGCATGGGTGGGTGAGGACAATCCCTATGCCGCTTTGCCCCGCATGGTCATGCTGACCTACAAAATCCCCGACAGCATCCAGCGCATCGCCAAACAGGGCGAGTTTGATGAGTTCGACCTGAATGTCTTTTTCTCCGCCGAAGGTAAGGGCAAGGAGGCCCATTTCGTCTATGAGGACTATGTGCAGAAATGGCTGGACCTGATCCGCGGCTCTTATATGGAAACCACGGTGGATGAGCTGAAGCTGGGCGCGCAAAAGCCGCCCATGCCCTTCTCGGACACACGGCTGCTGAATGTGCTCAGCCATACGCTGTGGTTTTTGCCCAATGTGGCCTCCTGCTACGCCATGGCCAACCTGCTGGCGCAGAAACAGAACGCCTTTTACCATGACTACCATGTGAATGTCTGTGCCGGGACCGAGGCGGGCATCGGCGTGCGCGCTGTGGAGCCGGTGCGCCGCTCCATGGGCGACCCCCTGGCTACTAAAACCATTACACTGTCCTGCGGCAAGCTGACCACCGGCGTGACCATCAAACCGTGGACCGGCATCTTTATGCTGCGCAACCTGTCCAGCCCGGAAACTTATTTTCAGGCGGCGTTCCGCGTGCAGAGCCCGTGGGAAGTCACCGGCGACAACGGCAAAAAGGAGATCGTCAAAAAAGAGTGTTATGTCTTTGACTTTGCGCTGGACCGGGCGCTGAAACAGATCTCCGATTACAGCTGCCGCCTGAATGTGGGCGAGAGCAACCCGGAAAAGAAGGTCGGCGAATTTATCAACTTCCTGCCGGTGCTGGCCTACGACGGCAGCGCCATGCGGCAGGTCAATGCCGCCGAAATTCTGGATATCGCCATGGCGGGCACCTCCGCCACGCTGCTGGCCAAACGGTGGGAGTCTGCCTTGCTGGTCAATGTGGACAACGAGACTTTGGCGCGGCTGCTGGCCAATCAGGACGCCATGGACGCCCTCATGCGCATTGAAGGATTCCGCAGCCTGAACGACGATATTCAAACGATCATCAATAAGTCGGAAGCCGTCAAGAAAGCAAAAAAAGAGAGCGACAAACTGACCCCCAAACAGAAGAAAGAGCTTTCAGACGAGGAAAAAGAGTACAAGTCCAAGCGCAAGATGATCCAGGAAAAGCTCATCAAGTTCGCCACCCGTGTGCCGGTGTTCATGTATCTGACCGATTACCGGGAGTACAGCTTGAAGGATGTCATCACCCAGCTGGAGCCGGAGCTGTTCAAAAAGGTCACCGGCCTGGATGTAAAGGACTTTGAGCTGCTGGTCTCGCTGAATGTGTTCAACGAGGCACTGATGAACGACGCTGTGTACAAGTTCAAGCGGTATGAGGACGCCAGCCTTTCCTACACCGGCATCGACCGCCACGCGGGCGAGAGCATCGGCCTGTACAGCACCGTGCTGACCCGGCAGGACTACGACATGATGGCCGGGCAGTTGGTCAGCTCAGAGGAAGCGCCCGCCCTTAGCGCAGAGGATGTGCCGGACGCACCGTATTTTGGCGCAGACACCACTACGGCGGAAGAAGATGAGGACGAAATACCTGAACCGGAGCCGAAACCCCAGCCAAGCAGGCGTGCGGGACGCAACCCGGTGGTTACCACGACCATCCGGCGGGATATAGTGCCCCCGGCGCAGCCAACCTACCACCCGGCGTTTGTCCCACCTGTGCCAGCTGCCCCGGAGCCGCCTAAGGCTGTGCCACAGGTGGATGTCTCCGATATTACGGCAGGTTCCGCTGTGGTACATAAAGCATTTGGCGCAGGTGTTGTGCAGAACATCGACAAAGGCCTGATCACGGTTTCGTTCGGAGGCTTGGAGAAAAAGTTCCAGTTTCCCGGTGCGTTCCAGCAGGGGTTCCTGCGGAAAGCGTGAGGAACCGCCCGATCATCCCTTGGCAACAAGGGCGCACTTCTATACAGGGGCAAGCCCTGTATCGTGCGCTCTGCGAGGCGGGCAGCCCGGACAGCGAATGTCCGGGCTGTTTTGCGTCACTGCGTTCCGAACAAGGGGCTGCACTCCTTGCGCCGCTATGCGGCTATTCCTGCCGCACTACCCAGTTCTGCAAAGACAGGTGTTATTTATGGACAAGCACTGGGAAAGCCCGTAGAATCAAGGAACTTACGGTTTGAGCTCTTGCACTTACCCTTGCCTGATGTTATGCTAGAGGCATTAAAACGCTTGAAATCAGTCTGCCCAATATTGCTACACAATATAGAATTGAAGAAGTTCTTGAGGTGTTATTATGATTTTTGAAAGCTTTCCGTGGAAACAAGATTTACGCAGACGTAAAAACCTGATTATCAAATACAACACGGCGGAGCACTTCAAGAAGAATGATGACGCCACATATACAGTCATCGAAAAGGCAATTTTCTATTCCGCGTTCATCATTCGAAAACTGATTGATTGCGGTGGAAAACTCAGCGACGAAGCTGAAAACTATTCGCTGAAAGTCTTTTCGGTTCAGCCGCTTAAGCCTGTCGATCAGCTCCATCGATGGCCGGAAGAAGATAGTCATGACTGGGAAAACGAGAAAGAAGTTATTGTTGCAGGAAAGAATGTATGCAATTGGCTAATACATTCTTACATGTTTTTCGTTGTATTTAATGAAGACGGAATAATCGATAGCTTCAGCGTAACATCTGATTTTGATCGCAATAAAGTCCTTTATCGTATTCCATTAGATGCTTGGATAGCATATATGGACTATATAGCGTCAGACGATATCGTAGGAATGTCATCTCATTATGATCCAAAAGCTAACGACTATGTTTTCAGCCGCAAAGAACGTGGAAAACGATAGGTTACAAATTATGCACATTAGTTTTCAGGAGAGAAAATGGTTGTATTAAACTTTTACGGCAAAATTGAACCAATTTGTATATCTGAAAAACTTGGATTGTACATAGCCAATCTGCCAAGCGAAGAACACGATGAATGGAGAGGCGCTCTGGCCAATGAGCTCGAACTGGCAGTGAAAGCAGACAAAATCTATCAAGAAAAGATAGGGACGAACTATCCTTGCGGAATAATCAATTTGTATCAAACATTGTTTTCAGATAGGGCCCTTCCAGAGAAGTTTGAACAAGAACACTATATAAAAATTGCAGACCTAATGATCTGCATTTATCAAAATTATGATTACACGGACATGCCCCTTGGTGGGTGGGATACCAATTGCTTTGATGGGCGGTTATGTGAAGAAGATTATTCCGAGAAAATCATAGACTTTATTAACTTCATGGCCTATTCAGACCAAACAGACTATGCAATCCCAAGCCCTGTGCCGCAATGGATTTTCTCATCCAACCACGACGAAATTGACCATTGTCGCATTTTCTGGGGTGGTGAGGAAGCTGCTGCGTACATTTTGGCATTGCAGGAGTGGGGAAAACTCTTTGACAGCTTCTTGTGCTCAAGGAATGACTATTTGCTTTTCGATTACTTGGTCAATACCATCCACAAGGATAATGAGTACAATGCGAATCATTTGGTGAAAGCTTTTTCGTTATGCCAGCTTTTTCTCGAAAATCGCAAAGAAAGTGAACTCGACACTAAATTGCCGCAGTTTTTTGAGCCGCTTGATCCAGAAAGCGATACAAAGCGACAGGCTGAACTTTTTAGAAAAATGAGAAACAAAATTGCGCACGGCGATTTCTTAGCCTTTGAAACAGTAGTCGAAACATATGCTTTCGAGTTCATGGATGGGCGGTTCGCTTTTGACTATTCTGAGTACAGTCGTAAAAACTGGGCTGTGCAGCATGTTTGCTGTGAACTGGACAACGTTATTCGAAAATTGCTGGGTATGCTTTTGTTCAACAGAAGGGAATTGGAGAGAATCAAAAAATCCATCTAAAATATCGAGGTGTTCTAGAACCTAACGAAACATTTATAATATTCAATACAAACTACCCGTTGACAGTAAGTTTGTGAAAACCATCCTGAAGGTTAGCTGTATATTAAGATGAATTAAAAAGCTAAACAACAGTACAGTTTAGAAATAGACCGTTTACCGATTTTTCGGTAGGCGGTCTTTTTGTTTTTACCCACCATTTTTTAAGGAGGTCATGTACCATGCCAAAACAGAAAACCATCCCGGAGTTGGAAGCCGAAATCGCCGCCAAGGAACGCCAGCTTGCCCAGCTTCAGCACAAACAACAGCAGCTGGAAAACCGCCGTAGCTACTACGAGGAAGGAGACCGCCGCAAACGGGCCCACCGGCTCATCACCCGCGGCGCGGCCATCGAAAGCGTGGAGCCGCTGGCAAAGGTTTTGACTGAAACCGAGTTCTACGCCTTTGCAGAAAAAGTGCTTGCTTTGCCAGAGGTCAAGAGTTTGCTCATGTCCGCCGTCAACGCCCACAACGCCACCGAGCAGAAAGGAAAGGGATAATATATCGCACTGTTCCATTTTCATGTAACGCAGATCAAACGAAGCGCCGGGCAGTCGGTTGTGGCATCCGCCGCCTACCGCTCCGGCGAAAAACTGCACAGCGAATATTATGGCGAGGACAGCGACTACACCCGCAAAGGCGGTGTGGTCTGCTCTCAAATCCTGCTGCCGCCCCATGCCCCGCCGGAATATGCAGACCGAGAAACCCTCTGGAACGCCGTCGAGAAAGCCGAGCGCGGTAAGAAAGCACAGCTTGCATACAGTTTTGACATTGCTTTGCAGAACGAATTCTCCATGCAGGAGAACATCGCCCTTGCAAGGCAGTTTTTGTTGGAGAACTTTGTTGGCCGGGGCATGGTAGTGGATTTCGCCGTACACCAGCCAGACAGAGAGGACGGCGGCATCCAGAACCCGCACTTCCATGTGCTGTGCCCCATCCGGCCCATCTTGCCGGACGGCCGATGGGGCAGCAAGCAGCGCCGGGAATATGTGCTGGACGAACACGGCGAGCGCATCCGGGACGGAGCTGGAAACTATGTGTTCAACGCGGTGCCCACCACCGACTGGGGCAGCCCCGACACCTTGGAGCAGTGGCGGCAGGCATGGGCGGAGTTGTGCAACGCCAAATTTGCGGAGAAATGTTTGGATTGCCGCATCGACCATCGCAGCTATGAGCATCAGGGTGTGGATCAGTTACCCACCGTCCACGAAGGCCCCACCGTCAAGGCGATGGAGCAGAAGGGCATCCATACCGACAAAGGCGACCTCAACCGCTGGATCAGGAAAACCAATGCCATGCTGCGGGAGGCAAAAGCGAAAATCGCATCCCTGCTCGGCTGGCTAAAAGATGTCAAAACCGAGCTTTCCGCGCCCCAGCCGCCTACGCTGATGGAACTGCTGTCCGCCTACTATGACACCCGCAATAAGGGTGCATACAGCGGTAAGGCCAAAATCGGGAATTTGAAAAAGTTTTCAGAAACCGTCGGTTATCTGGAATCCAAACAGCTCCGCACCACCGAGGATTTGGACGCGCTGCTGAACGCTATGCAGGAGCAGATCGACGCACTAAAAGAATCCGCATCCGGGAAACAGGCCCGCATCAAGGAACTGGACGAGCTGCTCCGCATGGCGGACTACTACCAGCAAGGCAAACCCGTTGCCGACAAGCTGAAAACCATCCGCTTTGAGAAATCTCGTCAGAAATACAAGGCAGAGCATGAGAACGTGCTGCGGACATTTTACATGGCTGAGCGCAAGCTGAAAAATCAGTGGGTGGACGGGAAACTCCCCATCCATGCGTGGCGGAAGGAGAAATCCAAGCTGGAAACCGAGTATCAGGCGTTACAGCAGAAGATTACGCCCCTGTACGCCGACACAAAAAAGCTCTGGGCCATCCATTACAGCATCTATCAGGTGCAGCATGAGCAGGAGCGCCAGAACGCCGTTACACGGCAGAAAAACCACGAAATTGAACACTAAACCTTACACATTTTCAGGAGGCAGTTATGGACAGCAAATTGAAAACCCCGCCCGAAATCACAGACGGTCAGGACACGCCGGAAGAATACCGTTTTTCCAATCCCGGCCCCACCGCCCCGCCGAAACGCAATTTCTGGATCGGAGCGGACGGACACATCCATGTAAAAAATCTCTCTGCATTCTGGCTGCCGGAATTTACCTTACAAAAGGAGATTGGCGGCACGGTTTACACCGTCACTGGCAGTTATGACGGTACTGAGCCGTTAAATCGGAAGATGGAGCGCATCATGGACGAAAAGTTTACAGAAAAGATGGAGGATAGCGAATGACAAATACCCGGAATCTTGGTACAATAGAAACAGCCAATCCTGTACTGGCAGTTGCCCCATTGAAGGAGGACGCAGAAATGCAGCGGGCAACTGATAAAATCACGGCTCTCTATTGCCGCCTCTCCCAAGAGGATGCAAACGAGGGCGAGAGCAACTCCATCCAGAACCAAAAGGCTATCCTGCTCCAGTACGCAAAAGAGCATCGCTTCCCCAATCCGACTTTCTTTGTGGATGATGGGTACAGTGGCACCAACTACGACCGCCCCGGCTTTCAGGCCATGCTGGCCGAAATCGAGGCAGGAAAAGTGGCCGTCTGTTGCACCAAGGACCTATCCAGACTGGGTAGAAATTCATCGCTGACCGGGCTGTATATCAACTTCACGTTTCCAAAGTACGGCGTGCGGTATATTGCCATCAACGACCACTTTGACACCATCGACCCCAACAGCACGGATAACGATGTGGCAGGTATCAAGAACTGGTTCAACGAGTTTTTTGCAAAAGATACCAGCCGCAAAATCCGGGCGGTGAACAAAGCTAAGGGCGAGCGCGGTGTACCGCTGACTACAAATGTCCCGTTTGGGTATCTCAAAGACCCGAATGACAAGACCAGATGGATTGTGGACGAAGCAGCGGCGCAGGTGGTCAAGCGCATTTTCCGTCTTTGCATGGAAGGGCGTGGGCCGATGCAGATTGCCAAAGTTTTGCAGGAGGAAAAGGTGCTCAACCCCACCGCATATAAACGCAGGGCAGGCATCAAGACCCCCAGCCCGGAGACCTCTGACCCGTATCACTGGAACACCAACACAATTGTTCACATTTTGGAGCGCCGGGAATATACCGGCTGTACGGTCAATTTCAAGACCTACACCAACTCTATCTGGGACAAGAAGCAGCGGGACATGCCTCTGGAAAAGCAGGCGGTTTTCTATGGCACTCACCCGGCAATCATCGAGCAGGAAGTCTTTGACAAGGTTCAGGAAATCCGTCAGCAGCGCCACCGCAGGACGAAAACCGGCAAGAGCAGCCTGTTTTCCGGCATGGTCTACTGTGCCGACTGTGGGGCGAAATTGCGGTACTGCACCACCAGCTATTTTGAGAAGCGGCAGGACCACTTTGTCTGCGCCAACTACCGCAGCAACACAGGTAGCTGCTCGGCGCACTATATCCGGGCGGTTGTACTGGAAGATTTGGTCTGGATGCACATGAAAGCGGTCATCTCCTATGTGACCCGGCACGAAAGCTACTTCCGCGCAGTGATGGAGCATAAGCTCCGGCTGTCCAGTGAGGAAGCCATCCGGGCAAACAAGAAGCGGCTTGCACAGGCTGACAAACGCCTTGTTGAGCTTGACCGGCTGTTCATCCGCATCTATGAGGACAATGTGGCCGGGAAACTCTCGGACGAGCGGTTTGCTATGATGAGCCAGTCTTACGAGGATGAGCAGACGCAGCTCAAGGCGGAAATCCAGACCTTACAGCAGGATATTGAAGTACAGGAACGACAGATTGAAAATTTGGAGCAGTTCATCCAGCGGGTACACAAGTACGAGGATTTACAGGAGCTGACCCCCTATGCTCTGCGGGAGCTTGTGAAGGCGATCTATATTGAAGCGCCGGACAAGAGCAGCGGCAAACGGCGGCAGGGCATCCGCATTTCCTATGACCTTGTGGGATTTATCCCCGTGGACGAGCTGATGAAACAGGAAACGGCATGACTGAAGCCATGCCGTTCCTGCGAAAGGTAAATATTACTTTCTTATGACCCCCGGACCTCTGGCCGGGGGTATTTTTCTAAAATTTCTTGCAATTCCAGCGAAAAATAGTATACTAAAACTATAGAAAGCGATGTGTTGCAGGGAGAGATAGCTATGAAAAAGAAGCTGACAGCCCTTCTGCTTGCTCTTGCGCTTGTATACACCTTTTCCCTACCCGTTGCAGCCGCCCAAAAAACCGTGGAGTGGGAGGGCGTCACCTACACGGTGGACACGGAAGCCCAGACAATCCACGACGGGGAAAGTGAGTACGAATACCAGGTAGAACTTTATAGAGATGGCTATACTTTGGAGATTACCTATCCAAACGGCGCCTTCTGGAGCGCTTCGGTGACTGAATCCGATGGGACCTATGGATGGAACGAGGAGTACGACATGAAGGGCACGGTTTACCCCACGGGGGATACGCTGGAAACCGTACTGCACAACGCGGGTGTCACCTATATTTCTTCCGGCCAAAGCGGCGAAAAAAGCGTCCTCCTGTTGCTGGTGCTGCTTGGCGTAGGAATTTTCAGCGCCGCCTATCCCTACGGGGCGTGGTACTTGGAACGGGGCTGGTATTACAAGGATGCCGAACCATCTGACGCCGCGCTGCTTTTCAACCGGGTGGTTGGCATCCTGCTGCTGGCCGGAGCGCTTATCTGGTTTCTTTTTCTGTAAAGGAAATGGACTGACACAAAAGGGCGCCAGTCCATTTTTTGTTGCTTACTGGGCTTCCACCACCACTTTGATGGACGCATCGCTCATCTGCATGGCGATGGCTTCGGGCAGCTGGTCCAAGGTAAAGCGGTGGGTGATAATGGGGTCAAAGTCCACCTTGCCGCTGTTGATAAGGGCCACGGCCCGGGCATGGGTGTCGGGGTTGACGAAGGAGCCCTTGATGGTCAGCTCCTTCTTGTACACGTCAAAGAGGGGCAAATCGAAGGTGGCGTCCACCTTGGGCACGCTGAACAGCAGCACCGTGGCCCCCTTGCCGGCGAACTGGAAGGCGCTCTTTACGGCGGGGACATTGCCCACGCACTCGATGACCACGTTGGCGCCGCCGCCCAGAACCTGGGCAAAGGCCTCCTGGGCATCGGGCCGGGTGGGGTCGAGGGCGGTGTTGGCGCCCAGCTGGAGGCCCACCTGGCGGCGCTTCTCGTTGGGCTCGCTGAGGACGATTTGGGACGCGCCGGACAGTTTGGCCAGCTGCACCATCAGCAAACCGATGGCGCCGCCGCCCACCACGCAGACCTTGTCCCCCACCTGGATGCCCGCCAAGTCGATGCCGTGGAGGCAGCAGGCCAGGGGCTCGGCCATGGCGGCAGCCTCCCAGGGGACGGTGGGCTCCAGCTTGAAGGCCTGGGACGCGGGGATGCGGCTGTACTGGGCAAAGCCGCCGTCCCGGGTGACGCCGATGGCCTCCATGGAGGGGCACAGCTGCTTTTTGCCGTTCTGGCAATACGCACAGTGGCCGCAGTAGATGTTGGGGTCTACGGTGACGTGGTCGCCCACCGCAAAGCCGGTGACGCCCTCCCCCACCTCCACCACTTCGCCGGAGTACTCGTGGCCCAGCACCACCGGCGGGTTCACGTCGGCGGAGCCAGGCTCCCCGTGGTAGATGTGCACATCGGTGCCGCAGACGCCGCACACCTGGTTGCGCAGCACCAGCTCCCCCGGCCCGGCGTGGGGCGTGGGCAAATCGGTGACGGCGAAGGTCTTATTCCCGAGAAAACGGGACGCTTTCATAGAAATTCCTCCCATCCAAAGGTTCTTGGCACCATTTTTGCACCAAAGCGGGCACTTGTCAAGAGGGAAACAAAAAGGGCCGCCACAGTTTTTGTGGCAGCCCTCTGTTTAGATGGGATTACTTTTTCAGCACGCCAATGGCATCGGTGATGGTCTTTTCCATGGCCTCCATGCCGTACTTATCCACGTCGGCCTTGTTCTTGTCGCCGTGGGTCAAGCAGCCGGCGCCGCCAATGCAGCCACCGATACAGGCCATGCCCTCGATGAAGTTGGCGGGCAGCACCTTCTTAGAAGCCTTCAGCAGCGCCATGCGGCAAGCCTCGATGCCGTCGCAGGCAATGGCCTTCAGCTCGAAGGTCTGGTCCAAGCCCTGCTCCTTGAGGGCCTGGGTCACGGCGTCGCTCAAGCCGCCGCTGCGGGCGAAGATGCGGCCGTAGTAAGAGGCGTTATCCAGCACGCCCTCGGGCAGGGACTTCAAATCGATGTCCCGGCTGTCGAACAGGGCCTGCAGCTCCTCAAAGGTGATGCAGCTGTCGATGTAGGGCTTGACGCGCTCCTTCTGCACTTCCATCTTCTTGGCGGTGCAGGGCCCGATAAAGACAACCTTGGCGCCGGGCGTGGTCTCCTTGATGTACTTGGCGATGGTGGCCGCCGGGGACAGGTTGTGGGAGACATGCTCCTTCAGCTGGGGGAACTGCTTCTCGATGTAGTCCACAAAGGCGGGGCAGCAAGAGCTGGTGAGGAAGCCCTTTTCGGCCAGCTCGGCAGCCTCGGCGTAGGATACCATATCCGCGCCCAAGGCGGCCTCTACCACGTGGAAGAAGCCCAGCTCCTGGATGCCGGTGATAACCTGGCCCAGCTTGGCGTAGCTGAACTGGCTGGAGATGGAGGGCGCCACCACAGCGTAGAGCTTGTAGTTCTCGTTGTGGTCGCTCTTTTTAATCATGTCCACCACGTCCAGGATAAAGGACTTATCCACAATGGCGCCAAAGGGGCACTGGTAGACGCAGGCGCCACAGGAGATGCAGGTCTCGTTGTCGATGTGGGCAGCGCCGCTGTCCGCCATGCTGATAGCTTTAATCTTGCAGGCGTTCTCGCAGGGGCGCTTCTGGTTGACAATGGCGCTGTAGGGGCAGACCTTGGCGCACTGGCCGCACTCTACGCACTTGGATTTGTCAATGTGGGCATGCAGGTGCTCGTCAAAGGTGATGGCCCCCCGCCGGCAGGCGTCCTCGCAGCGGTGTGCGATGCACCCACGGCAGGCGTCGCTGACATTGTAGCCAGACATGGGGCACTCGTCGCAGGCGATGTCAATCACTTCGATGACGTTGGGGTTGTTCTTATCGCCGCCCATGGCCAGCTTGATGCGCTCCTCCACAATGGCGCGCTCTTTGTAGATGCAGCAGCGCATGGTGGGCTTTTCCTTCACAATCAGCTTGGGGATTTCGGTGTAAGCATCCAGCAGCCGGTCTTCAAAGGCATAGCGGGCCACCTCGCGGAGGACCTTGTACTTGAGGTACTGGACCTGGGTGTCGAATTTTCTGTCCTTAATGGGAACTGAGGCCATACGTTTGTATCTTCCTTTCTATCCTCTTAGAGCATTAGAAGTAGCTCACTTTGATGCGCTTTCCCATCTGCTTCAAACACTCGCTGAGCTCCTCTACCAGGCGCATTTTGATGTTGAAGTTAATGGGCAGGTTGGGATTCTGGTGGGCGGGGTTAATGGCACGGCCCACAAAGAAATTGATGTCGGTCGCTTCTTCAAAAAGCATCCGGGCGATGAGGGAGGCGCCGTCCCGCTTGTAACCCCACTGGCTGAAGGACGCGTTGTCGGAGAGGAAATCCTTGGCGTACTCCAGCACCTTGCTGATGGTGATGACGCCCTCGGTGACCAGGTCCACGCCCTCGATTTTGGCGATGGGCGGGATTTCCGGGTCCAGGTAGTTCAAATCCGCCACCATGGGCTTGTGGAGAAACTCCGAAGCCAGGGTGGAGGTGGTGCCGCCGCAGACAATGTGCTTGCCCTCTTTGGAGAAGAACAGGGACATGTACTTGTTGGTATCCTTCCTATCGGAGGGGGGGCCAATCATCAGGTTGACCTGGGAGCGGTCCCGGACCTTGACCACGCAGACGGTGGTGTCGTCCCCGGGGTGGCCGCCGTACAGGTGGTTGCACTCCTCCAGCAGAATGGAGGCGTATGTTTTGGCGGTGTAGGTCTTGTCGTACATCATCTCCAGGAAGCTGATGATGTCCTTGCGCTCCCAGCCGAAATTCAGCGATTTGCCCACCCCGGCGTGGATGGTGCCGTCGCTCATGGTGAACAGGAAGTCGTTCTCCTGGAGCTTTATCTTGGACTTGTAAATCATCTTCCCGTCAATCTCGGTGCCGGTTTTGGGAATCTCCACAAACTTCCCGTCCCGGATGAGGATGAGCAGGGGGTTGTCATACTGGATGATTTCCGCCTCTTCGTTTTCGATGATGTGGATGATGGTAAAGGTGGAATAGGCCACGCCCCGCACAGCGCAGACCGGCAGTGTGGAGGCAATGG
>PPYE01662082.1_pt1 | contig 38805 bp, 33 predicted proteins | sample 1559881 | NCBI WGS metagenome assembly PPYE01 (sample SAMN08240022, study PRJNA423297) | Human gut metagenome, whole genome shotgun sequencing project. | reverse complement strand
GTCGTACAGAGCGGTAACACCCAGAGAGGTGCTTATATCGTTGCCCACCGCCTCGATGAACTGGCCCTTGTACTGATCGAAAGCGGCCTGATCCACCTCGCCCTCCTCGGACAGGGCGGCCACCCGGGCCACCAGCTTGTCGTAGGCCACCTTGGCGTTGTCCAGGTTCTCCCAGGAGAACACCAGGCTCTTGCGGTAGTGGGACTGGAGGCAGAAGAAACGGTAGACCAGAGGATCGTACCCCTTCTCCTCCAGCAGGGAGACGGTGAGGAACTCGCCTTTGGACTTGCTCATCTTGCCGTCGTTGGTGTTCAGGTGGTGGACGTGCATCCAGTATTTGCACCAGGGATGGCCCAGATAGGCCTCAGACTGGGCGATCTCATTGGTGTGGTGGGGGAAGGCGTTGTCGATGCCGCCGCAGTGGATATCCAGATACTCACCGGCGTACTTCATGGAGATGCAGGAGCACTCGATGTGCCAGCCGGGATAGCCCACGCCCCAGGGGGAGTCCCACTTCAGGGCCTGATCCTCAAACTTGGACTTGGTGAACCACAGCACAAAGTCGTTCTTGTTGCGCTTGTTGGTATCCTCCTCCACGCCCTCACGGACGCCCACCGCCAGGTCCTCCTCGTCGTGGTCGTTGAACACATAGTATTTCTCCAGCTTGGAGGTGTCGAAATACACGTTGCCCCCCGCCACATAGGCGTAGCCGGTGTCCAGCAGCTTGGTGATAACCTTGATATAGTCGTCGATCATGCCGGTGGCGGGCTGCACCACGTCGGGGTACTTGATGTTCAGCTTCTTGCAGTCGGCAAAGAAGGCGTCGGTGTAGAACTTGGCAATCTCCATGACGCTCTTATGCTCCCGCTTGGCGCCCTTCACCATCTTGTCCTCGCCGGTGTCGGCGTCGGAGGCCAAATGGCCCACGTCGGTAATGTTCATAATCCGCTTCACGTCATAGCCGTCGTAGCGGAGGAATTTCTCCAGCACGTCCTCCATCAGGTAGCTGCGCAGGTTGCCGATGTGGGCGAAGTGGTACACCGTGGGGCCGCAGGTGTACATGGTCACCTTGCCCGGCTCGTGGGGGACAAACTCTTCCTTTTTGTGGCTTGCGGAGTTATACAGTTTCATGGCAATTCGCTCCTTATTGATTTTGGCTTCTGGCCTGTTCATCCATCAGCTTTTCCAGCCACTCCAGCCGGGAACTGATGGCCTGCAATTCTTTCTGTACCGGGTCGGTAACGTGGATCTGGTCCACGGAGGAGGCGTAGTCCACCTTCTCCCCGGCAATACGCACCACCCGGGCGGGCACACCCACGGCGGTGGCGTTGGGCGGGATCTCGCTGAGCACCACCGCGTTGGCGGCAATGCGGGAGTTGTCTCCCACCTTAAAGGGGCCCAGCACCTTAGCGCCGGTGGACACCAGCACGTTGTTGCCCAGGGTGGGGTGGCGCTTGCCCTGGTCCTTGCCGGTACCGCCCAAGGTGACGCCGTGGTAGATGAGGCAGTCGTCCCCGATCTCGGCAGTCTCGCCGATAACGATGCCCATGCCGTGGTCAATGACGAACCGGCGGCCGATTTTGGCCCCGGGGTGGATCTCAATGCCGGTCCAGAACCGGCTCCACTGGCTGACAAACCGGGCCAGGAACTTCAGGTGGTGCCGGTAAAGGAAATGGGCCAGCCGGTGATAGATGATGGCGTGTACACCAGGATAGAGCAAAAAGATTTCCAGACGGCTCCGTGCCGCCGGGTCGCGGGCCTGATAGGCCCGCAGGGTCTCGCCAAGTCGGGTCAGGGAAAACACCTCCAAAGAAAAACGCCTCTTACGCATACGCATAAGAGGCGATAAAATCGCGGTTCCACTCTCATTTCTCACTCGAAGGCCGATGACGGGGCCAGCCGGGGGGCATCCACATCCCCCGCGCTCCCGGACGCACATTCTCCAGTTACTCCCTGGGACCGCTCTCAGCCGGTGACGTTCCCTCTCTGGCGGGTACTCGCTGGATACTATTTCCGTTCCTCGCGCTATTTGGTTACCATAGTATACTACCACGTTTTCTATTTGGTGTCAAGTCAACGAACACCTGGGTCATACTTGGCGCAGAAGGATGCCACGTCGTCAAAGTCCCGCAGCCGCTCCCGCAGCTCTTCATGGCTCCAGTCCCACCACTGGATGCGCAGGAGGGCGGCGATGGTATCCTCATCGTACCGCCAGCCGATGTGTCGGGCGGGCACGCCCCCCACGATCTCATAGGGGGCCACATCGTGGGTGACCACAGCCCCTGCCCCCACCACCGCGCCATGGCCCAGGGTGACCCCCGCCATGATGACGGCGTTGTGGCCGATCCACACGTCGTTGCCCGTGGTCACATGGTGGTTGTCCCGCCGCCATTGGAGCAGAGCCTGATCATCCGGCCCGAAGCCGTAGTGGGCGCAGCGGTAGGTGAAATGGTGGGCTGCCGCCCGGGTCTTGGCCGGGTGCTGTACCGGGTTGATGCGTACCCCTGTGCCAATGGAGTTGAACTTACCGATGTGGGAGTAGATCACATCGTTGGACCCGAAGAGGTAGGTGTAGTCCCCCACATGGGTCTCCTCCACGATACAGTGGTCCCCCAGCTCCACATAGCAGCCAAAAGTGCAGTTTTTCACCACACAGGTGGGATGGATGAGGGGCCGGTCCTCCTCCAAAGTTCTGGTAAAGTCCAGCATTATACTTTACTCCAGTCGATAACGTCCTTATTTTTTACAAAATACTCGATACCGGAATAGATGGTGGTAGCCAAAATAATGGCCACGCATACCACATCCAGGGTCAGGTTGTGGAACACCAGCATAATGCAGATGCACACCATGGTGGAGGCGGTCTTGATCTTGCCCGACCAGGCAGCGGCAATGACCCTTCCCCGCTCCACGGCAATGAGCCGCAGGCCGGTAACGGCAAACTCCCGCACCACCACAATGAGCAGCGCCCAAGCGGGGAAACGGTTCATCTCCACGAACCACAGCAGGGCGGCCATGACCAGCATCTTGTCCGCCAGAGGGTCCATGAACTTGCCGAAATCGGTAATCATGTTGTAGTGACGGGCAATATAGCCGTCCACAAAATCAGTGACGCTGGCCAGGATGAACACGGCCAGGGCGTAGTACATATGGAAGGGGAACTGGAGATAGAGCACCACCAGAAAGATGGGAATGAGCAGTACCCGAAGCAAAGTCAGCTTATTGGCGGTATTCAAAACACGTCACTCCTCTATTTCCCCGGTCAGGTCACCATCGCTGGTACCGGTAATACGCACGTTGACAAAGGTCCCCGCAGGCACCAGACCGGCGGCGGTAAAGAACACCTTGCCGTCCACGTCGGGGGAATCGGCATAGGAGCGGCCAGCGTAGCAGCCCATATCTGGGTCAAAGCCCTCGCACAGCACCTCCAGGGTCTCCCCCAGGCGACTCTCGTTCCAGGCGTCCATCACCCGGCTCTGGAGCTCCACCAGCAGCTCCACACGCCGCTTGGCGGTATCCGGGTCCACCTGATCAGGCATGACGGCGGCGGGGGTTCCCTCCTCAGGAGAGAACTGGAAGATACCCGCCCGCTCAATGCCGCTCTCCCGCAGGAAGTCACACAGCTCCTCAAACTCCTCCTCCGTCTCGCCGGGCAGGCCGCAGATGAGGGAGGTACGCAGCACCAGACCGGGCAGCCGCTCCCGCAGCTTCTTCAGCAGGGCGATAATCTCCGCCTTGGTGGAGCGCCGGTTCATGGCCTTGAGGATACGGTCATTGATATGCTGGAGGGGGATGTCAATATACTTGAGGATCTTATGCTCCCGGGCAATGACGTCGATGAGGGCGTCATCCAGCTCATCGGGGTACAGGTAGTGGAGCCGCACCCAGTGGAAGGGCAGCTTGCACAGCTCGGTCAGCAGTTCCGGCAGCATCCGCTTACGGTACAGATCGGTGCCGTACCGGGTGATGTCCTGAGCGATGACGATGAGCTCCTTCACCCCGTCGTCGGCCAGCTTCTTGGCCTCAGCCAGCAGTGACTCCATGGTGCGGCTGCGGTACCGGCCCCGGAGGGAGGGAATCACGCAGTAGGCACACCGGTTGTCGCACCCCTCGGCAATCTTCAGGAACGCGGTATAGGGGGGCGTGGAGACGATGCGCGCACCGTCCTCGATGGTATGGTCGATATCCCCGAAGTAGGTGGGGGTATCCCCTTCCATGACAGACTCGATAGCGGGCACGATGTCGGTATAACTGCCGGTACCCAGAATTCCGTCGATCTCAGGCAGTTCCTCCAGGATCTCGTCCCGGTAGCGCTGGGTCAGACAGCCCGCCACCAGCAGCTTGCCCAGCTTACCCTGGTCCTTCAGGGCAGCCAGCTCCAAAATATTCTGGATGGCCTCGCTCTTGGCGGAATCGATAAAGCCGCAGGTATTGAGCACCGCCACGTCGGCCCCCTCGGGGTCGCCGGTAACGGTATGGCCGGCAGCCTTCACCAGGGCCATCATCTGCTCGGTATTTACCAAATTCTTGGCACAGCCAAGGGATACAAATGCAATCTTCAAGAAACTGCCTCCTTATACGATGGTATATCTGCCCTCCCGGCGGGGAGGCATTTTGGGCTGCTGATCGGGATAGCCCAGGGTAATGGCCGCCACGAATTCTCCCTTGTCAGGAGCGAACCGCTCCTGAAAGGCGGGGCCGAAGCCCATCCGCTGGGGCGCGGACAGCCAGCAGGAGCCGATCCCCTTGTCCCAGGCAGCCAGCAGTACATTTTCAATGGCGGCGGACACGCTCTGCATGGCGCCGTCCCGGTCTGGATAGTCAGGTTTCAGGAAGAATACCAGTACACACACCGGCGCACCTCCCAGAGTGGACAGGAACTTGTTGGTGATACCCACCTGCTCCGGGTTGCGGGCAAAGCGCTGCTCCAGCACCGGGGTGAACTTCTCCACTACCCCGCCCATAATGGTCTTGACCTCCTCCAGAGCTTCGGGGCTCTGAACGGCTACAAAGTACCAGTGCTGCAGGTTGATAGCGGACGGGGCAGCCAGACCGGCCTCCAGGATGTCCTTCAAATCGGCCTCCGGAATGGGGTCGGCCTTATAGCGGCGGATGCTGCGGCGGGTCATCAGGGCTTCGCGGGTATCCATCAGAATTCCTCCTCCAGTGCCCCGCCGTACCGGCGCAGGCCCTCTTTGATATCCTCCCACCGGAACCCCCGGCGGGCCAGGGCGTTGGCCGCCCGTTGATAACTTTTGGGGTCGGTGAGATCCGCCCCACGGAGTTTTTTCTGCAAAAAAGCGTCGATAGCGTTGTCAGGGGCCTCCAGATCCTCCAGGGCTTCGTCCCAATAGTCCCGGGGCACACCCCGGCGATAGAGTTCGTCCCGGATGCGGGCCGGGCCCCAGCCTTTGGCAGCATAGTGGTCGGCCACCGTACGGGCATAGGCCTCATCGTTCAGGTAGCCCAGCTCCTCCAGCCGGTCGGCCGCCGCTTCGGCGGTCTCCCGGTCAGCCAGCGGTTCCTTCTCACGGTTCCGGGGCCGGGCAGTCAGCTTGTCCACCAGTTCCTTCCGGGACAAGGGGCGGGCAGCCAGCAGGTCCAGAGCCTTGTCCCGCACGGCGGCAGCTTTGGCAGCCCGTTCCACCTGCTCCAACTGCTCCGGGCTCAGCTCCAGACCGGAACACAGCCCAAAGGCGACGATCTCATTTTCTGTGATGCGGAGGATGGTCCCATCCTCCAGGTGACACAGCCAGCGGCCTTGAATGCGCTCCGAAGGGGCCAGTTTACTGATCCGCATCCTCGAAGTCCTCGGCGGATACATCCACCGCCCGGCCGGCAGCACGGGCAGCGGCCCGGGCCTGGCTGCTCATCAGCTTGTAGGAGTTCTTCCGAATGTCGGCCTCCAGCCGATCGCATACCTCCGGGTTGTCCTTCAGGTACTGCTTGGCAGCATCCCGGCCCTGACCCAGACGGGTCTCACCCATGGCGAACCAGGAACCCGACTTCTGAACCAGGTCCAGCTTGGTGGCCAGATCCAGGATCTCGCCCACCTTGGAGATGCCCTCGCCGTACATGATGTCAAACTCCGCCTCCTTGAAGGGAGGAGAAACCTTGTTCTTGACCACCTTGACCCGGGTACGGTTACCAATGATCTCAGAGCCATTCTTCAAAGACTCCACCCGGCGCACATCCATACGGACGGAGGCATAGAACTTCAGAGCCCGGCCGCCGGTGGTGACCTCCGGGTTGCCGTACATAACGCCCACCTTTTCGCGCAGCTGGTTGATAAAGATGACCACACAGTTGGTCTTGGCGATGGAGCCGGCCAGCTTCCGCAGAGCCTGGCTCATGAGGCGGGCCAGCAGACCCACATGGGAGTCGCCCATGTCGCCTTCGATCTCGGCACGGGGGGTCAGGGCAGCCACCGAGTCCACCACCACCACGTCGATGGCGCCGGAGCGGACCAGGGCTTCACAGATTTCCAGGCCCTGCTCACCGGTGTCGGGCTGGGAGATGAGCATGGAGTCGATGTCCACGCCCAGAGCCCGGGCATAGTAGGGATCCAGGGCGTGCTCGGCGTCGATAAAGGCCACCTCGCCGCCCCGCTTCTGGGCCTCGGCCACAATGTGGAGGGCCAGGGTGGTTTTACCGGAGGACTCGGGGCCATAGATCTCGATGATACGTCCCTTGGGGACGCCGCCGATGCCCAGGGCCAGGTCTAGAGACAGAGAGCCGGTGGGGATGGCCTCCACCACAATGTCGGCGTTGTCGCCCAGGCGCATGATGGAGCCCTTGCCGTAGGCCTTCTCGATCTGGGCCATGGCGGTCTCCAGCGCCTTTTTCTTGTCAGAGGCGGGAGCGGCGCTCTCCACCACAGATTTCTTCTTGTCTGCCATGTATCCTTTTCATCCTTTCACGGCGGGCCAGAAGCCCGCCCTTACCGATTCAAAACGCCTTCCACCACACGCCAGATGCCCTGGGTGTCCTGACTGGACTGCACGTTAGAGAAGCCCTGCTCAATCAGCAGCTGCTCCACATCCGGAGCCTGTCCAATCCCCACCTCAAAAAGGAGGGAGCCGCCCAGCCGCAAAGCGGGGCCCCACTGGGCAGTCACCGCCCGGTAGAAATCCAGGCCGTCGGCGCCGCCGTCCAGAGCGGTACGAGGCTCAAAATCCCGGACAGAGCGGTCCAGTCCGGCAATATCTCCGGTGGGAATATATGGCGGGTTGCAGGCAATGACGTCAAAGTCCCACAGCGCTCCGTCCGGAGGCTGAAGGGCGTCGGCCTGGAAGCAGGTCACCCGGGCATTCAGGTCACACCGGCGGATATTCTGCTTGCAGGTTTTCAAGGCCGCCTCGCTCAGGTCAGCCAGCACCACCCGGCAGTCGGGCACGTTGGCGGCCACCGCCAGACCCACGCAGCCGCTGCCAGCGCACAGATCCAGCACCCGTGCCCCCTCCCCTGCCGCCCGGGCCAGCAGAATAGCCCGCTCAGCCAGCAGTTCAGTATCCATGCGGGGGATGAGTACATCCCGGTTGACGGTGAGAGACAGGCCGTAAAATTCCCACTCTCCAATGATGTAGGCCACCGGTTCTCCGGACAGCCGCCGCTCCACCAGCTCCTTCAGCTTCTCCTCCACCGCGTCAGAAGCATAAAGGGCCATATCCCGGTAATACTGCTCCCGGTTCTTTCCGGCGGCAGCGCACACCAACTCCCGGGCCTCCAGCTGGGCACCCTCCACCCCTGCTTCCCGCAGGCGGCGGCGTACGTCCAGATAGAGGTTGTTGTAGGTGGTTGCCATGCTGTAACCACTCCTCGTTTCTCTTGTTCTCTCTCAAAACACCTTTATTGGGTGTTACCACCGATCTTTGCCCTGCTCCTGAGGCAACACCAGGGTAAAGGCCCGGATGCCCACCTCGATCATGGAATCGTCCGGCTCAAAGGTAGTCCAGTTCTGGAGCCACATACCGGGAGCAGACATCGCACGGGTAAACCAGTTGTCATGCCGGCCTACCAGGCGGTTGAACTCGTAGGTCAGGCTGACGATCACCGGCAGCATCAGCAGATGCAGGCCCATCCTCAGGAAGGTATTGGTCACCTCCACAAAGGAAAACACCACGCTGGACAGCAGAATGCTTACCACGATGACCACAAAGAGGAAGCTGGTACCGCAGCGGGGATGGTGCCGGGGCTGCTTGCGGACGTTCTCCACCGTCAGGGGCAGACCGTGTTCATAGCAGAAGATGGTCTTATGCTCCGCCCCGTGATACAGATACCCAGTACCACCGCCAGGGTCACCAGGGCGGAGGCTGCCTTTTCGCTGCCCAGGTGCTTGTCCAGCCACTGCTCAAATTTAGAGGGTTCCTCCGGCTCCTCCTCGTCCTCAGGCACGAAGGATGCGGAGTACATCAGCGCCTTGACGCCGTTGGCCATGGAGGAACAGAAGTTAAAGACGCCCCGGATGAAGGGCACACCCAGCACCGGATGCTTGTCCTTGATGAGCACCCGCTCCTCTACCTGCTCGGCCAGTTCCCCGTCCGGCTTGCGGACCACCACGGCCTTTTTCTCCGGCCCCAGCATCATGATGCCTTCGATCAGGGCCTGACCGCCGATCATGGTCTTATACGGCGTGTCGCAGGCACGTTTCGTCTGTTTTGACATTCGTTCCATGTTCTCCTTGCTATTTGGATTCATATCTAACATATTGTATCAGACCCGCACCCCGATTGCAAGGGGTGCGGGCCTCTTTTTTAAAACAGATGTTCGATTTGCCTGACATTTCCTCACTGGGGCTGGATGGGCAGACGGACGGTAACGATACAGCCGCCCCCCTCGGCGTTGCCGATCTCCAGTACACCCTCATGGCGGCTGACAATCTCATCGCACACCGCCAGGCCGATGCCGGAGCCTCGGGCCTTGGAGGAACCCTTGTAGAACTTGTACTTGACGTGGGGCAGCTCCTCCTCGGGAATGCCAGGACCATAGTCCCGGATGGTGATGACCACCATATCCTCCTCCCTGCGGATGGCGGTATCAATGCGTTTACCCGAGCCGCCATGTTTGGCGGCGTTGTCCAGCAGGTTGCAGAACACCTGCCGCAGCCGCTCCGGATCACCTTCAATGGGCGGAAACTCCTCGTCGCAGTCGAAATGGTTGAGCTCGATGCCCTCCCGGCGGAAGAACTCCCGGTAGGTGTATACCGCGTCCTCCAGCTCCGCCTTGATGTCCATGGGCTCCACCGACAGGGTGAAACGACCGTCCTGGATGCGGGAGAACTCCAGCAGCTCCTCCACCATGTTGGTCAGCCGCCGGGCCTCAGAGACGATGATGCCCATGCCCTTCTTCACATCGGCACCGTCCCGCACCTCGCCGTTCATGATGGTCTCCGCCCAGCCGTTGATGGCCGTCAGAGGGGTACGCAGCTCGTGGGACACCGAGGAGATAAATTCGTTCTTCATCTTCTCGCTCTGGTTGATCTTCAGAGACATATCATTGATAGCGTCGGTCAAATCACCGATCTCGTCGTCAAAGCGCTTTTCGATCTGCACGCCGTAGGACCCGGCGGCGATGCGCTTGGCGGTCTCCGTGATTCCCGCCACCGGCTCCACAATGGAGCGGACAAAGTACAGGTTGGAAAAGTAAACAATAGCCAGGATCACCATACCGATGCCCAGGGAGATGGCTACCACAATAACGATCTGCCAGTCCACGTTCCGCAGAGAGGTAACGTAGCGCATGGCACCCACCACTTCCCCGTCGATGATGAGGGGGCTGGTGGCAGCCATAATATGCTCCCCGGTACTGGGGTCGGAGCCGGTCCACACCTCGGTCTTGCCCTGGCTCAGCGCCTTGGAGATATCAGGGGTACCCGGAGAACGGAAAGCAGTCAGGTCCGAACTGGAGTAGCGGATCTGGCCGCTGGCGTCCAGGAACTCCACCTCCAGCTGGTCGCTGGACTGGTCGCTGCCCACCAGCGTCCGGGCATACTCATAGTAGGAGTCGCCGCTGGCCCGGTAGTAGTTGAAGCTGCGCACCGCGCTTTCCGCCTTTTGGGACAGAGATTCGCTGAGAGTCGAATAGTAGTAGCTGCCCATGGCTGCGGAAAAGGCAGTCACCGCCAGCAGCACGATGAAGAGCACCACGCTGATGGAGTTGACCATCCACCGCTTCCGAATGCCGCGGATGCCTTTGATTTTCTTCATAGGTCGATGTTTCACCACCTGGGTTTGATAAAAAATAGCGCGTCACAGGGTTGGGCGGCCGCCGTCAGAAGCCCCACTTGTAGCCGTAGCCCCATACCGTTGTTATAAAGGTAGGATTCGTCGGGTCGTCTTCGATTTTGATGCGCAGGCGGCGGATATTCACGTCCACGATTTTCAGCTCGCCGAAATAGTCCCGGCCCCACACGGAGTCCAGAATCTCCTCCCGGGACAGAGCCTTCCCCGGATTGTCCATAAACAGTTTCATAATGGAATACTCCACCTGGGTCAACTTAACCCGCTGTCCGTTCTTCTCCAGAGTTCGGTTGCGGGTATTCAACAGGAAGGGCGGCTGACTAATCTCGCCAGTATCCACCGCCTCCGCCCCGCCGGTACGGCGGTACAGGGCATCAATGCGGGCGGTGAGCTCCGCCGGGGAAAAGGGCTTGGTCACATAGTCGTCGGCGCCGGTCATCAGCCCGGTGACCTTATCCATCTCCTGTGTGCGGGCGGTAAGCATAATGATGCCGATGTTATTGTCCCCCGCCCGGATACGGCGGCATACCTCAAAGCCATCCATATCAGGCAGCATAATGTCCAGCAACGCCACCTTGATATCCGGATTGCGCTTGAGCTGGGCCAGGGCCTCCTCGCCGGTCTCGGCCTCGATGGCCTCATAACCGGCCCGCTTCAGGTTGATGACCACAAAGCTGCGGATGTTGGCCTCGTCTTCCAGTACGAGTACCTTTTTCATCCCATTCCCTCCTTATATTCCTGTCCGTGTCAGGACCAGTCGTTGGTAATCAGTGCAAAGTGTGCCTTCACACCGCTCTCGTCCAGTCCGCAATCCCAGCTGTTCTGGATGAAGCGGGCGGCATAGATGGTGTCGCTGTCGTCATCCCCCTCCAGCAGCCGGAAGCGGCCCGACATATTGGCCCGCATATAGCGGTTGTCACCCCGCAGGGTGTAGATCACCAGGAATGGGGCCGGGTCCACACTGGCGTCTCCCTCCCAGTAGGAGAAGATGACCGCCCGCTCTCCCCCGCCGGCCACGTCGCTGCGGGACAATGTGATCTTGCCGTCCCAGCTATCCGGCAGGATAAAATACCAGCCGTCCTGATCGTTGTAGTAGGTGGAGAAGACCGGATGGGAGTTGCCGTTGATATCGTACTGCCGCCAGCGGATGGCCCAGAAGTTCACCGCAATGCTGGTGCTGCTGGGATCAGGCAGCGCATAGGGGTCAGGCAGCTCCATAATGCCGTCATTATTGATGTCTTTTGCTGTCACCGCTGTATACCAACGGATGGTATTGTCACTCTCCCCTGTCTCAGGATCCAGGGTGATGTTCTGGATCCGTCCGTTTTTCCAGGCGAAAATATCGGTGATCTGCCCGGTCTGGCTGTAGGCGGTGCTGGAATCGTAATCAGTCTCGCTGCCGCTACGGCCATAGGCAGAGCTGACAAAAACCGCCGGGATGTTATCCTGCAAATATCCAGTCCTAACTCCGCCCTCCGGCAGGCTGGTAACATTGTGGGACAGAGGTGCCGAGGAGTCCAATCCCAGGATACCGTTCTTGTAGTTGTACAGCTCCACCCGGTTGCTCTCCTCAGTGGCGCCGGTCTGGATCACCACGACCTCGTCCTGGCCATCCTGGTCCATATCGCAGATCTGGAAATTGGTATAATTGGTACGCATCAGCTCCAGTACCTGGCCGTTATGAATGGAATAGGCAGCCAGGGAGTGGTTCTGATCGCTCATCATCTGCCAGCTGACGATGATCTCCTTGCTGGGACTGTCGTCCAAATTCTCATAGGAGACATAGTTGATGGCCGAACCCTCGCCTTCAATAATGGCCGCCACCTCATAGTCGTCTCCGGTCTGACGATAAATGTAGATCTTCAGGGGGCGCTCCGACGAACTGACCCGGAAAAAAGCGATGGCCTCCTGAACACCGTCGCCATCCAGATCCTGAAGCTGTACCTTCTGGGTCAGTTCTCCGGTGAGGGGGGCGGCGTACTCGCCGCCGGCGTTAAGGACTTCGTTGATCTTATTATCCAGTTTCAGATAGTCGTCCGGCGCTCTGGGCGGGGCGTAAAGGTCGTCCACCGACTGGGAAAAGCAGCCTGTCAGCAGCATTAACAGCCCTGCCGCCAAAATCAGTCTGAGTTTTTTCATGGATTTTCTGCCCTCCGTGGGAATTTTCGATAGTGTTATCATAACACATCTTCCGGTGAAATGGTATGGCGTTTTCTGAATTTATTCCGATTACAGGGCTTGCCATCTGTCCGCAATTCGTGTATAATACCATCCAGACCGCATATAGGACGCCGGTGTGATGGAATGGTAGACGTGACGGATTCAAAATCCGTTGGTGGCAACACCGTGTGGGTTCGAGTCCCACCACCGGCACCACGTCGGAGCAAAGTTCGCTTTGCTCCGACGTCTTTTTATGCCCGTGGCAAAAAAAGAAGTCATCTGCCCGCTCCCTTGCTCCTCCTTTCCAAATCGAACCCGCTCCGCTGGGCTGCGGTTTGATTTTTACCGCTTTATCAGAAATTTTTAATAATTTTTGTTTCAATATGTGGTATCATTTGCAAAAATTAAAGTTCATTCAAGGAGAAGGAAAATGATTGCCAACCAGCTTACGCGCTCCAGGGACGCAGCAGATCACGGGATATCCTTAAACACACTGAAATACATTGCAATTTTGGCAATGACCATCGACCATATCGCCTTTGCATTTGTACCCCTGGGCACGCCTCTGGCCATTCTTATGCATACCATTGGAAGAATAACAGGCCCCATTATGTTCTTTTCCGCCGTGGAGGGGTACCATCATACAAGCAATATCCGCAGATATATCCTTCGCTTGGCTGTATTTGCAATCATCAGCTGGCTCCCGTTTTTGTATTTTAAGTACGGCGGCGACCTGTCGGGTGCTCCAGTTATGCGTCCAAATGTGATCTACACCATTCTTTTAGGTGTATTGGCCATACACATCCGCAGGAATGCACATCTAAAAAATCCGGTCCTCAAAACACTTTTAATTTTGGCTCTGATCATTCTCTGTGTTCCGGCGGATTGGGGCTGTACAGGCATTATAATCATCCTTGTTTTGGATTACTTCTATACGAACTTTAAACACCAGGCATTTGCATACTGTATGGTAGTTCTGCTCAATATGGAGATACTTACCATGCTTACAAGTCCCTTCTTCTCCCTGTTTTATGACCACACTTTTTATATTGATACAGAATATTACTTATACTCGCTCCAAAATATCGGGGCATTCATTCCCATCATCCTGCTTTCTTTCTATAAAGGACAGCACGGGTCAAAAAGCAGCTTCTCAAAATGGTTTTTCTACATCTTTTACCCGCTTCACCTTTTGGTGCTGGGATTTCTGCAAACACTCTGAGAAAAATGCGGGAACAGCGCAGATGCTGTTCCCGCACAGTTTATAAAGAAATAAAATTTGTACCAGAAAAATCCTTCGACGCACTGATCCCCCGGCGCTAATCGCGCCGGGGGATTTCAGCCGTATGAAGTTGAACTGTCTTACACCTGGCTCAGGAAACGGAGGAAGGCCTCCTTGCCCTCCGGGGTACGGGCGTAAACGCCGGCGTGCTCCAGCACCTTGGCAAACACCAGGCCAGTCTCGTGGTAGACCACGTCCAGGGCGTTGTCCGGAGTAATCTGGGAGGCAAAGCCCTCCGCCCAGTCAGCGTGGGATGCGGTCAGCGGGTCGGAGCGCAGGTCGCCGCCCTGCGCCAGCTTGTCCGCCACCGCCGCCAGTTCGGTCTTGAGCCGGGCAGGCAGTACCGCCAGGCCCATGACCTCGATGAGGCCGATGTTCTCCTTCTTGATGTGGTGGAGCTCGGCATGGGGGTGGTAGACGCCCAGGGGATGCTCCTCGGTGGTGATGTTGTTGCGCAGCACCAGGTCCAGCTCGTAGTCGCTCCCCCGCCGCCGGGCGATGGGGGTAATGGTGTTGTGAGGCTCACCGTCGGTCTCGGCGTAGATGAAAGCGCTCTCATCGGTATAGCCCCGCCAGCTGGTCAGGATGCGGTCAGCCAGGTCGATGAGCCGCTGAGGATCGGCACAGGTAAGGCGCACCACCGACATGGGCCACTTGACAATGCCGGCCTGCACATCCTCATAGCCCGGGAAGGTGAAGGGGGTCTCCACCGGAGCCTTCTCCATGGCGAAGGTGTAGCGGCCGCCCTGGAAATGGTCGTGGGCCAGGATGGAGCCGCCTACAATGGGCAGGTCGGCGTTGGACCCCACGAAGTAGTGGGGGAACTGACCCACGAAGTCCAGCAGCTTGCCGAAGCAGGCCTTGTCGATCTTCATGGGGGTATGGACACTGTTCAGGCAGATGCAGTGTTCATTGTAATACACATAGGGAGAATACTGCAAAAACCAGGGAGAACCGTTAATGGTAATGGGCACAATGCGGTGGTTCTGGCGGGCGGGATGGTTTACCCGTCCGGCATAGCCCTCATTCTCGGCACACAGCTGGCACCGGGGATAGGCGGAAGCAGGCAGGTTGCGGGCCGCCGCAATGGCCTTGGGGTCCTTCTCCGGCTTGGACAGATTGATGGTGATGTCCAGCTCGCCATACTCGGTCTGGGCCTTCCACTGCACGTCCTTGGCAATGCGGTCCCGGCGGATATAGTTGGTGTCCTGGCTGAATTTATAGTACCAATCGGTAGCCGCCTTGGGGTCCTGACGGAACAGGTCGTTGAAGGTGTCAATGACCTGGGCGGGACGGGGCGTAAGGGCACCCATAAGCCGGGTGTCAAACAGGTCCCGGTAAGTTACGGTGTCCTCGGGCAGCATTCCCCGGGCACAGGCGTCGTCGGTGAGGGCGCCCAAAATGGCGGGCAGTTCCTCCTCCCCTACCTGTCCCACTTCCGGCAGGGCGCAGCTGTCCACCCGCAGGATGTCCAGCAGGGTGTTTACTGCCCAGATCCGCTCCTCAGGCCGGACAAGACCCTTCTCCACGGCGTAGGACACCAGCTTGGCAATAGCCTGGTCACGCTCCATGCTCAGCCCTCCTCAAAGCCGTTGGGATGGCTCTTATGCCAGGCCCAGGCGGAGGCCACGATGGTGTTCAGGTCGTTGTACTGAGGCTTCCAGCCCAGCACCTTGATGGCCTTCTCCGAAGAGGCGATGAGCTGAGCGGGATCGCCCGCCCGGCGGGGAGCCATCTTGGCGGGGATGGGGTGTCCGGTAACTGCCCGGGCCACGTCCACTACTTCCTTTACGGTAAAGCCCACGCCGTTGCCCAGGTTGAACACGTTGTTCTCCCCGCCCTTGAGCAGGTAATCCAGAGCCAGAATATGGGCCTGAGCCAGGTCGGTGACATGGATATAATCCCGGATGCAGGTGCCGTCCTTGGTGGGATAGTCGTCGCCAAAGACGCTGACCGCCTCTCGCTGTCCCAGGGGCACCTGGAGAATGATGGGGATCAGATGGGTCTCAGGATTGTGGGCCTCGCCGATCTGGCCGGAGATATGGGCACCGCAGGCGTTGAAGTAGCGCAGGGCCACGTATTTCAGGCCGTGGGCCTTGGAAACCCAGCTCATCATGTGCTCCATGGACAGCTTGGTCTCGCCGTAGCAGTTGGTGGGCACAGTACGGTCGTCCTCCAGGATGGGCACCCGCTCCGGCTCACCGTAGGTGGCGGCGGTGGAAGAGAATACGATCTTGTCCACGCCGTGGGCCACCATGGACTGGAGGAGCACCATGGTGCCGTGGAGGTTGTTGTCATAGTACTTCAGAGGATCGGACATGGACTCTCCCACCTGGGAGGAGGCGGCAAAGTGGATGACGCCCTCGATGTCCTCGGCCTGGAACAGGGTATCCAGAGCCCCCCGATCCCGGATGTCCAGCTGATAGAATTTTGCCTTGGGATGGACTGCAGCCTTGAAACCAGTCTGCAGGTTGTCGGCCACCACCACGTCCCGGCCGGCGTCAATCAGTTCATATACCGTATGGGAGCCGATGTATCCGGCTCCGCCCAATACCAAAATCGCCATTGTTCAGACGCGCTCCTTTCACTTCACTGTATGCACTTGTTCAGGGCCAGAGAACGGTGCCGCCCACAGGGCGGATGGACAGCACATGACAGCTGCCCTCCCCCAGGCAGGCCTCCACCTGCTTGCGGAAACGCTCCAGCAGATCCAGCGGCACAAAGGCCTGGATGGTACCGGCAAAGCCGCCGCCGTGAACCCGGCAAGCGCCCCGGCCGGACAGAGCCCGCTCCGCCACGGTGAGCGCCACCGCCATGGCCTGCTCCTTCACCGCGCCCATGGGAGTAATATTCTGGAGCAGATCCCAGGAGGAACGGCCCGACTGTTTCACCACTTCCAGGAAGGTATCCATATCTCCCTGCTCCAGGGCGTCGGCCTCCAGCTTCACCCGCTTGTCGTCGGCAAAGAAGTGGAGGGCACGGAGCACCGCCCGGTCCCCTACCGCCTTCCGCAGCTGGGGCAGGGCCTGGATCACCTGATCCTCCTCCACTTCCCGCAGCACCTGCTTACCGAAGTAGGCCGCCACAGCCCCCATCTCCTGGGGCACCGCAGCGTACTCAGCCGTCAGGTCGGCGTGGCTGGCCCCCGAGTCAATGATACACAGGGCATAGCCCAGGCCGGCCAAATCCACCGCCACCGTCCGCACCACAGGGGCGGCAGGGTCGGCAAAATCGATGGCCACCGCGCCGCCCACGGAGGAAGCTGTCTGGTCCATCAGGCCGCTGGGCTTACCGAAGTAAATGTTCTCTGCCTTCTGGCCCATCTGGGCAATTGTCACCGGGTCCAGCTCGTCCCGGCAGAACAGATGATTCTCGATGACACCCAGCAGCACCTCGCAGGCCGCCGAGGAGGACAGGCCGGAGCCGGGCAGCACCTCAGAGGTGGCATATACATCAAAGCCGGATACAGGATAGCCCCGCTGGGCAGCCTGCGCCGCCACACCCCGGACCAGAGAAGCAGTGGACTCTTTCTCCTCCTCCTTGGGCTCCAGGGTGTCCAGGTTCACCTCCACCAGGGGCCAGCCCTCAGACTGGAACCGGATGGTGTTGGTGCCGTTGGGGGCGGCGCAAGCCAAAAAGTCCAGGTCCACAGCGCCGGCCAGCACCCGGCCGTGCTGATGATCGGTATGGTTGCCGCAGATCTCGGTGCGGCCCGGGGCGGAGCACAGAGTCACAGGTGTGTTCTCCCCCGCCCCAAAGGTCTTTTGAAACCCATCCAGCAGATCCGCCACCCGTTTCCGGCCGGCGGTAAGGTCATGACACAGCAGGCCCTTCAGTGGGCCATCCAGCTCCCCTGCGTTCAGTGCGTTACGCACAGCGCCCAGTTCTTGCATGGTTCTTCTCTCCTTTTGCGTCCCGGACAGAGCGGGCAGACCCCACTCCTCGGGCTGTTTCTTTCATCATAGCACATTCCGCCCTCAAATCCAATCCCTGACAGAGCGGTGTACAAAGAAAAACCGCTGCAAAGCAGAGCGGTCCCCCGCGTCTGCCTTGCAGCGGCTTCGCGCTTTTGCTTGATGGAATTACTTCTTCTGCACGTACTTCAGGCAGTCCAGCATAACAGCCACGAGGATGATGATGCCGGAGAACACGAACTGCAGGTTGGTGTCGATGCCCAGAGTGGTCAGAGAGTAGGTCAGGGCGGTGAAGATGAACACGCCCACCACACAGCCGGAGATCTTACCGATACCACCGGTGAAGGAGATGCCGCCCACCACGCAGGCCGCGATGGCATCCATTTCCCAGCCCTGGCCATAAGCGGCGGAGCCGGAACCGGTCATGCGCAGGCACTCCAGCCAGGAACCGAAGCCGTAGAGCACACCGGCCAGGATGAAGGCGCCCACAGTGACCTTGAACACGGAGATACCGGAAACCGCGGCGGCCTCAGGGTTGCCGCCCACAGCGAACAGGTTCTTGCCGAAGGTGGTCTTGTTCCAGATGAACCACACCACCGCCACGGCGGCTACCGCCCACAGGATGATGGTGGGGAAGCCGTTGATGCGGGGAATGACCATGCCGGGAATGGTGGAGTCAATGCCGCCGAAGGACACGCCCTTGGTGGAATAGGTCACCAGGCCGAAGATGACCAGCATGGTAGCCATGGTGGAAATGAAGGGGTGCATCTTGAACTTGGCGGTGAAGAAGCCGGCGATAGTGGTGAAGATGGTGCACAGCACGATGCAGACCACCAGAGCCAGGAACACCCGGACGATCACGGGGATGCCGGAGAAGTCAAAGAGGTAACCGAACACGCCGCCGGTATTGGGGCCGGAGTGCATTACGATGGTGGCTGCCGTCATGCCCATACCAACCATACGGCCGATGGACAGGTCGGTACCAGCCAGCAGGATGAGTCCCGCCACGCCCAGAGCCAGGAACATTCTGGGAGAGGCCTGAGACAGAATGTTGAGCACGTTGTTTACCGTCAGCAGCTGGACATTCTTGATGATCGGGGTGGCAATACAAAGGGCAATGAAAATAATGATAATGGCGATGTACAGGCCGTTTCTCAGCAGGAAGTCACGGCGGTTGAAGGTGTACTTGTAGTTCTCCCACTTCTGAGACATGGTCTCACCGAAGGTGAACTTGCTCATCCGCAGCATATCGATCAGGTGGAACTTGTGATCGAAGGCGGCATGGCGGCGGTCCTTGACCTCCTGCAGGTCCTTGGTCCGCTTCATCTTGGCGTCAAACAGGCGGTTCTTGTGGACGTATTTCTCGTCCTTGATCTCGTGGGGATCGCTCAGCTTGGAGAGGGTCGCCTGATGCTCCTTGTTGAGCTGATCCACCGCCGCGGCGTAATTGGTCAGGGCCTGCTGCTTCTCTTCTTTGCAGCTGGCGGTGACCGCCTGATAATAGTCGGTGTCAAAGTGTGCTTTCAGATAGGCCTCGGCATCGCCAATCAGCTTGGAAACCTGCTCCTTGTTCTTGGCCTCCACCTCTTTGGCCTTTGCCAGCTCTGCCTGATACTCCTTCAGCTTGGCAGCCTTCTCCTGGGCCGTATAGATCTTATCCCGCTTCAGGCTGTCAATGCTATTCTGAATGTCGATAACCTTGTCTGTGCCGTCCGCCCGCAGGGCGTCGATCTGTGCCTGGATCTTACCGACATACTCGTCAATAGGCTGACGCAGTTTTTCCTCCTGCTCAGCCGTCAGAATTTTCGAATTATTTGCTACCATAAGCAATTTCTCCCACTATAATGTCGCTCAGATCATCCGCTGTACGGGTGATCTGCGGGGCCTTACCATATCATGGCGTTCAGCCTTTGTTGCAATACACACAAAGCACGTATGCTTTGTCCCCTCCACCATTACAGGTACTTTGCACTCAAGCGCAAAAGCTCCTCCTGATTGGTCTCCTTGGTGTTGACGATACCGGACAGGTGTCCGTTGGACATCACGCCGATCCGGTTGGTGATGCCCAGAATCTCGGGCATTTCGGAAGAGACCACGATGATGGTCTTTCCCTGCTTGGCCATTTGAATGATCAGCTCATAGATCTCATACTTGGCGCCCACGTCGATGCCGCGGGTAGGCTCGTCCATCATAAATACCTGGGGCTCCCGCTCCAGCCACTTGCCGAAGATAACCTTCTGCTGGTTACCGCCGGACAGGCTGGTAATCATGTCGTCCGGTCCCATGCACTTGGTGTGCATGACCTTGATCTCCTTGTTGGTGGCCTTCACCATCTTGGGCGTGGACAGAGCCACACCGGACTTGTACTGCTGCAGGTTGGCAATGGTGGTGTTAAAGGTAAGGTCACACTTAAGGAACAGGCCGTTGGCCTTACGCTCTTCGGTGATCATGGCGAAGCCGTGTTCAATAGCCTCTTTGGCGCTGTTGAAGTTCATCAGCCGGTTTTTGAAATACACCCGCCCAGCCGCGCGGGTACGCACACCGAAGATGGTCTCCAGAAGCTCGGTACGACCGGCACCCACCAGGCCATACAGGCCGAAGATCTCGCCCTCCCGGACGTCAAAGGTGATGTCCTGAAGATGAGGCGCGTACTTGGTGGACAGGTGCTGTACGGAGAGGATAGTGTCTCCCGGCTGATTGTCCACCGGCGGGAAGCGGCTCTCCAGGGAGCGGCCCACCATGGCGGTGATCAGCTCGTTCATATTGGTCTCCTTGGAGGGCTTGGTCATGACCAGATTACCGTCCCGCAGGACCGAGATCTCATCGCAAATCTCAAAGATCTCATCCATCTTATGGGAAATGTAGATCAGAGCGATGCCCTGCTCCTTCAGCATCCGCATCATTTCAAAGAGTTTGTCCACTTCCTGCACGGTCAGAGAGGAAGTAGGCTCGTCCAGCACGATCACCTGCGAATTATAGGAAATTGCTTTGGCGATCTCACACATCTGCCGCTGCGAAACGGACATATTCCGCATGGGCTGGGTCAGGTTGACGGTTATACCGAGCTTTCGGAACAGCTCGGAGGCCTTTTTCTTCATCCCGCCTTCATCCACAATACCTGCGGAGTTGGTGGGATAGCGGCCCAGGAACAGGTTATCAATGACATTCCGTTCCAGGCACTGGTTCAACTCCTGGTGCACCATGGCAATCCCGTTTTCCAGGGCGTCCTTGGGGCCGGAAAAGCTGATCTCCTTGCCATTGAGGAAGATCTTGCCTTCGTCCTTTTGGTAGGTACCAAAGAGGCACTTCATCATGGTAGACTTACCGGCGCCGTTCTCGCCCATAAGTCCCATGACCGTGCCCCGCTTCACATCCAGATTGATGTGGTCCAGCACCCGGTTCCGGCCAAAGGATTTGCACATACCACGGATTGACAGGACAATATCATCTTTCGCATCTGCCATTCTCGTTACTCCCGTTTTGCATATTAGCAGTTTCAGCGAAAAGTCTGATTCTGCCGGTTTTTCACTAAAATGCGCTATTAGGGAGAATTCCTTCTCCCGAACGGAGAGTTCCTCCTCCCGTACGGAGAATTCCTTCTCCCTAATAGCAAGCGGTTCTTAGTTCTGATTCAGTTTGACCTTAGCGGCCGCGCTCACAATTACTGGCTCAGAATGCCGGTGTAGGAAGCGGCGTTGTCGGTCTTCACCATGTTGATGGCGAAGGCATCATAGGCGCTGGGGTTGCCCAGACGGTTGGTGATGTTGGACTCGGTCTGACCGTCGCCAGCGATGTACTCCACGTTCAGGTTCAGCAGATCGTCGTACTTCTGCAGCAGGGGCTGATAGGTGGAGCCCAGGAAGTTATCAGCGGAGTTGTAGATGTTCAGCCACACGTTCTTGGTGGGGTGAGCAGTGGCATCCAGCTGATTGGAGACGGGAGCGTAGGTCACAGTGGAATCCAGGAAGTCCTGATAGTTGTCGGCGGTGACAGCCACGTTCAGAGCGTAGTAAGAACGGGTAGCCTCGTCATAGTAGAACACGTCGTCGGTCAGCACGTTGCCGGCGTCGTCCTCGGTGCCGATACCCATGTCAACGTCCACGCCGTCCAGAGCGTTACGCAGCACACGCAGGGTCAGGTAAGCCTGCACGTCGGCGTGCTGGCTGATGGTGCCGCCGTAACCTTCCGCGATAGCGGCAACGGCGTCAGAGTTTGCGTCATAGCCGAAGGTGGGAACCTTGTTCTCCTTGGACCAGGCCAGGAACATGGACATACCCATGCCGTCGTTGTTGGAGGCAACGATGTCGATCTGATCGCCGAAGGAGGAGGCCCAGGTGGCGATGGCGTTGCCGGCGGTGGCAGCGTCCCAGGTGGCGCCGGCGGAGTTCTTCATCTCCTGAGAAGCCAGCTCACGGATGGTGTAGGTGGTGCCGTCCACCTCGATGGAGCCGTCCTTCACGACGGTGGAGGAGCCGTCGGCGTTGGTACCGACAGGAGTGCTGTCGATGGCGCCGTCCTTCTCAACGCCGGTGCCCAGAGCAGCGCGGACGCCGCGGGTACGGGCAATGGAGTCGTTGTGGCCGATGTCACCCACGGCCAGCACGTAGCCGATGATGCCGTCGCCGTTGCGGTCGATCTCAGCAGCATGAGCCTTGATGTAGTCCACGATCATGGTGCCCTGCAGCTCAGCGCCCTGGTTGGCGTCAAAGCCCACATAGTAGGTGTTGTCGTTAAAGGTCAGAGCAGTCATGTCCAGCTCGCCGGTGGAGCTGTTGGAGGGCTGACGGTTGAACCACACCAGGGGCTTATCCTTGTTGGCAACCTCGGTGGTGGAAGCGCCGCCGCCGCTGGTCTCCTGGGAACCGGAGGGCTGGGTGCCGCTGTCACCGCCGCCACAAGCAGCCAGACTGAGTGCCATGGCAGCGGACAGGGACAGTGCAAGAATTCTCTTCTTCATAGCAATTCTCCTTTTTCCTTAGGATTTTGCGGGGCTCTTCCTCACACCCCCGCCTTACACTTCATAATCTTAATGGAAATTCTCTGGAAAAACAAGGTGAAATTTCACTGAAAGAAGGGCAAAAATTTATGGGAACAGAACAATCTACAAAAAATTTTGTTCCGAAAACTGTGCAAACTGCTAATTCCAACGTTTTTCGAAGGCAAACAGCGCTTTTTGACTGTCCATGGTAAAAAGATTATCCCTGTCCACGATCTTGGTGGAGGTATCTACCGTCTGCTCCACACCGCCCTGACCGGCCAGCAGCTTATAGGCGCTCTCCACCCCCAGATAGCCCATGGCGTAGGGATTTTGCACGATGAGGGCGTCTACCGAACCCTCCTGCAGGCCGTCAATGGTGATCACATTGGAATCGAAGCCCACCAGAAACAGATCATCCGAGCGTCCTGCCTCTTCCACCGCTCTGGCTGCGCCCACACTGGTGGGCTCATTGAAGGCCACAAGCACGTTGATCTCCGGGTATGCCCGCAACAGAGCGGCGGTATCCGTCTGCGCTTGTTCTGCATCGGCCAGTGTGTTAATGACCGAGACGATCTCCGCCCGACCACTCTTCAAAAAGAGGTCGGTGGCTCCCCGCTCCCGCTCCTGACCGTTGGCGCTGCTGATGTCGTAATTGACCACCCCCACCTTCAACGGACCTTCCATCCGATCCAATGCGGCCTGGGCCGCCATCTGTCCGGCAGCGTAGTTGTCCGTACCAATGTAGGTACTCACCTGGTCGGATGCCACATTGCTGTCGATGGCCACAATCCTGACGCCTTGCTGGGCCGCACTGTCAATGGAGGCAGCATTGTTTTCAAAGTCGATGGCGGAAAAAACGATGGCATCCGCACCGTCCTTGGCCGCCTCCTCCACCATCTGGTTCTGGGTCTCGTAGTCCTCCTCGGTCTCCGGTCCCACAATGGTCAGCTCCATATTGTACTCCGTGGCAGCCGCCTCCGCCCCGGCAAAGACCGACAGCCAGAATTCCGTCTGGGTGGATTTTGCCACCAACGCCACGGTATACTGCTCCGCGGCGCCTCCGCTTCCCCCGCAGCCGCCCAGCGCCATGCCGAACAGGGCGGCCAACAGCAAGAGGATGTATCTATTTCGTCTCATAATCCCCCTCCTGTATCTTGGGCATCAGGATCTCCACGCAGGTACCCACATCGGGCTCGCTGCTGATATGCAGCCCGTAGTGCTTGCCGAAGTAGATCTTCAGCCGGTCGTTAACGTTCTTAATGCCGATGCCGGTGCGATCTTTGGGATCGTGCTGGAGGATGGAACTGAGCTGCTCCTTGCTCATGCCAACCCCGTTGTCCAGCACCCGGAAGAGGATATCCTCCCCTTCCTGCAGCACCTGTACCCAGATATGTCCCTCATCCACCATCAGATCCAGGCCGTGGTTGATGGCGTTCTCAATGATGGGCTGAAGGGTGATCTTATTGCAATAATAATCCAGGCAATCGGGGTCCACATTAAATTCATAGGTAAATTGGTTTTTATAGCGGTACTTCTGAATCTGAAGATAGCTCTCGGCGTGTTCGATCTCCTTGGCGATAGGGATGAGTTCATGGCCCTTGCTGATGCTGATGCGGAACAGCCGGGCCAGAGCGTGGACCATCTTGACGGCCTCGGCGTTGCGGCCCTGCTCGCACATCCAGGCGATGGAATCCAGCGTGTTATAAAGGAAGTGGGGATTGATCTGAGCCTGAAGGGCTTTCAGCTCGGTTTTGCGGAGGTTGACCTCCTCCTCTCGCACGGTGGTCATCAGCCGCTGGATTCGCAGTACCATGTGCTCAAAGGAGTCGGACAGCTCCTGTACCTCCCGGGTACCGCCCACCGGATGATAGGTAAAGTGGTCTGCGTCGGTCTCGAAATCCTCCATGGCGGAGGCCAGTCCCCGCAGGGGGCGGCCCAGTAGGCGGAAGAGCAGCCAGCTGGTCAGCACTGCCGCCGCCAGCACTACAATCGCCAAAAACAGAGACAGTTGGATCATTTCCCGTACACCGCGGTTGACCAGCTCGTCCACATAGCTGACGCCCACCACCCGCCAGTCGCTGTCCGCCACGCCGGTGAGGCTGTAGATCACCGTGTCGTCGGCGTAGGAGCCGTCCTCCAGCCCGGCCAGCGCCGCGGTGTTTTCCGTCTTGAGGCCGGCGTACAGCAACTGCTGCTGGGGGTGATAGACGATATTGCCCGCCCCGTCCATCAAAAAGCAGTAGCCCCGCTGGCCGATACTGATGTTATTGATATAGCTTGAAATACTGGAAAAGCTCAAATCCAGAGAGACCCAGGCGGCTCCTCCCCCCTGCTCCAGTGGAGCAGTCATGGTCACCACCCAGGGGTAGTAACTCTCAAAAATAGTCTCCACATGGGGGGCCATCATATAGGGAGCCTGCGCGGTCCTGGCTTTCTCCAGATCAAAGGAGAGGTTCTCGTAAATGGTCTCTCTGGGTTCCCGGCCCAGGGACCAGCAGTCCAGCAGCGCCCCGTCGGAGGAATAGCTGGTCACCGCCACCACGTCGGGCCGGAAGTTCAAAAAGGCGCTGAGCAGCTTGTCCCGGCTGTCCGCGCTCTCCAGCATGGACTGCTCCACCAGCTCCATGGCCTGGTTCATGTCACCCAGGTAGTTGGCCACCGTGGTGGACACCTGGGACACCGCCTGGCTGCTGCTGGTGCGGGCGTTCTGCACCATGGCGTCCCGGTACCGGTCCAGAAACAGCAGGATACAGCAGCAGAGGATGACCGCCACCACCCCCACCACCATGGCCACCAGGATGGTGGTGATCCGCAGGCCTTTTCGGGCTATGCCCCGCCCTTTCACCGCTCCTCACCCGCCCTTTCCTGCTCCAACCTGCGGCGCATGGCGTTGGGAGACTCCCCGCAGTATTTCTTGAAACAGTAGCTGAAGTAGTGCTGATCGGTGTAGCCGCAGCGCTGGGCCACCTCCTGCACCTTCAGGCAGGAGGCGGTCAGCAGCTCCCGGGCGGCCTCCATCCGCTTGCGGATCAGGATATTGATAAAGGTCTCTCCGGTATATTTCTTGATGCAGGCGCTGAGATGATTGGGGCTGACGGTCAGCATCCCGCTGAGGGACACCAGAGACAGATCGGCCTCCATATAGTGCTGGTCCAGGGCCTCCAGAGCCCGCTTGCACAGCAGCTCCCCACCCTTGACGGCGGGAGCCAGATCGCTGATAAATTGGGCTCCTCCCTCCGTCCGGTCTCCCTGGCGCAGAGCCTCCATGGCCTCCCGATAGGCGCCGTGCAGATCGGTCAGGGCCCTCACCACCCGGCTGACGCCGATGCGGCAACGCTTGCCCAACACTCTGTCCGCCATCTGGGGGATCTCGTCGGCCAGGATGTGGAGATATTCGTCAAAGTCCGACGCATTGCCCAGCAGCACCGAAATCACCTTTCCCGATGCAAAAAAGCTGACGCTCCGCAGATATTTGGAGGCCAACCGGTCCACCGAGGCCACAAAGGAGGGCTCGGTGCCGTTGCCGCCGTCCTCGTTGAGCAGGGTGGATACCATCACGGTATAGCCCGGCCTGTCATCCATATCCCGCAGCAAGCCGCACTGCCGGGCATAGCCCTCTGCCTGGGCCTCTCCCTCCAGCTCGGCGTAGTCATCCAGCACCAGAGGCATCAGCATGGCTGCCCGCAGGTCGGACCCATCGGTACGGGGCCCGGTCTGCCGGAACATGGCATATTGGGCATCGATCTTTTTCCGGATGGTACACAGCTCGGTCCCCAGCCCTTCCATCGTCAGGGGCTTGAGCATATAGCTGATGATATTATATTGAATGGCCTGCTTGGCGTACTCAAAATCATCATAGCCGCTCAAAAAAGCGATGTTAGTGGCAGGGCGCACCTCCCGCACCTGCCGGGCCAGCTCAATACCTGAGATAAAGGGCATCCTGATGTCGGTAAGCAGCAGGTCGGGGGCGTGTTTTTCCACCAGCTGGAGGGCATCCAGTCCATTGCTGGCGCTCCCCACCAGGCAAAATCCATAGTCCTGCCAAGGAATCATGGTACACACCGCTTCTCTCAGTTCGTCCTCATCGTCGGCCACGACCACGGTATACTGCGTCTTTGCAGCCATTGGGGCACCTATCCTTTCTATCAGGGCGCCGGACAGTCCGCTCCCCGTTCTTGGATTCAGTTAGACACATTATACCAGATAGTTTGACGACTCTCAACACCTCTCGCCGTGCCCCGCGATTTCTCTCCAAAACAGAAAAGAACCGGACGCTGACAGCGCCCGGTTCTTTTCCAGAAAATATAGAAGTTATAGTCCTTCTTCCACCACTTGAGCCTTAATCAGGTTGGTGGTGCCCGACTTGCCCAGGGGTACGCCGGCAGTGATGACCACGGTCTCGCCGGGCTTCACCACCCCCTCCTTCCGGGCCACATCCACAGCCAGGGAGAACATCCGGTCGGTGGAATCCACCTCGCCGCAAAGATAGGGGTGGACACCCCAGGAGATGGCCAGCTGACGGCGGGTGGACTCGCTTTGAGTCAGGGAAATGATGTTGCAGCCAGGACGGAAACGGGAGATCACCTTGGCGGTGTAGCCCGACTTGGTGGGGGCCAGAATGGCCGTCGCCCCCAGGTCCATGGCGGTCAGACAGCAGGTGTGGGTGATGGCGTCGCTGATGCCGCCGATCTCCGGCAGCAGATTGCGCTCCCGGAACCGGCCCCAGTAGTCGATGGCCTCCTCGGCGGCGGTGACGGTGGCTACCATGGTCTCCAGAGCCTCGATCGGATACTTGCCGGAGGCCGTCTCGCCGGAGAGCATGACGCAGGAAGTGCCGTCAAACACAGCGTTGGCCACGTCAGACACCTCGGCACGGGTGGGTCGTGGATTGCGGATCATGGAGTCCAGCATCTGGGTGGCTGTAATGACCGGCAGTCCCTTCTGGGTGGCCGCCTTGATCATCTGTTTCTGGAGGATGGGCACCTCATGGGCGGGGATCTCCACCCCCAGGTCGCCCCGGGCCACCATGATGCCGTCGGAGGCGGCAAGGATGGACTCGATGTTGTCCACGCCCTCCCGGTTCTCGATTTTGGCGATGATCTGGACCTTGTCGCCCCCCTCATGCTTGTGGAGCTCGGCCCGGATATCCTCCACATCGCTGGCCTTGCGGACGAAGGAGGCGGCAATGAAGTCGAAGTCGTTCTCCACGGCAAACTTGATGTCGTCCCGGTCTTTGTCGGTGAGGGAGGGCAGGTGGATATGTACATCTGGAATATTGATAGATTTGTTGCTGGAGAGGGGACCGCCGTTCTCCACCTCGCAGACAACGCTGGTACCCTCGATGCGCTCCACCTTCAGCTCGATGAGGCCGTCATCCACCAGAATACGGCAGCCAAGTCCCACTTCGTTATGCAGGTTCCGGTAGGTCACCGACACCTTCGTCTGATCGCCGGGCACATCGTCAGTGTGGAGCACAAAGGTCTGTCCCCGCTCCAGGGTTACCGGGCTGTTTTCAAAGGTCTTGACCCGAATTTCGGGGCCCTTGGTATCCAGAATGGTGGCCACCGGCGCACCCAGTCCGTCCCGGACCCGCTTCAGCTTGGTAAGTTGGGCCAGGTGCGTCTCATGGGTGCCGTGAGAAAAGTTAAAGCGGGCGGCGTTCATGCCCTTGAGAATCAACTTGCGCAGGGTTTCCTCGTCGTCTACTGCCGGACCAAGGGTGCAGATGATTTTCGTCTTTCTCATGTCCTACCTCCATAACAGACGTGGTTCTTGTGCCGCCGGGCCGCCTGGTCTATGGACTCCCCCTCCGCCACGCTGCCGGCGTCAAAGTCGATCCACCCCGGCTTGCGGGCGGCCAGCGCCCTGTTGCTGGAAATCTTCAAGGTGGGGGCCGGCGCCCCGAAAGGCGTGCCCCGCCCGGTGGTGAAGAGAATCAGGTGGGCTCCCGCCGCGCTGAGGGCGGTGGTGGACACCAGGTCGTTGCCCGGACCCCACAGCAGATTTAATCCGTGCCGCACTACCTGCCCGCCATAGGGTACCACACCCACGATGGGGGCGGTGCCTCCCTTCTGGACGCAGCCGCAGGATTTGTCCTCCAGGGTGGTAATCCCTCCGGCCTTGTTGCCGGGGGAGGGATTTTCGTAGACGTTCTCGCCGTGAGAGACAAAATAATCCCGGAAGCCCTGGAGCATCTCCGCTGCCTGACGAAACACCTCTTCATTGGCACAGCGGCCCAGCAGCAGTTCCTCGGCGCCAAACATCTCGGGTACCTCGGTGAGGATGGTGCTGCCTCCCCGGGCCACCAGCAGATCGCTGAACCGGCCCACCACCGGGTTGGCGGTGATACCGGACAGGCCGTCGGAACCGCCGCACTTGAGGCCCACCACCAGCTTGCTCATCGGCACAGGTTGGCGCTGGAACTGAGCGGCATAGGCGGCGCACTCCTCCAGCAAGGCCCGGCCTGCCGCCAGTTCATCCTCCACCTGCTGGCACACCAGGAACTTCACCCGCTCTGAAGCCGGGCCCAACTCCTCCATCAGCTGGCTGCATTGCAGGTTCTCGCATCCCAGCCCCACCACCAGCACCGCCGCCGCATTGGGATGGCGGGCCAGTCCAGCCAGGATGGCCCGGGTGTTGGCGTGGTCCGTCCCCGTCTGGCTGCATCCGTAGGGGTGAGGAAAGGCGTAAAGCCCTTCCACACTCCCCCCCACCAGGTCCTGGTTGTCAGCCGCCAGCTGGCTGGCGATCTCGTTGACGCAGCCCACGGTGGGCAGTACCCAGATCTCATTGCGGGTGGCCGCCCGGCCATCGGGCCGCAGATAGCCCAGAAACTGCTCCGGCTCCTCCGGCTCCAGTCTCTTGACCGCCGGATGGTAGGAAAAGTCGATGCGGGCGGACAGATTGGTGGTCATGTTGTGGGTGTGGACCCACCCGCCCGCCGGTACGGAGGCGGTGACCCGTCCGATGGCACAGCCATATTTGTATACCAGATCTCCCGGCTTCAGCGGCACAAGCGCCAGCTTATGGCCCTGAGGGATGGACTCCGCCGCTGTCAGAGTCCATCCCCCAACGCTTACCTGCTCCCCCGCCTCCACTGGGGACAGGGCCACCGCCACATTGTCTCCCATCTGAATCTGGATCAGCTTCATGCGTCTTCCTCCAGACAGGCGGCATATGCGGCCAGCACCCCGTCGGTCCGGATCTTCTCCAGATCTGCCGTCACCGCCGCCGTCAGGCCGTCCACCGACGTCAGGTCCATACCCCACATCTGCTCGTGGCTCAGGATGGCCTGTACCAGTTCCCCGGCACTGTCCCCCCGGTGGGCCCAGCAAAACTCCAGCACCCATCGGTCATCGGACACGGTATAGGCCGTGCCGTCGCTCCGGCGACAGACCAGCCCCTGATCGGTCAGTTCCTCCATGTGCCCGCAGTAGAACTGAATGGCCGCCGCCAGACTCATGGTGAGGCAGGGTGGCAGCTGTCCCGTCTGCCGCTGGTAGGCCAGCAGGCTGGGCAGATTCCGCGCCCGCCACTTGGACACGGTGTTCAGGCAGATGCTCAGCAGGGCGTGGTCCACAAAGGGATTGTCAAACCGGTCCTCCACCGCCTGGGCAAACTGCTCCAGGTCGGCCCGGTCCAGCTCCAGGGTGGGGATGATCTCCCGGTAGAGCATTTGCTCCAGAAAGCCCCGCACCACCGGGTGGGCCATGCAGTCCCGGACGATATCAAAGCCCGCCAGGTAGGCCCCCGGCACAAAGCCGGTGTGTCCACCGTTGAGTATCCGCACCTTCCGGTGCTTGTAGGGGGTCACATCGGGCACCACCGGACAGTTGAGCCCGGCGGCACGGAAGGGCAGCTTATCCGCCAACCACTCCGGCCCCTGGATGACCCAGACACCGAACACCTCCCCCACATCCAGCAGGGGATCGGCGTAGCCCAGCTCCCCCTCCAGCTCAGCCTGCTCCTCCCGGTCCCGGATACGGCCGGGCACGATGCGGTCCACCAGGGTGGAGCAGAAGGTACATCCCTTCAGCCACTCCAGGAAGGCCGCCTCCAACCCCCACTGGGCGGCGTGGCGCTCCACACAGTCCTGCAGAATCGTTCCGTTGCTGTCGATCAGCTCACAGGACAGGATCACCAGGCCCGGCTGCCCCGCCTGCCAGCGGCGGTAGAGCACCTGGGTCAGCTTGGCGGGAAAGGATGCAGGAGGCTGATCCTCCAGCTTACAGGTAGGGTCGTAGACGATGCCCGCCTCGGTGGTGTTGGACACGATGTACTCCAGCTCCGGGGAGATAGCCACCTCCAGCATGGCCTGATAATCCTCCCCCTCATAGGGGTTGAGGCAGCGGCTCACCGCCGAGATCACCCGCCGCCGGTCCACCGGCTGGCCGTCCTCACGCCCCCGCAGGCACAAGGTGTACAGCCCCTGCTGGGCGTTGATCTCCTTTGCCAGGCCCTGGGGAATGGGCTGGACCAGCACACACTTGCCGTTCCATCCCACCCGCTCATTGGCCAGGTCGAACCAGCAGTCCGCAAAGGCCCGCAGGAAGTTGCCCTCGCCAAACTGGAGCACCTTTTCCGGCCCCTCCTCCAGCACATAGCCGGTGTAGCCGCTCTCCTTCAACACCTGATAATTCAATGGTTTCATCCCGACCCTCCTTTGAAACAGACAACTGGACCAAATGGTCCAGCTGTCCATGCTTGTTCTGTTATCGCTGTACCCGGCCGGAGCCATCGCCGCCGGCCAGCTTCTCCACCTCGGCCACGGTGACCCGGTTGTAGTCTCCCTCCACCGAGTGCTTCAGGGCGGAGGCCGCCACTGCAAACTCAATGGCGTCCTGAGAGGACTTACCGGACAACAGGGCGTAGATCAGCCCGGCGCCAAAGGAATCGCCACCGCCCACCCGGTCCACGATGTGGAGGTGGTACTCCTTGGAGAAGCAGCAATCCTTACCGTCGTACAGCATTCCGGCCCAGTCGTTGTCGCTGGCGGAGATGGAGGTACGCAGGGTGATGGCCACCTTCTCAAAGCCAAACTTGTCCATCAGCTGCTTGGCTACACTCTCATAGCCCGCCTTGTTCAGCTTGCCGCCATAGATATCGCTGCCCTCGGCCTCGATGCCGAACACGTCCTTGGCGTCCTCCTCGTTGGAGATGCACACATTCACATAGCGGCACAGGTCGGTCATAGCCGCCCGGGCCTGGTCCCGGGTCCACAGCTTGCCCCGGTAATTCAGGTCGCAGGAGATCTTGACACCCCGGGCCTTGGCAGCCTCACAGGCCTGACGGCACAGCTCCACCAGATTGGGGCCAAGGGCGGGGGTAATGCCGGTAAAATGGAACCAGTCGGCCCCCTCAAAGATGGCATCCCAGTCGAAGTCGCCGGACCGGGCCTCGGCAATGGAGGAGTGGGCCCGGTCGTAAATGCACACGCTTCCCCGCTGGGAAGCTCCCTTCTCCAGGTAGTAAATGCCTACCCGGTCGCCGCCCCGGACGATCTTGGAGGTATCCACTCCAAAGTACCGCAGGGAGTCCACGGCAGCCTGGCCGATGGCGTGGGCAGGCAGCTTGGTGACATACACGCTGTCCAGTCCGTAGTTGGCCAGGGAGACCGCCACATTGGCCTCGCCGCCGCCGAAGGTGGCCTGCATCTGATCGTTCTGGAAGAAGCGGTAGTAGCCGTTGGGGGCCAGGCGAAGCATCAGCTCGCCGAATGTAACAACTTTAGCCATTTCGTACCTCCCTGACGATGGCCACCGACTGCTGACACAGTGCGGTGATCTCGTCCCACTTGTGATTGTCGATGAGATCGGCGGTGACCATGTAGGAGCCGCCGCAGGCGCACACCACCGGGCTGGACAGATACTCCTTCAAGTTTTTCAGGGAGATGCCGCCGGTGGGCATGATCTTGAACATAGGGAAGGGGGCGCTCATGGCCTTGATCTTGGCCAGACCGCCGGACTGCTCCGCGGGGAAGAACTTCAGTACCTCCAGCCCCAGCTTATTGGCAGTATGGTAGTCGGTGGGGGTGGTGCAGCCGGGAAACACGGGCACACCTTTGCTCTGGCAATAGGTAACGATATCCGGGTCCAGGCCGGGGGTGACGATGAATTTGGCCCCAGCCTCCAGAGCCTGGTCCACCTGATCGGTGGTAAGGACGGTACCCGCTCCTACCAGCATCTCCGGGCAGGCTTCAGTCATAAGGCGGATGGCCTGGGCGGCTCCGGCGGCCCGGAAGGTGACCTCCGCCACCGGCACCCCACCGGCGCACAGGGCATGAGCCAGCGGAGCGGCGTCCTCCTGGGGATGGTTGAGTTTGATGACCGGCACCACGCCGATCTCAGAAATGCGCTTGGAAATGGCGTCCATAGTTATGCCTCCTGTTTTCTTCACAAAGAAGGGGCGCGTCCGGCACGCGGCTTTCACCCCGGCCGGACGCGCCGCGCACTGTTATTGATGGTCTTTTTCGATGGCCTCCCACAGGCCGTTGAGATAGGAAGCGCCCAGAGCCCGGTCAAACAGGCCGTAGCCCGCCCTTCCCTTCTCATCCCAGATCATTCGGCCATGATCGGGGCGGATATAAAACTCCATTCCCACGTCGTAGTAGGCCTTCATGATCTCGTACAGGTCCAGGCTGCCGTCGGCGGAGAAGTGAGCCGCCTCCTCGAACTGGCCGGGGCCGGTAAATTTGATGTTGCGGACGTGGGCAAAGGGGATGCGGCCCTGGCTGCCGAACTCCCGCACCAAAGCGGGGATATCGTTGTTGGGATTGGAACCCAGGGACCCGGAGCACAGGGTCAGGCAGTTATAAGGGCTGTCTACCATGGCCAGGATCTGACGGATATCCTCAGCGCTGGTATAGATCCGGGGCAGGCCGAAGATGTCCCAGGGTGGATCGTCAGGATGGATGGCCATTTTCACATCGTACTGCTCACAGACGGGAATGATGGCTTTCAGAAAATAGGCCAGATTGTTGCGCAGGTCCTGGTGGGATACGCTGGCGTACTGTGCGAAGAGGGACTTAATCTCCGCCATACGCTCAGGCTCCCAGCCCGCCATCTCAAACTCCCCCGCTCCCTGCTGAATCTGGTCGGCAAAGGCCTGGGGATCAGTGATGCGGTCAATGACCGCCTGGTCATAGGCCAGCACAGTGGCCCCATCGGGCCGGGGTTTGAACAGGTCACTGCGGGTCCAGTCGAACACGGGCATAAAGTTGTAGCAGATCACCTTGACCCCCGCCCTGCCCAGACGGCGGATGGTCTCCTGATAGGCTTCGATGTACTGGTCCCGGCTGGGCAGGCCCAGCTTGATGTCCTCGTGGACATTGACGCTCTCAATGACCTCCATCTCCAGGCCAGCGTCATTGACCTCCTGCTTCAGGGCCTGGATACGCTCCTCCGGCCAGAGGGCGCCTGCGGGCATATCCATCAGGGAGGTGACCACACCGCTCATGTTGGGGATCTGCTTGATATAGCGCAGCGGGATAGGATCCATCTGGCTCCCATACCAGCGAAACGTCATCTTCATGACTATCTCTCTCCTTGTGCTCCGTCAGAGCGATAAATAATGCCGCAGGGCGGCACGCACCGCGCCCGGTCCGGCTAGCATAGCCCGGAAGGCCTCCTCCGCCTTCCGGCCCAGGTCGGACTGGTACAGGTCCACGCCGAAAATGGCGGCGTTGGACAGGATGGGTTTAAGCTGATCGGTACAGGACTCCGGCCGGCCCAGGGTGATTCCGGTCAGATAGGATTGCAGCTGAGCCGCCAGCGGATCGGGGCTCACCGGCATCTCCCTGCCCTGGTCGTCCAGGCCCAGCAAGTACCGGCACCAGCCGGCAAACACCAGTGGGATATACACCAGACCGGACAGATCCAGGTCGGGCCGCTTCTCATACCGCTGCAGGGTTCCGCCGTAGCGGACAGGGATCTTCTGAGAACAGTCGGCGGCAATGCGCTGTGGGGTATCGGGTATGGCAGGATTGGGGAAGCGCTTGTTCAGCACCTCATCGATGAAGGCCCGGGGGCTGAGGATACCCGGGTCCTCCACCACCGGCAGGCTCTCGGCGGCGATGTGCTCCACCAGGGCCTTCAGGTCGGCGTCTCCCATCTCGGCGGCAATGGAAGTGTAACCCAACAGGCAGCCGAACACCGCCAGGGCGGTATGAAGAGGATTAAGGCAGGTACCCACCTTCATCTTCTCCGCCTTCTCCACGGTGGTCCGGTCGGTGAGGTACACCCCCGCCCGCTCCAGGGCGGGCCGTCCATTGGGGAAGGTATCCTCCAGCACCAGATACTCGGTGATCTCCGCGTTGACGAAGGGAGCAATGAGGGTGCCGGTGTTGGTTTTGCTGATGGTCATATCCGCCAGGCCCAGGCCCTCCAGCTCCTGCTGTACCTTCTGGGAGGGATGGGGGGTGATCTTGTCGATCATGGACCAGGGGAAGGTCACCTTACTTCTGTCGGTCAGCCAGGTCAAGAAGTCCTGAGGTACCATGCCTCGCTCCAGCCATCCGGCGGCGATGCGCTCCACCGCATCCTGGAGCTTTTGACCGTTCTGGGCGCAGTTGTCCATGCTCACCATGGCGATGGGGGCTCCCCCCGCCTGGAACCGCCGGTAGAGCAGGGCGGCGGCGATGGACATGGTGTGTCGGGGACAGTCGGGGCCGCTCTCCAGGTCCCGCTCCACCACCGGCTGCAAATCACCCTTCAGCCCGGTGAGAGCGTAACCCTTCTCGGTAATGGTAAAGCTGGCCATTTGCAGGTTGGGAGACTGGAACACCTTCACCAGCCTGTCCCAGTCGGGACCCTGGCAGTCGGCCTTCAGGCCCCCGGCCACGCTGCCGATCACCTCCATCTGATTGAGGCGGTCGGCCGCCATACGGACCAGCAGGCTCAGGCTGTCGTAGGGGGTATAGACATTGTCGATGATCTGAAAATCGAAGGACTCGGCGGCAATGATACCGGTATTGGCTCCGCCGGTATTCAAAAGGGTCTGCTGGGCGGCGGCCAGGAAGCCCCGGAAGATGTTGCCCGCGCCAAAGTGGACCCAGGCAGGGCTCTCCCAGGTGCGCTTGCGCACCGTCTGCACATTATACCGGGGAAGGGCGATGCCCGCCGCCTCCCAGGCCGCGGTGTCCCGCAGGCCCTGTGTATTCAAATGTAACATGAGTGATTGCCTCTCTTATTCAGGCTCTGGAATCAACCAGATGCTTACCCAGCTTCTTCTCCAGCATTCCCTGCAGCTGCGTCAGGACGGTGCTGAAGATCAGGTACACCACGCCGGCCTCCACATAGAGCAGCAGGGGCTCAAAGGCGGTGGCATTGATGGTCTTGGCCGTCATCATGATCTCGGCCACGGTGATGGTGGATACCAGGGAGGTATCCTTCAGCAGGCTGATGAAGGAGTTGCCCAGGGAGGGCACCGCAACCAGAGCGGCCTGAGGGATGATGACCTTCCGCATGGTTTGCATTTTGTTCAGGCCCAGGGCCCGGCAGGCCTCAAACTGGCCTTTGGGAATGGAACCCAGGGCAGCGCGGATGACTTCGGAGTTGTAAGCGCCCTGGCTGATGGTCAGGGCCAGGATGGCCGAGGGAATGGGAGCCAGCACAATACCCAGCGCCGGCAGGCCGAAAAAGATCACATAGATCTGGGTCAGCAAAGGGGTGCCGCGGATGACCCAGACAATGAACCAGGCAATACCCTTGAAGGGCTTGAAGTTGGACATCCGCATGAGGGCCAGCGCAAAAGCCAATACCAGGCCCAGGGCAAAGGATACCAACATCAGCGGCACGGAAATTGTAAGTCCTGCTTTGAACATGGGCCAGAAGGAACTGATAAACAGATCAAATAGCTTCATCGCAGCCCGCCTCCTTTTCTAACTCAGCCGGGGCGCCGCCCGGAGGCGGCGCCCCGGCTTCCGGTGTCAATTACTGATAAATGCTGGTGCTGTCAGCCACGGCCTGACCAAAGTACTCAACAGTCAGGTCGTACAGGGTACCGTCGTCGATCATCTCCTGAAGGATCTCGGAAACCTTGTTGCACAGGTCCTGGTCCTCCTTGCGGCACATGGCGGAGGACTGGATCATATACTCCTCACCCTCCTTGGGCTCGTAGGTGGCAACGATCTTCACGTTCACGTCGGGGCGGCTCTGCATATACTCGTCCACGGCAGCCACGTTGTTGATGTGGGCGTCGGCGCGGCCGGTGTTCAGCATCTCCATGGCGCCGGTCAGGTCGGTGTCGGCGGTGGTGGCACCATACTCAGTGGCGATCTGGCCAGCCACAGAAGAGGGAGAGTTGGCGCACAGCTTGCCCTCCAGGTCCTCAAAGGAGGTGATCTCGGTGTTGTCGCCGTTGACCACCAGGCAGAAGGGGTTCTCAGCGTAAGCGATGGAGCAGGCGTACTTCTCCTGACGCTCGGGCTTGGGGTTCACGCCGCAAATGACGATGTCCCAGCGGCCCGCATCCAGACCGGCCATAACGGGGTCCCAGCTGTCGGAGATCTGGAACTCAGCTTCCACGCCCATGCGGGAGGCCACTTCCTTGGCTACCTCAACCTCAAAGCCGGTGAGCTCGCCGGTGCCGTCCTCGTTGTACACATAGGGAATCCAGTTGCCCTCGGCGCCGATGACCAGCTTGCCGGCGTCCAGGACGCGCTGCAGGGAGCCGTCGCCCTCGGTCTGAGCCGGGGTGGTCTCGCTCTGGGCGGGGGTAGTCTCATTCTGAGCGGGGGTGTTGGCGCTGCCGCCGTCGCCGCCGCAGGCGGCCAGGGAAAAGACCAGTGCAAGAGAGAGGACCGAGGGGATCAATCTTTTCAGCTTCATGATGTTCACCTTTCCTTACATTTGATTTTATTTACCGATGGGGCGCATCGGGAAATAACGCTCAATCCTCCAGGAACCGCTCCAGTACCCGGAGGTTTTTCCGGTCTGCCTCGAAGGGGTCGGAGAAGTAGTGCTCATCCGCCACCTCCTGCACCAGGTAGCCGGTATAGTTCCATTGGTTCATGATTTGAATCTGTTGGGACAAGGAGGTGTTGCCATCTCCCCAGATGTTGTGGAGCCAGGGGTCGCCGTCCAGAAAGTGCATATGGATCAGGTCCTGACCAAAGGCCCGGAACCAGTCCTCCAGGCTCTCCCCCGCCGCTCCGGTGGCAATGTTGTCCACCATCATTTTCAGGCTGGGGTGATCCACCTCCCGGTACATCCGTACAGCTCGCTCCAGGTTGTAGACCAGGTTGCTCTCGTCGTCCCGCAGGGACTCCATCACCAGGTTTACACCCAGGGGCTGGGCCACCCGGCACAGCCGGGACAGATGATCCCGGCACCGGTTCCACATGGTGTCCTCCTCCTCCCCCAGGTAACCCCAGCCGGAGTTGACCACCACCCGGTCGGCCCCCAGTTCAGCGGCCAGATGGATGGCGTTGGAGAAGTAACGGAAGGAATATTCCAGCTGATCCTTGTCCTGGGCGGCGTATTGGTACTGGTAGGCCATGCTGGGGGCGGTAATGGATACCACCCGCACACCGTGGTCCTTCAGCTTGCCTTTCAGCACCGATACGTCGTCGTAGCCGGTGTGGTCCAGCCAGAAATGAGAAGCGCCGCACCACAGTTCGATCTGGTGAAAGCCCAGCTTCTGCTGGCAGTCCAGGAAGTAGTCCAGAGAGAACCGGCGGTAGTGCTGGTTCATATTCACCAGCTGGTCGCATCGGATACCCTTCATGTCCTCCCCCCTGTTCTCAGCGCCGCCAGCGTCTGCCGCAGCGGATAGCCGGGCCGGTCCACATAGCGCTCGCCGGGCAGCAGCAGGGAGAGTTCTCCCCGGTACCCTGCCGTCTCCAGCTGTTCCAGACAGCGGTCCATCGGCAGGCATCCTTCCCCCCAGGCCCGCCAGCCGTGGTAATTGCCGTCGCACAGCCGAACCAGCTCGGTGCAGGTTCCCAGCCGGGCAAACCAGCCGGGGATATCGTCTCCCCACACGCTCATGGCGTTGGTATCCAGGCAGGCCCCCAGCCAGGGGCTGTCCACCCGGCGGATTACGCCCAGGATCTCCTCCGCCGATCCCAGCACAGGGGACTGGGCGGCCAGAGGGGCATCAGGACCCAGCACCGGCGTGAGCAGCAGCTTCACTCCGGCTGCCGCCGCGGTGGGACACAGCCTGTCCAGCAGCTCCGCCGCCTGGTCCAGCAGTCTGTCCCGTTCCAGGTCCCAGCAGGCCCCCTCCGCCCCCAGC